>SMVA01095081.1_pt1 | contig 23221 bp, 21 predicted proteins | sample 2456451 | NCBI WGS metagenome assembly SMVA01 (sample SAMN11095933, study PRJNA526329) | marine sediment metagenome | biome: Marine sediment; feature: Surficial sediment; material: Deep marine sediment; isolation source: Hadal surficial sediment | place: Pacific Ocean | collected 2014-05 | depth... | reverse complement strand
TAAACGCGCTCAACTAGCCGACCCACGCTGGCCAGACTGCGTCAATCCAATGGCTATCGGTATTCGCCTGGCCGATGCCGTACACGCGGTATCACCCACCTATGCCGAGGAAATATTACGCCCCAGCGACGTCGCCGCCCTCGGTCAATACGGCGGTGAGGGTCTCGAAGCGGATCTACAGGCTGCGAAAACCGGAAAGCGACTATTTGGTATTCTCAACGGCTGTGAATATCCAGCAAAACATAAGCCCACTGTAGCCAGTTGGGTGGCGCTATTGAAGTTGTTACGTGCCCAGGTATTATTCATGGCCGCGAGCAGTTCGACACTTTCCAGCGCACTGTTCATTGCGCAAAATCGCATTGACAAGCTAAGCAGCAAACGCCCGAAGTTTCTACTCACAAACGTCGGCCGTATCACTGAACAGAAAGTCCGACTGTTAAACCAGGAGACGAGTACCGGTCGCCCGGCGCTGGAATGTATACTGGAAACGCTCGGCGAAAACGGACTATTGATCATGGTTGGTAGCGGTGACCGGGGCTACGAGCAATTTTTGAGCGAAACTGCAGCACGATATCACAACTTTATTTTTCTGAGTGGCTACTCCGAAGCAATGGTGACCGCGCTTTATGACATGGGTGATTTGTTTCTGATGCCAAGTTCCTTCGAACCCTGTGGCATCAGCCAGATGCTGGCGATGCGCGCGGGCCAGCCCTGCCTGGTACATCATGTTGGCGGTTTGCGCGATACGGTGCAGGACAATACCACCGGTTTTGCCTTTACTGGCAGAAACCCGACTGAACAGGCCGATAACCTGGTTGCCACATTGCAGCGCGCAATAATCGCCAAAACCCGGGCAAAAAAGTGGCGCGCAATGCGCAAGAAAGCGGCGGCGAAACGGTTTCAATGGGCCGATAGCATCGACGCCTATCTGAAGCAACTTTACCAAAAATAATAGGAGTCTGTCGGACTTAGGATAAATCTACTGCGGATAAGCCATTTTGGCCAGATTTTCCTATCCATTTCGTTTATGTATAGGAATACGGTATGCTGGTTTTGCAGGAGCATAAACCAGCAAATATGAATAACTATTCTCCTCAATCGATAGAATAATCTGACTCAAAATGACTTTCCCTCGCTACAATTACCTAAGTCCGACAGACTCCTGGGGCCAGAAACCATGGCATCGCTGAAACATAATATCGACAGCATCGTACGCGGCGTAAACCGCGACCCGTTTAAGGTCCTGGGTCCCCATAGCGCGAGAAAAAACTGGACAGTACGTAGCTGGCAGCCACAGGCACAGGCGGTCGAGCTGGTGACCGCTAACGAAGAACCGCTGGTCAAGATGAAACGTATCCATGTCGATGGCCTGTTCGAGGCTCGTTTACCGCTACCAGTAATCGACTATCGTCTGCGACTGCATGAGCACGACCATGCCCGCGTAATCGATGACCCTTATCGCTTTCCATCGCCGCTTGGCGAGCTCGACCGCCACCTGATGAGAGAAGGTGCACACCTCAAGCTAGACGATAAACTCGGCGCCAACATGATGGAACTCGAAAAAGTGAGCGGGGTGCATTTCGCGGTGTGGGCGCCTAACGCTGGTCGAGTCAGTGTGGTCGGACCATTCAACAATTGGGATGGGCGACGTCACCCGATGCGATTGCATCCCAACAACGGCGTCTGGGATTTATTTATTCCCGCTTTAGGTCCGGGTGAACTCTATAAATTCGAACTGCTCGATGCAAGAGGTCGGCTGCTGCCACTCAAGGCCGATCCTTTTGCGCGACGCATGGAACCGCCGCCAGGCAACGCTTCCATCGTGCATTATGACGATTATCACTGGCAGGACGATAACTGGATATCTGAGCGCGGTGACAAAATTGCACTCGATAAGCCAATGGCAACCTACGAGGTCCATCTCGGTTCCTGGCGTCGAAACATGGATGAAAACCGATCACTGAGTTACCTTGAACTAGCCACGGAACTGGTTTCGTATGTACGCGGAATGGGCTATACCCATATCGAACTATTGCCGGTAACCGAACATCCTTTCGACGGCTCCTGGGGTTACCAGCCAATAGGCTTATTTGCGCCGACCCACCGTTTTGGCAATCCTGAAGATTTTAAATATTTTATCGATGCCTGTCACCAGCAGCAGATTGCTGTGATCATGGACTGGGTTCCGGCGCATTTCCCGCGTGATGAATTTGGTCTGGGCCAGTTCGACGGTAGTCATCTGTACGAGCATGCCGACCCGCGCAAGGGTGCACACAAGGACTGGGGAACCTTAATTTTTAATTTCGGCAGTGCCGAGGTAGTAAACTACCTGCTCGCCAGCGCCCTGTTCTGGATCGAGGAGTACCACATCGATGCATTACGCGTCGACGCGGTATCTTCTATGTTGTATCTGGATTACTCGCGTGAACCCGGTGAGTGGTTACCCAATCAACACGGTGGTAACGAAAATCTGGAAGCGGTGGCATTTCTACGGCGTATGAACGAACTGGTACATGCCCACGGGGGCTTGACCATTGCCGAAGAATCCACCGCCTGGCCGCAGGTCTCTGCACCGACATATAACGGCGGGCTTGGGTTTAGCTATAAATGGAACATGGGCTGGATGAACGATACTCTGTCCTACTTTAAAGAAGACCCGGTTCATCGCAGCTACCACCACGATAAGCTCACCTTTGGGCTTTTATACGCGTTTGATGAAAACTTTATTCTGCCGTTGTCGCACGATGAGGTGGTGCACGGCAAGGGATCGATTTTTAACCGTATGTCCGGAAACAGCTGGCAGGCATTTGCTAACCTGCGCCTATATTATACGTTTATGTACGGTCATCCCGGCAAAAAGCTTTTGTTCATGGGCAGCGAATTCGGTCAGGAACGCGAGTGGAATCACTCAACATCGCTAGACTGGCACCTGCTTGACGATGAGTGGCATGCCGGCGTACAAATGTTGGTAAAAGACTTGAATCAACTCTATAGGGCGACTCCGGCACTCTATGAAATTGATTTCGACAGCCGCGGCTTCGAGTGGATTGACTGTAGCGATAATAAACAGGGCGTCATCGCATTTTTTCGTTGCGCAAAAAATCCGGCCGAGATAGTTGTCATCGTCTGTAATCTAACCCCGGTGGTGAGACATAATTACCGCATTGGCGTACCCGTCCCGGGTCGGTATCGAGAGCGACTTAACAGTGATGCTACTGTCTATGGTGGCAGTGGAGTCGGTAATTTGGGAGAAGTAATATCTGCGCAGATAGCCACCCATGGACGCGAACATTCACTCAGCCTGAGTTTGCCGCCGCTGGCTACATTGATACTTCAGCCTGATTTAATAAAAACTAAATCTTAAAATTGATACCTATGAGCGTACAAGAATCGACTAATAGAGAATCTGGTCTTTTACCCTCGCCGGGCCATGATGCTAAGAGCCTGGTGCAGGATTTTCGGCGTTATTTCAGTCACACACTGGGGCGTGATAGCTACTCGACCTCGCCACATTATCAGTTCATCGCGCTGGCGATGACCTTACGTGATCGATTGATGGTGGGTAGCAACAATACACGTCATCAATATGAACAGCAGGATAGTCGTCGCGTCTGTTATCTGTCGATGGAATACCTGTTGGGACGAAGTCTGCGCAACGCTGCACTGAATCTGAACCTGAGCGATACGCTCGTTGAAGCGCTAAACGAGCTCGGTCTGAACGAGGAGGACATCACCGCACGCGAACATGATGCCGGGCTTGGCAACGGTGGTCTGGGCAGGCTCGCAGCCTGTTTCCTGGATAGCTGCGCGACGCTGGGTTTACCAGTAATCGGTTATGGTATCCGTTATAAATACGGCATGTTTCGTCAAGAAATCCATGACGGATGGCAGGTCGAAGAACCCGATTCCTGGCTACGCGACGGGCATCCCTGGGAGATTGAACGATCGGAATACCAGCAACTGGTTCAGTTTGGTGGGCGCGTCGATCATTACAGGGACGAGAATGGTCGCGGTCATGCCCGCTGGTTAGATACTCACGACGTGCTGGCGATACCTTTTGATATTCCTGTTCCCGGTTACCGCAATGGAACGGTCAACACATTGCGGTTATGGTCCGCCCTGGCCACCGACGATTTCGACCTGGAAGAGTTCAATGCCGGCAGTTATACCGAGGCGGTCGCAACCAAAACGGCGGCAGAAAACATCACCATGGTGTTGTATCCGAACGATGCCAGTGAGAATGGCAAGGAGCTCAGGCTACGACAACAGTACTTTCTTGCCTCGGCAAGCCTCAAGGATGTACTTCGTCAATGGGTACACAGGCATGGCGAAAATTTTGATCAATTCGCCGACAAACACTGTTTTCAGTTAAATGACACCCATCCAAGCATTGCTGTCGCCGAACTCATGCGCCTGTTGATGGACAGGCACGGCCTCGAATGGGATGCCGCCTGGAAAATTACCAGTACTACCATGGCCTATACTAATCACACCCTGCTGCCGGAAGCACTTGAACGCTGGCCGGTACGGTTAATGCACTTACTCCTGCCACGGGTTCTGGAAATCATCCGCGAAATCAATGCCAGATTCATTGCCGAAGTTGCCAGTCGCTGGCCGGATGATCTGGAACGTCGACAACGTATGGCAGTTATCGAAGAGGGTGCCGAACCGATGGTACGCATGGCACACCTCGCCATAGTCGGTAGCTATTCTGTGAATGGCGTCGCTGAACTCCATTCGACCTTGCTCAAGCGCGGTCTGTTTCGCGATTTCCATGAACTCTGGCCAACCAGGCTGAACAATAAAACTAACGGTGTCACCCAACGTCGCTGGCTCAGGGCCTGTAATCCCGAACTTGCAGAATTGATCACAGAAACTATTGGGGAGAGCTGGGTCACCGATCTGGTTGAGCTCGCCAAACTGAGAGCTTATATCGAAGATGCCGAATTTCGCGAGCGTTGGGCGGCGGTGAAACGCAGCAATAAACAGAAGGTGGTGGCGCTGGTCAGGCAGCAATGCGAAATCGATCTCGATGCGGATGCTATGTTCGATGTTCAGGTAAAAAGAATTCACGAATACAAACGACAGCTATTAAATGTATTACATGTTATCCATTTGTTTTTGCGCATTCGAAAGGGCGATACTTCTGACTGGACACCTCGATGCGTGATCATTGGTGGCAAGGCGGCGCCTGGTTATTTCATGGCGAAAGCGATTATCAAACTGATCAATAATGTAGCGCGGGTGGTAAACTCCGATCCGAAGACTGGAGGCCTTTTACGCCTGGTTTTCCTGCCTAATTACTGCGTCACGACCATGGAGACGCTCTGCCCGGGAACAGACCTGTCCGAACAAATTTCGACCGCGGGGAAGGAAGCATCCGGCACGGGTAACATGAAATTCATGATGAATGGTGCGCTAACTATCGGAACCCTGGATGGCGCCAATATTGAGATTCGCGACGCGGTAGGGTCGGAAAATTTCTTCCTTTTTGGCCTTAATGCCGAGGAAGTCGTAGCCATCCGGCCGCGCTACGATCCCGCGGCGATAGTCGCAGCCGACGTTGACCTGGCTGAAGTGATTAGTGCACTACAAAGCGGACAGTTTAACCTGGCGGAGCCGGGTATTTTCGACCCGATCATAGGCGCCATTCTAAGCCCACAGGATCCATGGATGACGGCGGCTGATTTCGCCAGCCTCGTTAGGGCCCAGCGACAGGCGGCTGAAGTCTACCGGGATCGCGACCGGTGGACCCGAATGAGTATATTGAATTCTGCCGCCAGCGGCCGTTTCTCGTCCGACAGAACCATCAACGAGTATAACGCCGATATCTGGCACCTCGAACCGGTGCTGGCACCCCCGGCATGACGTTTCGCATCATGCCGGGGGCGCCGTTCCCGCTTGGCGCAAACTGGGACGGGCAGGGGGTAAACTTCGCCCTGTTCTCTGCGCATGCGGAAAAAGTCGAGCTTTGCCTGTTTGATTCGAGTGGCAGTCGCGAGATTGAGCGCATTCCATTGCCCGAGGTAAGCGATCAGGTTTGGCATGGCTATATACCAGACTGTGGCGTCGGTACGATATACGGTTACCGCGTCTATGGGCCATATCAACCGCAACAGGGTCATCGCTTTAACCATCACAAGTTATTAATCGATCCCTATGCCAAACAGCTTAGCGGAGCGCTTATCTGGTCCGATTCAGTTTACGGCTATCGATTAGATGACCCGGATGCAGATTTGAGTTTCGATGCTAGCGACAATGCGAAGCAGGTGCCCAAATCCGTGGTGATCGACGAATCCTTCGACTGGGGAGACGACCGGCCACCGCAAATCCCATGGTCGGAGACGATACTCTACGAAGCCCATGTACGCGGCTTCACCATGCGCCATCCAGAAATTACACAATCGCTACGCGGAAGCTTTGCCGGATTGGCGTCGGCTTCAGTAATATCGCACCTGAAAACACTCGGTGTGACGGCGCTTGAATTACAGCCGGTGCATGCATTCGTCGACGATCACTTTCTGATTAATAAAAAATTAACTAATTACTGGGGCTACAATACGATCGGTTTTTTCGCACCGGAGCAACGTTTTCTGGCGAGTAATGATCGCAATGAATTCAAAACCATGGTTAAGCAAATGCACGAGGCTGGAATAGAGGTGATTCTCGATGTGGTCTACAACCACACCGCCGAGGGCGATCAAAGCGGGCCGACACTTTGTTTTCGAGGCATAGACAATGCCAGTTACTACCGACTCCCAGCCGACGACAAAAGCGCTTACATCAACGATTCCGGCTGCGGTAACACGCTCAATTTAAACCATCCCCGGGTATTGCAAATGGTGGTCGATAGCCTGCGACACTGGGTGATTGATATGCATGTCGATGGATTTCGATTCGATCTGGCCGTGTCCCTTGGCCGCGAAGAAAATGGTTTCGATTCAAGGGGTGGTTTTTTTACCGCTATCCGGAAGGATCCGGTATTGTCGAAGGTAAAATTAATTGCAGAGCCCTGGGATATCGGTCCGGACGGCTATCAGCTTGGCAACTTTCCCACGGAATGGGCAGAATGGAATGACCGTTTTCGCGACAGCGTTCGCCGTTTCTGGCGCGGCGACCCCGGGCAGCTTTCGGATGTCGCCCGTAGCCTGCATGGATCGAGTGACCTGTTCGAACACAATGGAAGGAGTTCTGCTGCCAGTGTTAATTTGATCACCAGCCACGATGGCTTCACATTAACCGATCTTGTAAGTTACAACGAACGCCACAATGAGGCCAATGTCGAAGATAACCGCGATGGGCATAGTGCAAACTTCAGTTATAACTACGGTGTCGAAGGCTTTGCCGATGATGCCTCGATTGGCGAACTGCGCGAACGCCAACGCCGTAACTTTCTGGCCACCTTATTTTTATCGCAGGGAACACCGATGTTACTCGCTGGTGACGAACTGAATCGTAGTCAACAGGGCAACAATAACCCTTATTGCCAGGATAATGACATCACCTGGATTGACTGGTCAGTGCTTGAACGTGAAGCCGATTTCCTCGATTTCGTACGGCGTCTAATCAAGCTTCGCGCCGATCATCCACTATTACGTCGTGATCGTTTCGTACACGGTGAAGAAAAATTTACATCGACTGGTTTTGCCGATATTGAGTGGTTGAAGGTGGATGGTAAGCCTATGTGTGAGGCCGACTGGCACGATCCGCAGCGCCATTTTCTCGCTATGCTGTTGGCGGGTGACGTATTAGTTGCAGACACCGATTCTCCTGAGAAAACAACTAATGCGACCTTGCTCATTGTACTCAACGCCTATTCAAATCCGGTCAGCTTTACTCTGCCCCACACTCAGTATGCCTGGTATAGCATATTCACGACTGCCGACAATAAGCCTTCTGCGACTGCGTTAACGAAGCAGGTCATCGAACCGCGCTCGGTTCAGCTATTTGAATTACAGATGTGAGTCAGTAACAGAATTATGCCTGTCACTGATTTTCATGCGCTCGACGAGCTATGCTCTATTTGCGGAATCGAAGGCGGGTACCACGACATCTGGGGTAACCTTCAACAGCCGAGCAATATGACGAAACAATCCCTGCTCAATGCGCTTGGCCTGCGGCTAAAAGATAACGCCGATATCCATAGCGCACTGGAGCGCGAGCATTCTCGTGCCTGGAATCGTATTGTTGCATCGGTGCTAGTCGTACCGGATACCGAATCTCCGATTCGAATAACACTCACCCTTAAGCCTGAGCAGATCGATAAAACAATACACTGGGAGCTAAGTGAAGAGTCCGGCGAAGTCCGGCGTGGCGACTGGAATTTCGACGATATCGATATGGTGGCTGAACGTATCGTAGGTGAGTTTTCAGTAAAGCGATTCGAAGTGGCCTTACCTTTCTCGCCGGATGCCGGTTATCACCGCCTCAAAATCACCTGTGCTGATGGAAATCAGGCCCAAACTAGTCTCATCATTACCCCAAAAAATTGCTATCTACCACCGAAACTGGATAGCGGCTGCAAATTATGGGGCATCTCGTTACAGCTTTACGCAGTGCGTTCGAGGCGCAATTGGGGTATAGGTGATTTTGGTGATTTGCATTCGGCAATCGATATTCTGGCACCACTCGGAGTCAATATAATAGGCCTGAATCCCCTACATGCACTTTTTCCACATCTCCCTGATCAGGCGAGCCCTTATAGCCCGACGAATCGTGATTTTCTCAATCCGCTATATCTGGATATCGAGGCGGTAGACGAATTCGAGCGCTGCCAGGAAGTCCAGCAGTTGGTGGGTAGTAAAAACTTCCAGTCTCGCCTGGATGCGCTGCGTGATACCAGCCTGGTCGATTACACAGATGCCTGGTTAATCAAGCTGGAAGCATTGCAGTTGCTTTACCGGAACTTTCGGCATGAGCCTATTGAGAACAACTCAGCACGGGCCAAATCATTTCGACAGTTTCAGGCTGAAGGCGATAGCGCTTTAGAGAAATTTAGTCTGTTTGAAGCATTGCAGGCCCAATTTCATAAACAGGACGCCTCTCGTTCGAGCTGGTTATCCTGGCCTGAAGCTTATCGCGACCCACATTCGGATACCGTTAAGCTCTGGGCTGAAACCAATAAAGAAGAGATTGAGTTCCATCAATACCTCCAGTGGAATACTGAATTGCAACTTGCCGGTGTTCAAAGACATTGTGCTGACCGTGGGATGACAATTGGTGTTTATCGCGATCTTGCCGTCGGTGTCGCGAAAGCCAGCGCGCAGACCTGGGCAACACAGTCACTCTATGCATCGGAATCGAGTATTGGTGCGCCGCCGGATGATTTCAATCTGCTGGGGCAGGACTGGAATCTACCACCTCCGAAACCGCAGGCGCTTACCGATCAGGCCTATCTTCCTTTTATTAAAACCTTAAGGGCTAACATGCGTCACGCAGGCGCACTCCGAATCGATCATGTAATGGGGCTTATGCGCCTGTTCTGGGTACCAGCGAATAGCCCTCCCGATTCCGGTGCCTTTGTCACTTATCCATTTGCCGACTTGTTGGGAATCCTGGCTCTCGAAAGCCAGCGCAATCAATGTATGATAATAGGTGAGGACCTGGGCACTGTGCCCGACGAAATTCGTGCCGCACTTAATTCTGGTAAGGTGCTTTCCTACCGAATTCTTTATTTCGAGAAAAACTGGCAGGAAGGGAATTTCAATGCTCCGGCAGACTATCCACGCCAGTCCGTAGCCGCGGTCGGCTCGCATGACCTGCCAACCCTGAGTGGATTTTGGCAAGCTTCTGATCTAAATTTGAGTGAAAAGCTTGACCTTTTTCCAACGTCGGAACATCGAGATCGACAAAGGGAATCACGAGCCCGGGATCGCGATGAAATTATCGCTGCGCTGGAACGCGAAAACCTGATGCCAATGCCAGGGAAAAATGAAGAACCAGTCGATGAAAAATTATCCACCGAATTGATGCTTGCTATTCACTGTTATCTAGCGCGTTCAAACGCGATGTTAATCATGGTGCAACTGGAAGATTTGTTCTGCCAAAAGCATCAGGTCAATCTGCCCGGCACAGTAAATGAGTATCCCAATTGGCGCCGAAAACTACTATTTAATATCGAAGACTGGCTGGACCAGGGTAATCTGAAATTTTATGCGCAGGCTATCACCCGGGAACGCGAGACTTTAGACCGGTAGATAAGGGTTTGTTAATCAGGACAGAAGGGTTAGTCTACGGAGTAAATTATTCCAGCTTTGTGACGAATTCTATCCAGGGTTTCGATTAATAAAGTACTAAAATCATGCGGCATTGCATCGCTTCCAATTTTCCCATTTTCGATACAGGTCATAACTTCTTCTGCCTCAAATCTATAGCCACGGCACGACTCGTCTTTGTCAAAATGCCATACCTCATCTGTTTCATTCAGATGTAAAGACAAGCTTGTCATCTCATGCCAGCGTGAGTGGATATGGATGTGTCCTTTAGATCCGAAGATAAAAGCCTCCGTTTTAGTATCCGACAAAATAGTTGAATGGAGCAGGGCAATTTTATCTCCTGGAAACTTCAAGCGCATGTCGCAGCTGCTATCAACATTGGTTGAACCAGGGATGGCACTGGCCTCAATATGCTCCGGTTTGCCAAAAAGCAATAAGGCTAAAAATACCGGATAAATACCGATATCTAATAATGACCCACCTCCGAGCGCAGGGTCGAACAAAAGACCTTCTGGATTAAAATTAGCAGCAAAACCAAAATCGGCATTAACACTAATGAGTTCACCGATTTCACCTGCTGCAATTAATTTCAGAACCTTATTGATCGGCGGCATAAATCGAGTCCATAGCGCCTCCATCAGGAAAGTATTATTGGCCTCAGCAGAGGCAATCATCTGCGACACTTCGCGAGAATTCATTGCCAGCGGTTTTTCACACAGGACTGGTATTTTTGTATTCAGGCACATGATCGCATTTTCTGCATGCAATACATGAGGGGTGGCGATATAAATTGCATCGAGACCTTTCACGCCCAGTAGTGCTTCATAAGAGTCCAAAGCCTTGGGGGCGTTATAAGCCTTCGCAAAAAACCTGGCCTTTTGTAAGGATCTTGTGGCAACAGCAGAGATACCGGCTCCGGGAATGGTCTGAATATCATCGGCGAATTTGTGCGCAATACGTCCGCAACCAAATAATGCCCCGGTTAAAAGTATTCTTCATTTGCACTAGTTTCAAATTAACAAGTGGTAGCTTTGTTAGAAAGATATAGCGATAGAGTTTTTTATTATACCTACTGAAATCAAAGCCACATTATATGCATACTGTACTATTCTTAAGTGGTATAAAAAACATAGAAAATCTATGAGCATAAATACCCAACTCAATATATCCGAAATCAGCGGCTATCCAGGGCTGGATTTACTGGTTTCCGAGGTCAATAAACTAGTCAGTTTGCCTGATATCTATACCGCCTGGAATCGGCTATCGAAAGTCCATCGTCGGCGGTCGACGATTTCGCTAAACTCCTCGGTTCTGATCCAGATTTGTGTGCAAGATTACTGAGTCTGGCGAATAGCGCGTTTTACAGTTTCCCGGCAAAAATAGAAACCATAGATCGCGCTGTCAGTACTATCGGGCTACGCCAGATACGAGAGTTGGTACTAGTGACTACGGTGTTAAAAATGTTTACCGGAATACCGGTAAAAGCGGTTAACATGAGTTCATTCTGGGAGCATAGCGTTGCGGTTGGGGTGTTTGCCAAATCGATTGCTCAATATGCCGGACTACCACAATCGGAGCGATATTATATCGCTGGACTATTGCACGATATTGGTCGACTGGTGTTGTATATCAAGTTACCCGACCTGATGAATGACCTGCTCGCGCAATGCAAGTCGGACCAGCAATTTTTGTATGTCATGGAGCAGCAACAGTTGACCTATACCCATGCGGAAGTTGGAGGTCGCTTGCTGGAACGTTGGAAAGTGCCGCAGTCGATATACGAACCCGTGCAGTATCATCACCGTCCCGCAGAAGCGCTGGAATTCGCGCATATGGCTAGTGCGATCCAGATTGCCGATGCATGGGTTAATAAACATCAGATCGGTAGCAGCGGCGAGAAATTGATGCCTGCGATTAATCTCGAAGCGGCGCAATTGCTCGGTATTCAGGAATACGAGCTGGAAGAAATCTGGATGCTGGCACTAGATGATATCAAGAGCGTTGTCAGGCAGTTTGTCAATCACTAAGCTGAACCGGATTCGAAGAGACTTCGAATAATCGCCCGGAGTTAATTTGAGGCTCCTTAGGCGAGTACCAGCGATGCAAGACCGAGAAACGCAATAATCCCGATTACATCGGTAAAGGTAGTAAGCACAACACCACCGGCAATTGCCGGATCTACACCAATATTTCGCAGCAACACCGGGATTACCGCGCCGGCAAAGGCACCGGCAACCAGGTTGACTATCAGTGCAAATCCGATAATCAGGCCAATATAGAAATTTTCGAACCACAGTATAGAAATTGTGGCGACGACCAGGGCCCATACCAGGCCGTTGAGTAAACCGACGGTAATTTCTTTTTTGATTAACGCGTTGTAGTTGGAACTACCAAGTTGGCCCAGCGCAAATCCGCGGATTACTAATGTCAATGTCTGCGAACCCGCGATTCCGCCCATACTCGGTACGATAGTAATCAGGATTGCCAGTGCCACAACCTGGTCGAGAATGTCTTCGAAAAAACCAATCACACCTGCAGCCAGGAAAGCAGTCAACAGGTTGATGCCTAGCCAGACACCCCTTCGCCGAGCACTGGTGAGAGCGGGTGCAAACATATCTTCATCCTCTGAAAGTCCTGCCCTGCCCATGATCGAGTGATCTCCCTGGTCACGAATAACATCGACCACGTCATCGATAGTAATACGGCCGATCAATTTGTGCTCTTCATCGACTATCGGCGCACTGACCAGATCGTAATTCTCGAACTCGCGCGCAACCTCGGCCTCTGATATTTGTGCGTGCATCGCGCTCACGTCGGTGCGCATAATGCTTTTTACCAGAACATCCAGGTCGTTGGTGAGCAAATCACGTAGGTACAGTGCGCCAAGGTAATGGTCATAACGATCGGTAACAAACAACTGGTCGGTATGATCGGGCATTTCTGAACGAATACGAAGATAGCGTAAAACAACATCGAGCGTCACATCGGCGCGAATAGTGATCTGATCGATATTCATTAAACCACCGGCAGTATCATCGTTATACGATAGTACCGACTCGAGTTTCTCGCGTTTTTGTGCGTCTATCGTATGTAAAATACTGACCAGTTTTTCTGTCGGAAGCGATAGTATGATGTCGGCCTGATCGTCCACATCCGGCAATGTCTCGATGATGGCCGCAATTTCTTCAGAGCTGAGTTCCTTAAGTTTGTTGTCGCGTACTTCGTCGCCCGTTTCGAGTAATACTGCGCCCAGATACGCAGGGTCGATATGAGGCCAGATCAGATCGCGTTGTTGCGATGGTAGCGAATCAAATAAATTAGCGATTTCTACAATGCTGATGGATTCGAAGATATTCGAAATAGCATTGCTGTCGTCGATTTCCAGAGCCGACGAAATATCCTGGCGTAGCTGTTCGATATTGTCTTCAATCATGGCGCGGGGGTCGGCTAGAAACTAGCTGATCGGTTAATAGTAGCGCAAGTGTAACAGACCATAAGTCGGCAGACAGATTCGGCCATTATTGTTGACAGGCGACCCGAATAGTTAAGAACTAGTGTTCCCTATTCGGACTCATCGAAACGATTGTTTATTAATTCTACCAGTGCCTCCATACATGGTTCTTCATCATTCCCGTCTACTTCCAGCACTACTTCGGTACCTTTACTCGCTGCCAGCATCATCACCCCCATGATACTTTTGGCATTAACGCGATTACCCTGTTTATCAATAAAGATGTCACTTTCAAATTGACCCGCCTTACTCACCAGTTTGGAAGCGGCGCGTGCGTGCAAACCGAGTTTATTGATAATAATCATTTTTCGCGAAATCATATTTTGAATCCGTAAATCGCATTATAGAGAATGAAGATTAGATAATACCTGTTTTTGCTCCCTCTATCGCTACTGTATATAGTTGATCAATATCACTTGAGCAGTAATTTAGTACCCGTACCAACATCGGCAAATTCACCCCGCTAACTACTTTGACGTTCAAACCGGCGGCAAAATACCCGGCTAGATTACAAGGAGTAGCGCCGAAAATATCGGTCATTATTAATACCCCATGATCAGATATTAACTCTCCAATCGCTTGCTTCACCTGGTCGGCACAAGCACCCAGATTCTGAGGTTCGAGATTAGCCGGAATTGAAATGAAGCGTATCGACTGGCAGCCGTCGCCTAAAATAGACGTCGCCGTCGCAATCATTTCCTGCCCGATTAAATTGTGCGTAATTACCAGAAGTTCGACGCTCATGGAAGGTCCCGGTGGCGCACTGAAGCATTGTATTTTTGCTGTTGTAATTCACTGGCTATTTTGTCGACCAGGTAAACAGACCGGTGTTGACCGCCAGTGCATCCGATTGAAATTGTCGTGTAGCTGCGATTTTCTTTTTTGATACAAGGTAGCCAGGTAATGAGAAACCCAATGATGGATTGAAACATCGCATTGACTTCTTCAATGCCTTCAAGATAGGCGATTACAGTTTTATCTTTACCAGTGAGCGGCTTAAGCTGTTCTTCCCAGTGGGGATTGGGAAGGCAGCGAACATCGAAAACAAAATCGGTGTCAGCTGGCAACCCGTGTTTAAATCCAAACGATTGAATCAAAATTGCCAGCTCAGCACCGGTACTGGGCAGTAGCCGCTCGATGATGGTTTGTCTCAACTCGTGAACCTTAAGGGTCGAGGTGTCGATGGTTAAGTCGGCGTTAGCATAAATATTCTTTAACAGGTCTCGTTCAAGATTGATTGCATCGATTAATGGTAAGTCTGGCCTGGATAAGGGGTGCTTGCGCCGGGTTTCGCTAAAACGACTCAACAGCTGGTTATTATTAGACGTCAGGAACAGGATTTGGGTCAAAAAATTCAGTGATCTCAGTTGCGCGATAATGCCTTCAAAACGATCCATATTGTCGATACCGCTGCGGGCGTCTATCGCTACTGCGGTCAATTCGTAAAGCGCCGGTTTTGAATCGACCATGGTACGGATAAATTCAGGTAGCAACCCTATGGGTAGATTATCGACACAAAAGTAGCCAGCATCTTCCAGCGTATGTAATGCAACCGTTTTGCCGGAACCAGAAAGGCCACTGACAATGATCAGTTTCACTTTAGAGACGATATGTGCTTGGAAGAAAAGCGTTCAATCATTGTGCTGAGCCATCGTCCCCGATCGCCTGGTTTTGACGATTTATAAAATCTTCAGCAGCGTTATAACCATTCATGTTCAGTAGATGATTACGTGCTGCCGCTTCTACCAGCACCGCCAGGTTTCGGCCGGGTGCTACCGGTAATGTCACTTCAGGAATATCCAGCCCTAAAATATTAATCGTTTTCGTTGCCTTACCCAGCCGGTCAAACTGGCTCACATTGTCGCTGGTCAGCCGAACCATTTTCACGATCAGTCGTAATGTCTTATTGCGCTTGAGTGAATTCGCTCCAAACATCGCTCGGATGTTAATGATACCTAGACCACGCACCTCCATAAAATCAGTTAATAGCGCTGGGCTATGGCCATCGATAATATCGGGGGCGAGTCGTGAAAAACGCGTGACATCATCAGAAATTAGCCGGTGGCCTCTTGATATTAAAGCGAGGCCCAGCTCACTCTTACCCACACCGCTAAGGCCCGTCAGGAATACTCCAACGCTGTAGACTTCGATATAAACGCCGTGTTCGTCAGTATTCTCGGCCAGTACCTGGGACAGGTAATAGCGAGTATTATCGAGCAAATCCGAATCGCTCAGTGCTGATCGGAATACCGGAATATTACGATCTTCGCACAAACGAATCATTGCTTCCGGTAGATCATTGTCCTGGCTGGTGATAATGGTGCAAACAGGCCCCTGAAACAGGGTTTTCATCAGCTGTGTTTGTCCATCCGGGTTTAGTTGGCGGATATATCGCGCTTCCTGGTATCCGACCACCACGACGCTCGAAGTTCTAATCGGATTAAAATAGTCGACTGCTTCAAAAGTATCACCGGCCTGTCGTGAGAATTTGATTTCCTGGTCCAGGCCGATTTCGGAGGAGACAAATTGGAGCTGCAATTTTTGTTGGTATTGATTCAGAAACGCACTAATTTTCAGCGAAGGGAGCATTACTCAGCGGAGTCGATAATACCGACGATCTGATCGGCAGATTTGGCATTTCGAATATCGGCGCGTATTTGATCTTGAGAAAATATTTTTGCTAGCGATGACAATATTTGAAGGTGTTCATCGGTCGCTTCTTCCGGAATAATAATGCAAAACACTAAATCGACGGGTTGCTGATCCATCGCTTCAAAATTCACAGCTTGTTCGAGTCGAATAAAGCAGCCTATAGTGGTGTCGAGTTTAGAGAGCCGAGCATGCGGTATAGCAAAGCCTTTACCCAAACCGGTACTACCGAGTCTTTCTCGATTGAGCAGGTTGCCGTAGATTGAGGTCCGAGATAGTAAAAATTTTTCCGAGATGGTGTTGGCAAGAAATTCCAGTAGTCTTTTTTTGCTAGAGATGTCTGGATTAATAAAGATGAGCTCTGGAGACAAAATTGCAGAGATTGTCATTAGATCTAAATGTTAAAATCGGATTACTTTAGAATGATGCGCGCATCTTAATCCAATCGACTCAGTATGCAAGTATTTAAAGAAAACGGGTGCCTTAAGGCACCCGTATGTTTCGTTAAGCCACCTCTTGTGTCGGAATTTTGGTGCGATGGCTATTTAGTTTTTCTTTATGTTTTTTACCCTGTCGGTCAAGTTTGTCCACGAGGCCATCTATTGCAGCGTACATGTCTTCCTGCACATCGTCTGCATGCAATTTACCGCCGCTGACATGCAGGGTTGCCTCGGCTTTGTGCCGCAGCTTTTCGACGGTTAGTATCAAATGAATATCAAGCGCCTGATCAAAATGGCGATCCAGTCGCTGGATTTTTTCATGTACGTAATTGCGTATAGAGTCGGTGATTTCTATGTGATGGCCGCTTAAACTTATTTGCATTAGTAACCTCCATAAGTTAAATGATCCGCATAGCCGCGAATCACGGGTGTCTCAAAAGAGACGCTTTCGCTCATTAGATGGTGGTATATTCATTGCTTCGCGATATTTCGCTACCGTTCTCCTCGCTACGTTTATTCCCTGATCACCTAACAACTGAGCAATTTTGTTATCGCTTAATGGTTTTTCCTGCCGCTCGGCAGTGACGAATTTTTTAATGATGGCGCGAATTGCTGTAGCCGAGCATTCTCCGCCATCGGACGTACTCACATGACTTGAAAAGAAAAACTTGAATTCCAGTATGCCCCGGGGAGTGTGCATGTATTTATGTGTCGTGACGCGTGAAATGGTCGATTCATGCATCTCGAGCTGTTCTGCTATATCGCGTAGTACCATGGGTTGCATGGCCTCTTCACCGTAATTGAGGAATGCCTGCTGTCGATCAACAATTGCGCGAGCCACGCGCAACAGGGTATCGTTTCGACTTTGCAGGCTCTTAATAAACCAGCGCGCTTCCTGCAAATGATCTTTAAGGTATGTATTTTGCTCGCTGTTATCGCCGCGTTTGATCAGACCTGCATACTGGTCGTTGACACGCAGTCTCGGCGCGTTTTCGGCGTTCATTTTAACCTGCCATTTTCCTTCCCGCCTGCTAACGTATACATCTGGAATGATGTACTCGGCATGATTTTCACTGATTATATGCCCAGGATGCGGATTGGTAGTCTGAATCAGTTTGATGATCTTGGCCAGTTCAGCATCGCTCGCCTGAAGTCGCCTTTTGAGCAGGGCAAAGTCGTTATTGGCAAGATATTCCAGGTAGTTATCGACCAATGCCAGTGCCTTGCCCAGATGTGGTGTATCGTCGGCGTACTGACTCAGTTGTATTCGCATACAATCGGCGGGTGATCTGGCGGCTACGCCAATCGGATCAAAATGCTGGATCAGATGAAGAATGGCCTCAACTTCATCGAACTCTATTTCTTCGTTTTGAACCTTCAAACCGGCAAAAATATCTTCCATCGGTTGATTTAAATAGCCAGAATCGTCAGTGGAATCGATGATTGCGAGTCCAATATTATGGTCGGTGTCTGACAATCGCGCCCCATCAAGCTGCCATAACAGATGTTCGTTCAGCGCGTCGATCGCCCTGGCCTGGTTTTCGAACATATCGCGATTATCTTCGCGATTATTCTCCGCCTGGTTGGGTAAAACGGGTAGATTATCGTAAATTTCTTCCCAGCGGGTGTCGATCTCCAGTTCGTCGGGCAGGATTTGTTCGGCTCGATTTTCCGCGACGTTATCTGCGCTGGTTTTGATTTCGGTGATATCCTCACCATTCGGGCCATTATCCTGGTCAGTCTCGTTTTGCTTAACGGTGACTTCGGTGAGATTATCTTCCTGTACGAGCAGGGGATTGTCGTCCAGAGCTTCCTGTATTTCGGCCTGCAGTTCGAGAGATGACAATTGCAACAGTTTAATCGCCTGCTGTAATTGCGGCGTCATCGTAAGGCTTTGCCCTAATCGTAGTTGCAGGCTTTGCTTCATAGGCGGGATGATATTCTAAGGTAAAAATTATTATCTCTCATAGTGATGTTATAGCCTAAAATCCTCCCCTAAGTAAATCTTTCTGACAATTTTATTCTCGAGAATTTGATCTGGATCACCATCAGCCAGAATTATACCATCGCCCATGACATAAGCACGATCACAAATACCGAGTGTTTCACGAACATTATGGTCGGTAATGAGCACGCCGATGCCACGACTAGCCAGTTGCCGAATAATGTCCTGTATCTCGATCACCGATATGGGATCTACTCCGGCGAAAGGCTCGTCGAGCAAAATAAACAGAGGCTCATTAGCCAGAGCCCGCGCTATTTCGACTCGACGACGCTCACCACCCGAAAGCGATATACCGCTGCTTTCACGAATTTGGGTAATCTGGAAATCCTCCAGTAAAGTCTCAAGCGCCTGTTCCCTTTGCTGACGATCCATATCTTTGCGTAACTGCAGCACAGCCATAATATTGTCTTGCACCGACAGGTTTCGAAATACTGAGGCCTCCTGTGGCAAATAGCCTATACCCAGTTGGGCTCGTTTATGGATAGGCAAATGATCGATAGGAATGTCGTCGAGCGTAATTGTCCCTCTGTCGTTATTTATAAGACCGACAATCATGTAAAAACAGGTCGTTTTACCTGCACCGTTGGGCCCAAGCAAGCCGACGATATCGCCGCTTCCGATCTGTAACGAAATAGACTTCACTACTTCTCGGTCGCGGTAGGATTTGGCTAGATCGATAGCCTCCAGACTATGCCTGGAGTTTATGCCTGAGGCGAATCTATCCATAAGATTATTGTTGTCTGGGTAGAATCAGCATTTTGACCCGGTCATCTGAATTCAAACTACCGGCCTGAATACTTTGATTGTCTGTATTGATACGAATCATATTACTTTCGATGGTATCGCCCACGTGAATGAATTTGGCATTTCCGAGCAGAATTAGTGTTGATTCTGCTTCTCGATACTCGAGTCGATCTGCCTGGCCGATCATTTCCTGTTGTTCATTATTAAGTTGGCGAAACGTCGCGGGAGAGCCGGTTAATTCCATCAGGGTCAACTCGTTTTGATCGTTGAAATGTATTACAAGTCGGTCCGCGCGAAGTGCCAGGCTGCCCTGATCAAGGCGTACGTCACCGGAATAAATACTTATGTTTTCGGCGTCTTTGATTTCGAGGCTATCGGCTTCGACTTCGATAGGCTGGCTCTGATCTGTTGAAAGTGCCAGTAGCGATGAAGGCATCAGTAAAAATAATAATATTAGGGATTTGTCTATCTTCATCAATAATACACGGCTTTCGCGTTTTTTAATTTATACACTTGATTTTGCATATCAAATACGCCCTCATCGGCGGAAATTCGAGCATTAGGCCACTCGATTACCAGGCCCTGATTGCTCACCAGCAGATCGCGGTCGGGTTCAAACAAAATACTTTCCGATCGCACCTCCATTAGGTCGCCCCCCATTTTTTGCATGACCACATTATCGCTTAATCGCATGGTGTTCGACCGATGGTACATCTGGCCACTATCTGCTTCCACCCGCCAGTCGTCATTTTCTCGATAGGCCCGTACCACCGGTGACTCTATTCGGCTAATATCCTCCTTAGTGTAATGTTCCAGATATCGGCTTTCAATTTGGAAATCGAGAAGTCCATTCTGGTCGATGGATCGATACCTAAAATTGGTCATAAAATAATCAATATCTGAAGGTATCTCGAGAGCAGGCCGTGCCGTTAAAGACGAGGAACTCGACTGGTAAATCCAGCCAGTTGCGATTGCGGTTAAACCAGCGATTAACACAATAACAATAATTGAGAGTTTCATTAATTTCTCGAAATATACCCGAGCTATACTACACCTGCTCTTAATAAATCATGTATGTTTAACGCGCCCTGAACGAGATTGTTTTGATCAATCACCATAAGTGCATTAATTTTTCGGTCGTGCATCAGATTAAGCGCTTCGGTCGCGATTCGTTCAGCATCGATAGTGACACAATTAGCTGTCATGTAGTCCTTCACCAGGGCTGTCTCGATGTTGGGCATTTTTTCGAATGTGCGGCGTAAATCACCATCGGTATAAATCCCGACTAGTTTTGAAGATTCTGGGTCGATAACTCCAGCCATACCGAGGCCTTTACTAGTCATTTCAAGCAGGGTTTGCTTTAAACTGTATTCGGTGTTCACCAGTGGTATTGCATCACCAGTATGCATGATATCGCTGACGCGTAAAAGCAATCTTCGCCCGAGGGTGCCACCCGGGTGCGATAGTGCAAAATCTTCTTCGGTGAAGCCACGGGCCTGCAATATTGCGATGGCCAGGGCATCGCCCATAGCAAGCGAAGCCGTGGTGCTGGAGGTGGGGGCTAGCCCAAGCGGACAGGCTTCCTTGCTGACGCTGACATCGAGATTGATATCAGCAGCACGCGCGATGGTCGATTTTGGCTTGCCGGTTAATGCAATGAGCGGGATCGCCAATCGTTTAATTAGTGGCAACAGCAGCGTTATTTCGCTGGTTTCACCAGAATTAGACAGCGCTATTACCAGATCGTCGGATGTGATCATGCCGAGGTCGCCGTGGCTCGCTTCACCGGGGTGCATAAAAAATGCAGGCGTCCCGGTACTAGCCAGCGTGGAGGCAATCTTGTTGCCGATATGGCCCGACTTGCCCATGCCGGTTACGACGATACGGCCTTCACAGCCGAGTATCAACTCGCAGGCACGATGAAAGTCCTGGTTCAGGCGTTGTGTCAAAGCCGCAATCGCTTCGGATTCAGTTTTTAGAACGGCCAGACCTAACTCGATAAAAGCGTGTTTGGTCATGTTAAGCGTTACCTGTTGTCACGCTATAATACAAATATAATTGGTAAATTACAAAACATGCGAGTAGGCAAAAGCCCTTGGCGCGGGTTATTTTTAGCGAACTCGACTGCGGAAAACGAACCATTACGAAAAGCAGAACTGTGAGTCCTGTGACGACCGGCAAATCGCGCGTTATAGCAGCTGCGTCGATGTGAAAGCTGGTAATTATCGATGGAATACCGATAACGGCCAGCGAGTTGAATAGATTTGAGCCAATAACATTTCCGATTGCCAGATCGGGCTCCTGCTTTTTCAGGCTGGCGAGCGATGCGGCCAGCTCGGGCAGGCTGGTACCCAGTGCAATAATGGTAAGCCCGATTATTAATTCGCTGATCCCGAATGCATGAGCGATATTGGTGGCACCCCAAACCAGTAATTTTGAACTGCCAACTAAAAAGATCAGGCCTAAAACCACCCAACTAATGGCGGCCTTATAGCTCAATTCGTGTGATATTTTTGCTATCGGTGAATCTTTCTCGCCCTGCGCTGCTTTCTGCCTGTGGGAGTTCACCAGAAACCAGAGCATCGCCAGTAATGTAACCAGCAATAAGCCACCCTCTATGCGGGTTAACACGCCATCGTACAGGCACCAGATCATTATGCCCGTGGCAATGAGCAATAATGGAAATTCGCGCCTGAGCATCCCCTTTCCAACCGATAACGGGACAATCAGCGCGGTGACACCTAGAATCAGGCCGATATTGGCGATATTCGATCCGAGCGCATTTCCGATCGCGATATCTGGCGTTTCCTCCAGCACCGAGACTACGGATACCAGTATTTCGGGAGCAGATGTGCCGAATCCAATGATAGTGATACCGATAATTAGCGAAGAAACGCCGAAGTGTTTGGCCAGTGCGGAGGCACCATTGACAAAATGATTGGCGCTCCAAACCAGGATTAAAAGGCCAGCCATCAGTGCGCCGAATGACAGTAACATGCGGAGCTCCTCTAATTAATCGTAGCGAAAATATGAGTTGATAAGGACTAAAAGTCAGCGGTTGAGGTGAAAAGCCCGACGCGTAAATCGTTCGCGGAATATATTTCGCGGCCATCTACTTCCATCGAAGCATCCCCAATGCCCATCACCAGTCTACGCATAATGACGCGTTTCATGTCGATACGATAGGTCACCAGTTTGGCCCCGGGCAGTACCTGGCCGAAGTATTTTACTTCGCTCGCGCCCAGCGCCCGGCCATGACCGGGCCCACCTTTCCAGCCCAGGAAAAATCCTATCAGTTGCCACATCGCATCTAGCCCGAGACAACCAGGCATGACAGGATCCGTTTCGAAGTGGCATTTGAAAAACCATAAATCGGGGTTGACATCCAGTTCGGCGATTATTTGACCCTTGTCAAATTTCCCACCGTTCTGGGTAATACTGACAATGCGGTCGAACATCAGCATCGGCGGCAGCGGGAGCTGGGCGTTTCCTTCGCCAAAAAGTTCTCCTTTCCCGCAGCGGATGAGATCGTCGAAGCTAAAGCTGTGCTGGTCGGTAAATATTTTAGTCATATCGAATGGTAATATTATAAAGCAAAGCCGCGAACACTAACGACTCTCAAAAAATTAAGCCAGCAATATGTAGATGTTTGTCGCTG
>SMVA01114674.1_pt1 | contig 23246 bp, 19 predicted proteins | sample 2456451 | NCBI WGS metagenome assembly SMVA01 (sample SAMN11095933, study PRJNA526329) | marine sediment metagenome | biome: Marine sediment; feature: Surficial sediment; material: Deep marine sediment; isolation source: Hadal surficial sediment | place: Pacific Ocean | collected 2014-05 | depth... | reverse complement strand
GATCTCGTCGATCCGGGCGACGGTCTCGCTCGTCAGCCGCAGGCCTGAAGCCTTGGCGTTGTCCTCGAGCTGGGCCACGCGGGTCACGCCCACGATGACCGAGCTCACGACCGGCTGGCGCAGACACCAGGCCAGGGCCAGTTGCGGAAGACTGATGCCCAGGTCGCTGGCGACGGGCTTCAGGGCGTCCACCCGGGCCACGACTTCGGGCCGCAGGAAGTCGCCCATGAACTGGTTGCGAAGCCCGTCGGCGGCCCGGGAGTCGTCGGGCTTGGCGCCGCCCGAGTATTTGCCCGACAGCACGCCCTGGGCGAGCGGACTGAAGACGACCTGCCCCAGCCCTTCGCGCTCACACACGGGGAGCACTTCCTTCTCGATGCCGGGCCGCAGCATTGAATACTGTGGCTGGTTCGAGATCGGACGCACGGCGTTGCGCTGGTCCGCCTGGCGGCAGGCGTCGACGATCTGCGAGGCGCGCCATTCCGAGACGCCCCAGTAGAGGATCTTGCCCTGCCGGATCAGGTCCTCGTAGGCCCGGACGGTCTCCTCAATCGGGGTGTCCGGGTCGGGACGGTGGCATTGATGCAGGTCGATGTAGTCGGTGCCGAGACGGCGCAGCGAGGCGTCAACACTCTCGAAGATGTGTTTGCGCGACAGGCCCCGATCGTTGGGCCGCTCAGACAGGGGGAAGAAGCACTTGGTCGCGATCACCACATAGGGGCGCGGGATGCCGTGAAGCGCCTGACCCAGCACCTTTTCGGCCTCCCCGTTCGCGTAGACGTCGGCCGTGTCGTAGAAGTTGATTCCCAGGTCGTAGGCCCGCTGAACGATTTCTCGGGTGGCCTCGCGGTCGACGCTGGAGCCCAAGGTGAGCCACGAGCCCAGCGAGACTTCGCTGACCCGCAGGCCGCTGTGGCCGAGCTTTCGGTATTCCATGGCCCGGCATTCTATCATTGGCGCTGTGCCGATCGGGGCGTGGCTGGCCCCGGGCCGGCGTGCGTCCTAATTTCCGGCGTCGTGCTGAACCTCGCCGCCGCTACCGATCCCGCCTGGCTCGAGAGCGCTCTCGGAGCCTTGGAGGAAGTGATTCTCGACCACGCCCACTGCGAGAAGAAGGCCGCCGGCATGGCCGTTCAGCTCCTGTTCCGCTATCCCCAGCACCGTTTCCTGATGGAGCCGCTCTCGCGCATGGCCCGCGAGGAGCTGGCCCACTTCGAAGAGGTGCTCCGGTTGATGAAGACGCGGGGCATCGCCTTCGAGAGGCAGCGGCCCAGCCGCTATGCCGGACAGCTGCACGGGGCCATCCGGGGTGGGGAGCCCCAACAGCTGCTGGACACCTTGCTCTGCAGTGCGCTCATCGAAAGTCGAAGCTGCGAACGCTTCGGGCTGCTGGCCGATGCCGTGGACGATGCGGAGCTGGCGTCGTTCTACCGGGGGCTGCTGGCCGCCGAATCGCGCCATCACGGCATCTACGTCGAGCTGGCGAGGCAGCTCGCATCCGAGTCCGAGGTTCGAGAGCGGCTCGCCGAATTGGCGGGCATCGAAGCCGAAATCCTGAAGCGGCCGGCCGACGAGCCGCGCATGCACAGCTGAAGCGGCGGTCACGCCGCACCACATCGAGGAGAGTTCAATGGACATCACCACCCAGCGTGTCGAGATTCCGGCCAACGGCGGCGGAACCATGGGCGGCTATCTGGCACGGCCGGCCGATGAAGAAGTGCGGCCCGCCGTAATCGTCTTCATGGAGATCTTCGGCATCAACAGTCACATCCGCGACATCGTCGAACGCGTGGCCCGCGAAGGCTACGTGGCCATCGCGCCCGATTTTTTTCATCGCACGGCTCCCGATGCCGAGCAACGCTACGACGACGATGGCATGGCGGCGGGAATGATCCTGCTGGGCCAGCTCGATGCGGACGAGATGATCTCGGACGCGCGCGATACCGTGGCGTGGCTTCGCGGTCGCGACGACGTGCGGGGCGATCGGATCGGCTGCATCGGTTTTTGCGTCGGCGGCCACATGGCTTATCTCGCCGCCTGTGAGACCGACATTCAGGCCACGGCGAGCTTCTACGGGGGCGGCATCGCGGCACCCGAGGGAATGGGCGGCAAGGCGTCCACGATCGGCCGAACCGAGAAGATCAACGGGCGGATCCTTTGTCTGTTCGGTGAGAAAGACGGCTTCATTCCCCCGGAACAGGTCGAAGCGATCAAGACAAAGCTGGGCGAATGCGACCGGCGCTACGAGGTCGTCGTCTACGAAGGCGCCGACCACGGCTTCCACTGTGATCAGCGCCCGGCGTATCAGAAGAAAGCGGCGGAGGATGCGTGGGAACGCGTGAAGGTGCTCTTCAAGCAGGAGCTCACGAGCTAGAAAGGCTCACGAGCTAGGCAAGCTCGCGCCGCAGGGCGTTGAGCAGGCACTCGATGTTGGTCAGGCGGGCGTTCTCGCCCATCAGGCCGATTCGCCAGATCTGCCCGGCGAGCTTGCCGAGCCCGCCGCCGACCTCGATGCCGTAGTTCGCGAGAAGCCGGCGGCGAAGGTCGGCCTCGCCGCCCTGTTGGATCCGCTCGGGCAGGCGCAGGGTGGTCAGCATCGGGAGCCGGAACGGCTCCTTCACCAGCGGCTCGAAGCCCAGCTCGGCCGTGCCCTCGATCAGCGCGGTCGCCGCTTGCCGGTGGCGCTCGGCGCGTGCGTCCATCCCCTCGGCGTCGACCCGGCGCAGACCTTCGGCCAGGCCGAGGATCGCCGAGATCGGTGCCGTGTGGTGGTATACGCGGTCCTCGCCCAGATACTCCGCCAACAGGTTGAGATCGAGGTACCAACTCTGGACCGGTGTGGAGCGTGTGCGGATGAGATCGACCGCACGCTCCGAGAAGCTGATCGGCGACAGCCCAGGCGGACACGACAGGCACTTCTGGGTCGCGCTGTAGGCTGCATCGATGCCCCAGTCGTCCAGCGAGACGGGGATTCCGGCGAGCGACGTCACGCAGTCGAGGACCGTGAGTGCCCCGGCGTCACGCGCCGCCGCCGCGATGTTCTCGACCGGCTGGCAGACGCCGGTGGAAGTCTCGGCGTGGACGAAGGCCACGACCTTCGGCTGCTCGCGGGCGATGACATCGGCCATCTGGTCTTCGTCCAGGGGCGTTCCCGGTTCGGCCTCCACCGGGATGACGCGGGCGCCGGCGCGTCCGGCCACGTCGCACATACGCTCTCCGAAGACGCCATTCACGCCGATCACGATCGCGTCGCCCGGCTCGAGCAGGTTGACCAGACACGCCTCCATGCCGGCACTGCCCGTGGCCGAGAGGGGCAGCGTGAGGCGGTTCCGGGTGCCGAACAGGCGCCGCAGGCGTTCCTGGACCTCATCGAGGATGGCCAGGAAGGCTGGGTCGAGATGACCGATCATCGGCTGGGCCATGGCCGCGCGCACCCGGGGATGGACGTTCGACGGGCCGGGACCCAGCAGCAGGCGCCGGGGCAGGCGAGAGCTTTCAGTCGTCGGGCGCGTCATCGGCTGATTGTAGCCGGGGGAGCGGGGATTCTCGTGGGAAAGCCGCCCGTGACTTGATTGACACCCGCGGGGGGCATTCCTAAGCTTTGGTCACCCCCTCTTCCGCGACCGACCGGGGATCTCCCGGAGTTCGCGCTTCCCGACCAGGTCGAAATCGCCGACCGGTTCCGAAAGAGCGCGAACAAGCCAAGAGGAGACCCGGGCGGGTGCAGCGCTGGATCGCATTGATTGGGGGACTGGGCGTCGCCGCGGCGGCCGTGTGGTTCTTGCTGATGGGCCGGGGCGAGAAGCCCATGGGCGAGATCGATGACGCCTCCCGGGAACGCCTCGAGCGCGTCCTCGAGGATTCGGAGTCGCCGACGCGGTCGAAGTTGAAGACCCGATGAGTCTGGTGCGCCATCGCAAGGTCTTCGAGCAGGAGGAACGCGAGCGCCTGGCGAACTTCGCCATGAAGAGCGCCGAGAGTCAGGGCCGCGTCATCGCGGAAGACGAACACTCCTACCGGACCGTGTTCCAGCGCGACCGTGACCGCATCGTGCACTCGCGGGCGTTTCGACGTTTGGAATACAAGACCCAGGTGTTTGTCTATCACGAGGGCGACCACTATCGGAATCGGCTGACCCACACGCTCGAAGGCAGCCAGGTCTCGCGTACGATCGCGCGCGCCCTGCGCCTGAACGAAGATCTGGCGGAGGCCATCGTGCTGGCCCACGACCTGGGACACACGCCCTTCGGTCACGCGGGAGAACGCGTGTTGGCCGAGCTGATGCGTGACGATGGCGGCTTCGACCACAACCGCCAGAGTCTGCGCATCGTCGATCTGCTCGAAGATCGCTACCCGGGCTTCCGGGGTCTCAACCTGTCGCACGAGACCCGCGAAGGGATCCTGAAGCACGGCGCGAATTGGGAGCACCCGACTCCGTTGCCGGAGCTGCTCGCACAGCCGAGTCTCGAGGCGCAGGTCGCCGATCACGCCGACGAGATCGCCTACACGAACCACGACCTCGACGACGGCCTGCGCTCGAAGCTGATTAGCTGGGAGCAGCTCGACAGCGTGCCCTTCTGGCACGAGATGCGCGACCAGCTCCAAGAGAAAATGGGAGAGCTTCCGCCCCGCGTCCACCGGGCGCAGATGATCATCGGGCTGCTCAACCGGCTGGTGACGGCACTGGTGGAGGAAACCGCGGCGCAACTCGAGCAGAGCGGCGTCGATTCGGTCGACGCCGTGCGGAACCACCGGGAGGAGCTGGTGAGATTTCCTGCGGCGATCCAGAAGGCCCAGCGCGAGTTGAAGGCGTTCCTGAATCGCGAGCTCTATCAACATCCGCGGGTGCTGGCCATGAACGAGCGCGCGACCCAGATCGTGGGCGATCTCTTCCGCAGCTTCCACGCGGATCCGGGTCTCTTGCCCGAGCACGTGCGTGGGCGCTTCGAACAGGATGGCGAGGCGCGTGCCGTCTCCGACTACGTGGCGGGTATGACGGACCGGTTTGCCATCGGCGAGCACGAACGCCTCTGCGGAGGGACGCCATGAGCGGCGAAACCGGCGGGGACGACCTTCGCGTGGTCTTCGTGACCGCTCCGGACGCCGAGGTCGCCGAGCGGCTGGCCCGCGGCCTGCTGGAGGAGCGCCTGGCGGCCTGTGTGAACCTGATTCCCGGAATCCGCTCCTTCTACCGCTGGGAGGGTGCCGTGCGGGACGATGCCGAGGTTTTGCTGGTGGTGAAGACCCGCAGCGACCGCCTGGAGGCGCTAGCGTCCTGGGTGCAGGAGTTCCATCCTTATGAACTCCCCGAAATCCTGGGGCTGCCGGTCATCGGTGGCAGTCAGGCCTATCTCGACTGGATTCGAACGGAGTCGTCGTCATGAGTCCGCAGGCAGGTGTGGGGCTGCCGGAAGCCCTCGAACGCGCCGCCGCCGCGCTGGCGGGAGATGCCGAGGTGATTCGACCCGCCAACGGTGACCCGGTGCGGCTGCTGGACGTCCTGGATGCCCAGGCGGCGGTCCGGGTGCTGAGCTGGCTGCTGGACCACGAGCCGGCCGATGGGGGGGAGCTCGCCGATGCGTGGTCCGAGGCCGGTGAGCCGGGTATCCAGGCGGTTCTCCAGGTCGACGAGTCTGAACGGGCCAAGCCGGGCCGCAAGGCGTTGCGCAAGACGCGTCATCGGCTGCGTTCCCGCGGCATCGAGGTCCAGGCGCCCGAAAGCGCCAGGCCCGTGATCGTGACCCTGCCCAACGTGGAAGCAGACCTGGACCTGGCCCTGGTCTCTCCGCTCGATCCCCGTGGCGCCCGCGCGGTCTATCTGGTGGAGTCGCATCCCTCCGGGGGCGCGCGAATGTTCGAGCTGCTGCTGGACGAGGATCGCGGCATCCTCGAATGTCGTGTCTACAACATGGGTCGCAGCAAGGTGCGACGCTTCGTGCGCGACTTCACCCAGCAGGACCGCTTCTCGGCGGTGGAGGCACCTTCCGAGGCCGTGCGCGCGCTGGTCGCCCGGGTGGCCGCGACCCATCCTCCGGAGCGCCCGCCGCCGCGCGGCTTCTCGGAGTGGAAGTCTCATGTATCGAATGCACCCGAGGCCGCCGTGACCCCGGGAGGTCTGGCGCGCGAAGCGCTTGGCGAAGCAACCGACCCGGTCAAGGTTCGACAGGCCGGTGATCTGGTTCGCAAGGGTGCGGTGGGCCCCTGGCCGCCGGATCCGGCGGTATTGGCCGGCCTGGCTGAGAAGCTCTCTGCCCTGAAGGAAGGAACGATCGTCCTGAGCGCGGACCAGCGCCGCGCCCAGGCGGAAGAGATCATCGAGGAGTCGCTGGCCGACGTCTTCGATGACGTGTTTTGCGAGCGGACAGCAGTGCGCTTCGACGAGATGGCCTACGTCTTGTGGAAGAATGATCGCGAAGAGGACGCTCGAATCTGTTTGGCTGCTGCCGGTGCTTTTCGGGCCGGTGGGGTGGAGGAGAACCCTGTTGCCCGCGCCATGCTCGACGTCGTGGTGGCGCCGGTGCTCGAAAAGGTTTCGGAAGAGGCATCGGATGACGCTCCCGAAGCATCAGAACCAAAGGCGTGACCCGCACGGAAAGCAGGCGATAAGCGTGGGAATTCGGCGGTCGTGAACGATCTTGCCCAAAATCGATTCTGGCGCGCAACCGGCGCCAAGGAATCCGTAGCACTGGTGATCCAGAAGGCTTCTCTACCCGAGGAGCTGGCGGATCTGCGCGATTTTCGTATCGAGGTTCCGCTGATTCGGTGGAACCGGTTGATCAAGAACCTGAACTCCGATCGCAAGCTGCTGGGCGGCTTGCTGCTCAATTTCGCCAGCAAGGAGGAACTCGTGAGTGTCGTAATCGGCAACGACCGACTGCTCAGCGAGTTGCGCCGCATCGCTTTGGACGCGACGGTGGCTCTGGTGGAAGAGGGGTTCCTGGTGCTATCGCTAAGCGAGAGCACGGAGGAAAAAGTATGAGACGGCGCTTTGGGCGCGGACGCAGAGGTCGACAAAATGACGGAGCCAAGGCCGCCATCGATGCGGGTCCCTGGCTGGAGAAGATCGCGGCGGAAGGAATTTCCGGAGCGAGCACACTCACGCCTCTGGACCTATCCGACATTCCCGAAACCTTCGCGATTCTTGGAAGCGGCGAGACCGACGACGGAAAGCAGGTGCTGGTCGGGTTTTCGCCCGATCATGGTGGCAACGCGGCCCTGGCCGTGCTCGCCCACGCCCGGCGCCTGCACGCCGACGAGGGATTCGCGGGGGAGGTGTTTGCAATCGCGCCCCAATGGTCGATCGCAGCGCGCCGTTGGCTGCCGCTGCTGGGGGAGACGCCTTTTCCGTTTCATGCCGTAGCGGTGTCGTCCCTGGCCGAGAAGGGAGCCGCGGTCGAGGCCGAGCCGTCCGAGTCCGTCGTTGCCCTGCCGGCCCATCGGGTCGCCAATCGGCTGATGCGCTCCGGAGACCGCGAGCTGTTTCTGCGCGCACTGAGCGCTCTCGAAGGCCTGGCGGCCAAGCATGGCGGTGCCGTACGTGGCGCAGGCGAATGTGCCGAGCTGGTGCTGCTGGCGCGTCGGGTGGCACAGCTTCGGGCCGGCAACGACGGCGTCGTGCTGGAAACCCTGCTGCCGGACCGATCCACGGCAACGCTGGATTCCAAAGGTCTGGCCGCCGCCATGGACCGTCTCGAGGGCCAGTTGCGCAAGCGCTTGAATGATCGACGGATCATCACGGGGGACGAAGGACACCGGACCGCAGCGCTCTCCGGACTGGCGGAGGCGGTCGGTCTTCGGGCGGTCGTGACCTGGCCGCTCGGTGGATCCGATTCGGAAGTCATCGACATGGTCGGCATCGACGCGGAAGGGCGTCCCGTGCTGGTGGCCGTGCGCTCCCGGCTCGGACTGGCCGGCCTGGGCGAGATCCTGGATGCGATTCTCCGGCTGCGCCCGGGGCTCTCGCTGCTGTTCACCGACACCCCGGCCCCCATCCGACTGGATGAACCCCGTCTGCTGCTGGCAGCGACCGAGGTCGAGGATGCCGTGCTGCGGGTGCTCGGGGCCTTGGTGTTCGACCACGCGGTCTACGATCTCGAGCCCCAGCGCGGGGAGGCTGCTGGCGTGTCGCTGCGACAAGAGGGGCAGGGCGCGCGCTCGGCTCGCGCGTCCGATGGCGGACGCAGTCGGCGTCGGCGTCCGAGACGGCGAGGTCGCGACAGCTCGGGTGGTGGCGAAGACGCCGGCCGAGTGGAAGGGCGTGAAGCGGCTGACCGCGAACCGGTGGCGTCCCAAGCCAAGCGGGCAGAGGCCCCTCAGTACGAAGACCTGTCGCTCTTCGATCTCGATGACGACCCTCGTCCCGAAGCCGAGGGGAAGGACGAGGGGGGGCGTTCGCGAGGCCGACGACCGCGTCGTCGGCGCGGGCATCGGGGCAACGCGGGCGGAGCGTTGGCCGAATCGACCTCCGAGGATGGCGACGCGCCAGCGGCTGACGTCACCGCCGACCAGGCTGACGTCGACGCCCTGCTGGGAGCCGGCGACGTGCTGGATCCCGCGGCGACGCTCGATCCGATGGGCGACGATGCTTCTTCGGGGGAGTCCGATGAGGCGGCCGTCTACATTGATGGAGAGGCCGATGAGGACGACTGGGTCGCCGAGCGGGCAGCCCGCAAGCGGGCGCGCTTGGCCAATACCGAGCCCGAGCCCGAGCCCGAGCCCGAATCCGACGAGCCGAGCAAGGCGCCACGCCGCCGCGCGGCCATCGTCGCCCACGCCGACCGGGACTCGCTGGTCGCCGCGATTCTGCTGGCCCGCGACATCCGGCAGGTCGAGGGCTTCTGGGTCTACCCCCAGCAGGAGCTGATGACCTTTTTTCGCAGCATCGCCACCGATCTGCGCCAGGAGACTCCAATCTACTTGGTGGGTTTCAGTGGGCGCCCGGCGATCGACACGATCCCGGCCGCTTCGCTCTACGCGGGTCGGCTGGGCTGGTTCGATCATCACGAGTGGCCGCCGGAAGATCTCGAGGCCATGCGCAACGCGATCGGTGCCGAGAACCTGACCGTCGAGGTGGGCACCGGAAGCTCGGTGCCCGCGGTGCTCACGGACCGTGCGCGCCGCAGCCGCTTCTCGGACAAGCTGGTCGAGCTGGTGACGGGACGCTTCACTCAACACGACTACGAACGATGGGGTCGCGTCTGGTGGCAGCGGTTGGGAGAGATTGCGAGCCAGCCCGGCGATCGACAGTCCGACGTTGCGCCGCTGCTCACCGGGCGTCCCAGCGATCTGGCCAAGGAAGCGGCGAACGCCGAACTGCCGCCTCCCCCGCCCGAGGTCGATTACGTGGCGAGTCGCGACTTCCGGGTCGTCCATTTCGGAGGCCACAGCCTGGTGGTCGTGCCCGTACGCGTCGATCTCGACCTTCATCTGACGGCCCGCGTGGCGCGCGAGCGCTTCGGGATACGGATGTCCCTGGCCTTCCACGAAGGCGAAGAACTCGTCGTGCTGGGCGGTGAGGAGAGCCGCGGCAAGCGGCTGCTCGATCTGGGTTCGATGGTGAGCTACCTGGCGCTGAAGCACGAGTGGGTGGATGCTCTACGGGATGAAGACCGCGTGGCCCGACTGCGTGTCCACGACTTGTCCTCCCGACCCGAGCGTCTGGAAGAAGTGCTTGCGGACATTGGCATGGGGCGCTCGATTCTCGAGGGCTGACCGCTCGTGACCCACGTAAACCTGGTAGAGATCTTCTCCTCCGTTCAGGGGGAGGGGTTCCAGGTCGGCGTGCCGACACTCTTCGTGCGTTTTGGGGAATGCGATCTCCGTTGCTCGTGGTGCGATTCCCCGCACACGTGGAAGCCCGCCCGCGACTGCCGCTTCGAAGAAGCCCGAGGCACCGGCCGCTTCCGAACGCAGCCCAACCCGATTGAAATCGCAGAGGCCTTGGAGGCCGCCGCTGCACTCGACCCATCGGCCCACCGCTATGCCAGCCTCACCGGGGGCGAACCACTGCTTCAGCCCGATGCGGTGCGCGCCCTGGCTGAAGGCCTGCGCTCTCGCGGACCGCTGATCCATCTGGAGACCCACGGAATCGCCCACCAGGCGCTGGCGCGCGTGGTCGATGTCGTGGACGTGGTGTCCATGGATTGGAAGCTGTCGAGCGACGTGAGGCGCGCTGGACGATCGACCCGTGATGCGGAGGAGTCGTTCCACGATGAACACGCCCGCTTTCTGGAGGTTGCTCGGCGCGCTCCGGAAGTCGTCATCAAGGTCGTGGTGACCCCGAATACACGCGATTCCGAGCTGGATGAGATGGCGCAACGAATCTGCGCCGTCGATCCCATGCTTCCCGTCGTTCTGCAACCGGTGACGCCGATGGGGAGTGTGGCGGCACGTCCATCTTCCGAGGTCCTGTTGGCATGGATGGAGCGGCTGTCGAAGTCGCTAGGCAATCTACGACTCGTTCCGCAGACGCATCCCCTGCTGGGGATTCGCTGAGTCTCTTCGCTACGAAGGCACGCGAAGCTGCGCATCCAACACTCAGGGTAACTATCCAGTCCCAACCGGCTGTGCTCGCCGATTCTCGGGCGGCAAATGTTCTTGCTTCAGGAACTTGCGACCTTGCTGCACCACGATCTGCAAGACTCCGGTAGTATGCGTGTAGGTGAGTCGCAGTTCACCGCTCTCTTCTCAGAACGAACCTCGCCGCGGCGGAACGTGCCAGGTGGATTCGACCGGGGAAGCCCATGCAACGCCGATCTACACGGGTCAGGACCGAAATGCCGTGTGCGCTGCTCTTCGCGGGCAGTCGGCATGGCGGTACGGTCTTGAACCTTTCGGCGACCGGCCTCTACGTGACGACCCAGGCGGTGCCCGACATCGGTTCGGGCGTGACCCTGCTCGTGACGCCGCCCGATGCCAAGCGTGCGGTCCGTGTGTTGGTCCGGGTCGCGCGGCGCGAGAATCCGGCGGATCGTGCTTCGGGAGACGGGAGCGGCGGCGTCGGGATCGACATCGAAGAAGCATCCGAGCACTACTATGGTTTGCTGGCGGAGCTGATGGGACAGGGCAGCAACGGTCGTACTGCCGCCAGCCACGACAGCGCCGACCGTTCTTCCAGCGTGACACCCGAGGCGATGCCACGATTCCGCATACGCATCGTCCTTGCCGCCCAGGGGTGGCAGACCCGTACTGTGATCGTATCCGCGCCCTCCGAGGGTGAGGCCTGTCTCACCGCAGTCGGGGCCGCGGGTGCGGGCTGGCGTGTCGACTTCTGCGAACACGGCTGAGATCGGCTCGGGTTCAACCCGCGCGCAAGGCATTGCGCAGGGCGTTGAGCTGGTCGTCACAGGTGGCTGAGATCCGTCCCCCAAAGCGCTCCGAAAGATAGGATTCGGTGAGCGCATCGAAAGCGCGAGCGACCGCGGCGCTGGTTTTGTGCCGGACGATGTGTGCGAAGGCCCGGGCCGCCATCGGGGGTTCTCGCTCGATCCCGCGCTTGGCAAGCAGGCGTAGGGCTTCGCGATAGACACGGGGCACGTCGGCGCGCTGGCTCCGGCGGCGCCGCAATCCGATCAACAGCAGCGAAAAAGCGACGATGGCCGCAGCCGGCACGAGCCCGTCGCGGATCTGGCGATAGTCGATTCCGGTCCATCCCGTGGGCTTTTTCGGGAGCTGGCGAACGCTGTGCGGATCCCGGGCTCCGCGCCAGGCGAGCCAAGCGCGCTTCATGGCGTACATCTGGTCCGAGCGATCGAACCCGACGATGTGCTGGAACCAGTAGAGCTCGACGGCACTGGCGAGGTCCTTCATCTGATTCGAGAACGAGAGCAAGGCCTCGGGCCGCGCGCGCAGATCCGCGGGCGTCGGGTCGTAGCGGACCCAGCCGGCCTTCTGGTAGTGGACCTCGACCCAGCTGTGGGCGTCGGCCCGGGCGACTTCGAGGAAATCGCCGAAGCGGTTGGTGTGTCCGCCCGCGAAACCGTTGACGAGCCGGGCCGGAATCCCGATCGACCGCAGGAGTACGATCATGGAAGACGCGAAGTACTCGCAGTGTCCGGCCATTCCGCCCTGGAGGAAGATCTCGATCGGCGTGAAGACAGCGTTGGGATCCGCTTCCGGGGGCGTGTCCGTATAGCGGCCGTTGGCGATCAGGTAGCGTTCGATGACCCGGACCCGATCGGCGTCGAGCGTCTGCTCCGCGACGATCGACTCGGCCAGGGCGGCGACGTCCATGCTGAAGGGGGGAAGCTGCAGGTTCCGGCCGTGTTTTCGAGGCTCGGAAAGCGTAGAGTCCTCGCGCAGGGATGCTTCGCTGGGGTTCGGACGTTGGCTGCCAACGGTGTATCGGATGCGCTCGTCCCGCTGGCCGGCGGCGTAGAAACCGCCGCTCGAGTCGCGCTCCAGGCTGCGGACGGTGCCCTGGATGTGTCGAGGCCGCCCAACGGCGAACAACACGCCGGCTTCGACCGGCTCTCGCACGATGCGCTGCACGAGGTCCACCGGCTCGTCGCGGCGTCCGAGACGGACGCCGCTTTCGGCACTGCCGGGGACCGGAATGTGGCCGGAGGGTGTGATCGACCACGACACCCCGTCGAAGCGGTCGAATGCCAGCCCACGCCAGTAGCTGTGTCTGGGGTCAGGTGCGTGACCTTCGAGAGTCTCGACGCGCATCACGATCGTCGGGTCGGAGCGGATCTTGCCGATGGCGCCGAGCGAAACCCGGTTGGAGAAGCCCGAGGTCGCCAGGGTGGGCTGAAGGCTCGACGCGGTCAGGACGCTGGAACGCATACGAGGCAGGAGCATGAAGAGCACCAGCGCCAGCGCGACCGAGAGCGCTGAGCCGAACAGGGCCATGCGCAGCAGCCCGGGTGTGACGGCTCGATTCACAGCAAGCGGATCGCCCGCTTCGATGGCTTCGGTTCGGAGCGTGTGGAGCAGCAGGGTCCAGGTCGTCGACACCACGAAGGCGATCAGCAGCGGCGGGAAGAAGACGCTGTCTGTCAGGTTCGAAGCCAGCACGACTTGAAAGAGCGCCATCGTGACCAGCAGGAACTCGGTCTTTCGCGGCCGGGAATCGAGAAGCTGGAGACCCTGGGTGAGTGCCGCGAAGTGGGCCAGCGAAATCGTCGAGGGCACATTGCGCAAGGCCACCTCGATGGTGACGGCGACGATGCCGATCATCCCGAGGTTCAGCATGGTCGGGCTCTGCTGCCATCGGAAGGGCGTCTCCCTGCGCCAGAACGAGAACAGGAGGGTCGTTGTCTGGACACCGATCACCCAGACATCGAGTTGCTGGGTGATCCACAAGCACGCGCTCGCGACCAGCACCAGCACCCAGGCGGCGGCCGGGCGCGGGGCTTCGACTTCGGCGCGGACGGCTCGTCGGCTCATGACGCCTCGCTCGCCCGGGCAGCAGGGGCGACCTTGGCGAGGAAGCCGAGCAGACGGCCTCGCTGGGAAGCGCCGTGACCGGCCTGGATCAGGGTTCCGTCGGTTCGAAGCGACACGCGGGAACCGGTCTCGAGGAGGGCAACGACCTCGGATGCGGTCCAACGAACGGCACGTTCGAAGGCCTCGCCGGGTCGCTGACCCGCGGTCCGCAGGCGAACCTCCACCTCGCGCTGCTGCTCGCTTTCGATCTGGCGCAGCAGCAGCGTTCCCCGTCGCAACGAGCGGCGCCAGTGGATGCGACGCACCGGGTCCCCGCTGACGTATTCGCGCAGACCCGAAACCGCTGCGCCCGCACCCTCGGCGGAGCAGATGCCATCGCCGACCTCGCGCGCGCCGCCGAAGTCGGGTGGCAGCGATAACGGCTCGATTCCCGGATAGACCAGCGCGGGGTCCTCGGATTCCAAGCTGAGCGACTTCGAGAACAGCCCGAACGGGAAGCGGGTCAGGACCTTGAATTCGATGAAGCGGATCGGGCCTCGATGCTTCGGTGTGAACGAATAGGAGCGCAGAATGGTTTCACCGGGACCGATCCGGATTGCGAAGCAACGACCCGCGTCGCGTTTCTCGAGGCCGTCTTCGAGCAGCCGGTCTTCGACCAGGATGGCGAACGACGGAACTCGCGCTTGCTGATTGCTGATCTCCAGTCCAACCGTGGCGCGCGCGCCCGCGAAGAACTCGCGGGGAAGGCGGCGCCGAACCCGGATGCCGCGCAAGCTCGACTCAGACAACACACCCGACAGCACCAGGAAGGAGAGCATCAGCGACAGCACCAGGTAGAGCAGGTTGTTGCCCGTGTTGAGTGCGGCGAAACCCACGCCGAACGTGATCAGGAAGAACATCCATCCGGCCCGGGTCGGGCGCAGGCTGCGCGGCGGCCGAAGCCAGCGGCGGGCGGTGGCGAGGGCGCGAGCCAGCCGGCTCGGCTCGGGCGTCACAGCGGGACCGGCACCTGCTCGAGCACTTCGCGGACGATCCAGGTCGCCTCTTCTCCGCCGCGCGCGTGACCGGTGCGCGAGTCGAGCAGAACGCGGTGGGCGAGGACGTCGACCGCCAGGTCCCGGACGTCCTCGGGAATGCAATAGTCGCGGCCGTCCAGCAGCGCCCGCGCCTGGGCCGCACGACGCAGCGCGATGGCACCCCGCGGCGAGACCCCGTACTCGAGAGCATCGTGTTCGCGGGTCCCGTGCACGATCCGGAGCAGGTAGTCGGCCAGATCTTCGCCGAACTTCACCACGTTGGCGACGGCTTGCATGGCCAGCACGGTGTCGACGTCGACAACGGGTTCGAGGTTGGGCAGCGTCGTTGTCGCCGGATCCTCGCGCAGCAGGGCGGCTTCGTCGGCGGCGTCCGGATAGCCAATCGAGCGTCGCATCAAGAAGCGGTCGAGCTGGGACTCCGGCAGCGGATGGGTGCCGTGGTGCTCGATCGGATTCTGGGTGGCGATCACGAAGAAGGGCCGCGGCAGGATGTGCGTCACGCCTTCCACCGTGGCAGCACCTTCGCCCATGGCCTCGAGCAGGGCGGACTGGACCTTGGGGCTGGCGCGGTTGATCTCGTCCGCGAGGACCACGTTCGCGAAGATGGGGCCTGGCTGGAACACAAAGGCTCCGAGCGTGCCGCTGCGGCTGTCAGGGACGGAACCGCCCAGCAGATCGCTGGGGAGCAGGTCGCTGGTGAACTGGATGCGCCGGAATCTGGCGTCGATCGAGCGGGCGAGTGCGTGGGCCAGCGTCGTCTTGCCCACCCCGGGAACGTCCTCGAGCAGCAGGTGCCCGCCGGCGATCAGCGTCTCCACCGCGCGCCGCACGACCTCGGGCTTGCCCCGCAGCGCGCGCTCCACGTTCGCGCACAGGAGGCCCGCGTGGCTGGCTGCCTCGGTCGCCGTCAGCCGGAGCCCGCCGTCGGGAGCCCCACCGATCTTCCCGGAATGTCTTTGCTGCACCGAGGTTTCTTCGGCCCGTTTCGCCGCGGTCCTGAGCCGGGAAGGTGGCGGGCGACAGCGGGCGGCAACGGATGTGCAACAGCCCTGCAAAGCCCAGTCGGCCGGAAGTCAGTGGCTCTCGAGCAGGGCGTTGCGAGGCTCGGGGTCCTGGGCGGCCTCGATCAGCCGGGAGACGAAGGCGGACAGGTCTCCGTCCAGTTGTCGGAGCCGACGGGCGTATCGATCGAGATCCGCCGTGTAGGTGGCCGCCAGGGCCAGGCAAGCGTCGTTCAGGCGCAGCACCTGAGACAGCTGGTTCGCGTCCCGGGTTTCAAAGACCGTCGCCGCGATGGCGGCCCGGGTCTCCTGCTCGGCATTTGCCCGGGCGGCGTCGCGTTCCGGCCCGGCGGGCTCTGCCGCGTACAGTTCGATCACCCGTTCCCGAAAGCGCAGGATCGCCGCGTCGATGCTGCGTGCGTCGGCGACTTCTTGACGGCGCTGGTCCGCGGCGTTGGCCTCGCCACGGTCCTGGTAGAAGCGGACACTGGCTTCCTCGCCGATGAAGGAGGCGACGCCCTCGTTGAAGTCGATCTGCTCGCGTACGTAGACGGTCGCGTGCACGAGCTCGTGGAGGATCGTTTCGACCAGCGCCCCGGTGCCTCCGTGCAACATCGGCTCCGTGACCGGATCGTCGAACCAGCCCAGGGTCGAATACGCTCGCACGGGCACGATGCAGACGTCGAGTCCTTGCCCGCGGAGACGTTCGGCTTCGCGTTCGGCCCGCTCCGGATCGAAGAAGCCCTTGTAGGGCAGGGTTCCCAGGATCGGAAACCAGAAGCCGGCTGGCTCGACTTCACCGGGACGCGTGGCGACGACAGTGGTGACGATCCGGTCCCCGGGCCACGCGACGTAGGTCGTGTACTGATTGTCGATCGTTAGACCGAGCGAGCGGGCGTAGCGCCGGGCGTCCTGGACGTGAGACAGGGATTCGCGCACGTCGGCCGGAGTCGTCTCGTCCTCGAGCACGGCTTCGATCGGCTGGCGGGCCTGGAGCAGACGAAGTTGGCCAGCGGCGACGTGGGTGAGGTAGCAACCCGGGGTGAGCAGCAGCGGCAGCAGCAGCGACAGGCGCCACAACGATTTCATGTGTCTCGAAGTCCGCGCGCGGGATGCCCCGCTGGCCGAGCGGGTGGCGGCGGAGGCCTTCGACGCCGGCACCGAGGGGCTCGAGGAACGCGAAGACGCGGACGGCAAGACGCTGCTCCTCTATGTGCGCACCGAGCACGCGGCCCGGGTCGCTGAGGTGTTCCAGAACCTCGGAGTGGACGGCATCGAGCTGCGCGGCGCGAATCCCGTCGTCCAAAAAGACTGGTCCGAGACCTGGAAGCAGGGGCTCGGACCCATCGATGTCGGGCGACGCTTGCGAATCCGACCCTCGTTTGCACCCGCCGGCGTCGATCCCAGCCGGCAAGAACTCGAGATCGATCCCGGCCAGGCCTTCGGAACCGGCGGCCATGCGTCGACCCTGCTGGCACTCGAGTGGATCGACAATGTGGCGGCGACACTCGGGCCGCAGTCACGCATCCTCGACGTCGGGTGCGGAACCGGGGTGCTGGCGCTAGCGGCGCTGCGACTGAGTGACGCCCGCGCGGTGGCGTTCGACCTCGACCCGTTGGCCGGCAGCGCAACCCTCGTCAACGCGGCGCGCAACGGCTTGGCGGATCGCATCGAGGTCTTCATCGGCGGAATCGACGCCGTGCCCGGAAGCTGCTTCGATCTGGTGGTTGCGAATCTCCTGAAGCGCGAGCTTCTGCCGATCGTCGATGAGATCGCCCGATGTACGCGGAAGGGAGGGCTCGCGGTCTTCTCGGGGCTTTTGGTGGAGGAATGCGACCTCGTCGTCCAGAAGCTGGAAGCGGCCGGATTCGCCCGGCGCGGCTTGCGCTCGCACGACGACGGGGGCGATGTCTGGGCGTCGCTGCTCATGTCGCGCTGAGGCGTTCGTGCCAGTCCCGAACGAGTCGTTCCAGGGTCCGGGACAGGGGAGTACGCGGCTGCCAGCCGGTGGCGCTTCGCAGCCGATCCGCGTTGCCCACGGCGTGATCCGTGGATCGGTGGCGTTGCGGGTCGATCTCGATCTCGGGCTTGACTCCGGCGATCGCCAGGATTTCGTCGAGGGCGTCTCCGATGCGGACGCCGCGCCCACTGGCCACGTTGTAGACGTCGGCGGGAACCTTCGAGTCGGAAAGGGCCACGTAGGCGTCGATCACATCGTCGACATCGAGAAAATCCCGCACGGAATCGAGGTTTCCGACGCGCAGCTGCGGTGGGATCCGGGAGAGCGCGATCAGGGCGGCCTGACGGGCGAAGCTCGAGAGCACGAAGACGTCACTTTGGCCCGGTCCGGCGTGGTTGAACGGGCGCACACGCACGACGTCGAGACCTCGGGCCGCGTACTCGGCGCCGAGCAGGTCCGCGGCCGCCTTGGTGCGCGAGTAGGGAGAACCCGGTCGCAGTGGAGCGTTCTCCGCGAAGGGTTGGGCGCCGGGCTCCGACGAGCCGTAGACATCAGCGCTTCCGATCAGCAGGATGCGCGCGTCCGGGGCTTCGCGCTGGGCCGTCTCCAACAGGCAACGCGTTCCCAGGAAGTTCACGCGATACGTCAGGTCGGGCTCGTCCCGAGACTGGGAAACCGAGCTGACGGCGGCCAGGTGGACGATCAGCGCGGGCGCCGCGCGGCGCACGACGGGCTCGAGCGCCGACGCGTCCGACACATCGACTTCGCGGTCGGTCGCCGTGACCTCGTGCTCCATGACTTGGAGGCGTGCCACCAGGTGGCACCCGACGAATCCCCCAGCCCCCGTCACGAACACGCGCACGCAGCGCAGGCTGCCAGACCTCGGGGCCGTGTGCTACCTGACCTCAAGAGCCCGGCAGCGTTTCGGGGGATGCGGGGGGTGTGCGATGATCCTGGGAGTCTCAGGTCTGAACGGCGCCGGCAAGGGTGAAGTCATCCGCTTTCTCGAGGCCCGCAGCTTCTACGCGCTCTCGCTTTCGGACGTGATCCGCGAAGAGTTGAAGCGTCAGGGAGTGGAAGAGACCCGCGAGCGCATGATCGAGGCCGGCAACGCGCTGCGCAGCACCGAGGGTCCGGGCGCCCTGGCCCAGCGGCTGCTGGCCGCTCTCGCCCCGGACCGCAGCTACGTGATCGACTCCGTGCGCCACCCGGCCGAGGTCGAGGTGTTGCGTCAGCGTACGTCGCGCTTCAAGCTGCTCTGGGTCGAGGCGCCGTTGGGAACGCGGTTCGATCGCATGCAGTCGCGCGGGCGCGGTGGCGATCCCGAGACAGTCGAGGAGTTCGAGAGCCTGGAAGGCCGCGAGCTCGGCAGCGACGACCCGGCCGCCCAGCAGCTGCGGGGCGTTCGCGAGCTGGCTGACTTCACGATTTCGAACGCCGGCAGCCTCGAACAGCTTCAGCGCTCCGTCCACGAATTCCTGACGGACAACCTTTTTTTTGAACGACCGAGCTGGGACGAGTATTTCATGTCCATTGCTCGGGTGGTCTCCAGCCGCAGCAACTGCGTCAAGCGCCGGGTGGGCTCCATCATCGCCATCGACCGCCGCATCATCTCCACCGGCTACAACGGCACGCCGCGCGGCGTCCGCAACTGCAACGAAGGCGGCTGCCCGCGCTGCAACAGCTTCGCCGAAGGCGGCACCCGCCTCGACGAATGCCTCTGCTCCCACGGCGAAGAGAACGCCATCACCCAGGCCAGCTACCACGGCGTCTCCGTCCGTGGCGCCACCCTCTACACCACCTTCTCTCCGTGCCTGATGTGCACCAAGATGATCATCAACGCCGGCATCGAGGAAGTCGCCTACAACGCCGCCTACCCGATGGGCCACGTCTCCCTCAGTCTCCTGGAAGAAGCGGGCGTCAAGCTCCGCCAGGTGGGGCTCCACACGGACTGAGCCCGACCCAGGCCCCGACCCGGCCGACCCGGGAACCGCGTTCGCGGTTCACCGTCCTCTGCGAGCGTGTCGCTCGCGTCATCGATCGAGATCTGATGATTTCTTGATGCTCCAGCTTCCGTCGTTGCGGTAGTCAAGCCGCAACGCCCAGGTGTGTAACGCACCGCTCGGCGACGGGGTGGAAAGCAACGGTCGAGCGCCAGTGCAATCCAGAGCGGCAGTCGCAAGCACGCTTGCGGTCAGGCGCAGACCGGCGAATGGCGGCCCTTGTTTCGCCGGCGGGTGCGCTCGCGATGCCGCCGAGGCCCTCCCCGGGCGGCATGGATCTTGCTCGGGCAGTCGGTCAGCCACGGGCGAGGTCGTTCACGGCCCCGCGCAAACGTCAGGAAGGCCCGGTGATCGGTCGTGATCTGGAAAACCCAGCTCGAACTCTCGACGGGCCGCCTGTTTCATCAACGCGCAGCGGAGCTGCGCTCCTACCAGAGAGGATGCAATGCGTGAGAAACATCCGTTTCGACGGTCCAGCCTTTCTCGAAAACTCGTTCGTGTTCCACTGATCTCCACGGCCGTCGCGCTCCTCGGGCCGCTGCTTGCCGGGGCAGAGCCTTCGGGCCTGACGGCCGCGGACCTGGTGAGCCGTACGGTACCGGCCGCGATTGCCGCCGACAGCCAGCGACGTCGAGATGTGCCCGAAGAGACGCGGAAGGCCGGGTGGCGCTGGAAAGGCAGCTCCGCAGCGAAGGAGAAGCTGTCTCCCCGGCCCGATCTGAGGGCGGGCAGCGCCCGCAACCGCATTCAGACGCGGCCTCTCGACTGATTCTCTTCCCAGACCGGGTTCGCGGAAAGCCGCGCCCCGCAGATGAGGAATGACCGATGCGCATCGTTGCCCTCCGCGTTCTCGCTCTCACGCTGGTGCTCCAACAGCTCACGTTCGCCATGCCCGCTCGCGCCTTGGTCGACGCTCCGACCGGCCTGCCGGTGGATGGCCCGGCCATCGCGCGCTTCGGCCAGAACCGGGCGCTGTCCGTGGCAGCCAGTGCCTATACCGGAGATGCCACTTTCCGGATCCCGATCCTGACCCCTCCCGGCACGGGTGGCCTGACTCCCTCTGTGTCCCTCACCTACAGCTCGAGCGATGTGCGTCGCAACGGGCCCTTGGGCGTGGGCTGGCGCCTCGACGTCGGCCCTACCGTGATCGAGCGCTCCACGCGGGATGGAGCCCCCGAGTTCGACGCCAGCGACCGCTTCGAGCTGTCCGGGCAGCGGCTCCGCGAAACTGGAACCCCGGGACGTTACGTCGCTGAGAACTACCGATTCAACCGCATCGAGCACATCACCGACGGCGGTGACTACTGGCAGATCCTCCAGCCCGATGGCACCCGTCTCTACTACGGCTTCGAGCCGGGCATTGACCCGCTGACCGGATCCATCCTCAGCAGCACGCTGGTTCAGGCGATCGACCCGACGCTCGGAAATTGCCCGTTTCCATTCAGCTCATGCACTGCGCGGGAAACGATCATCGAGCCGTCGATCCCATTCGCCTGGTACCTGGACCGCATCGAAGATCGAAACGGCAACGTGATCCGACTGCAGTGGGAGAGTCTGTCGGATCAGGGCATCCGGTATCTGGCTGCGATCACGTACTCCCAGCACGTTTCCGGCAGCATCAGCCAGGTGCCGTCCTTCGGCGCTCCGAACGACGGCAGTCTCTCGCGCACACGCGAGATTCTCTTCGACTACGACCTGACCCGAACGGATCTCCTACCCAAGTATCGCACGGGATTCCCGCGCCAGATCGCCCACCGCCTGTATCAGATCGAGGCGAGGGTCGACGGCGAACTCGTGCGGCAGTACGCACTCGAGTACGAGCAGAGCCCCGCCTCGGGCCGCAGCCGTCTGACGAGCGTGCGCGAACGCGATGCCGACGGCTCCCAGGCCAACGAGCGCGTTCACCACTTCGCGTACGGAGACGGGGGAGCGCCTACGGGACCCACGGGAACCTTCTGGTCGGCGAAGGACCCGCGCTGGGACCTGCCGGGATCCATGCAGTTTCTCAACAACGGAGCGGATCAGGGAGTCCGTCTGGTCGACGTCAACACGGACGGCTACCCCGACGTGGTCCGCTCGAAGTCGGGTACCCGACAGACATACCTAGGGGGCCCGGGCGGATTCGACACCGGTGCCAACACGACCTGGAAGCTGCCTTTCAACATTGTGGACGGCAATGGCTACCGCGGCGTGGTCTTTGCCGATCTCGACGGCGACGGCCGACAGGACCTCTTCCAGCGCTACATCACCATCAGCGGATTCAACGAGCACAGCGAGAGCTGCGGCAGCGCTTCGCTCAACCTCCACCACGAGGTCGTCACGGGATCGCAGGGTACCTTCACGGAAAGCGAAGCCCGGATCAACACCGGCAGCGGCTGGCTGAGTGATTCCAGCCAGATGCCAGGCGCGACCCGTTTCGAAACCACGCCGGTGTTCCCTTCCGGAAGCGCGGGTTCTTGTCCCTACGAGTATCTGCCGACGTCGGACCGGGTGTCGGGCATCTCGGCCGGCTTCGACCAGGGCATGCGCGTCACCGACTTGAACGGCGACGGACGGGACGACCTCGTCTACTATCGCGGCCTCACGGGCTTTCACGTCCAGGGATCCCTTCTCCGGATAACCGATGAGACTCGTGCTGGCACGCTTCTCAACTCGCCTGTGGGCCTGGCCGCGAGCACGGCCAACATTTCTCACCGATCTACGGTGTTGGACTACCTGGACGGGACGCTGCTCTCGAGCTTCGCCTTCGACAAGCGGTATGACAAGGCGCGCTGGCAGGTACCCGAGTACGGCGCGGCCGATGGCTTCTCATGGTCGAACCTCAATACCTGCAAGGCCAACAACGTGTTGGCCGAGGCGCACACCGGCAAGGAGCGGCTCGTCGACATCAACGCAGACGGGTTACCGGACATTCTCGAGGCCGTGCTAGCACCGGATCCCTCCGGCCAGGTTCTCATCACGTACCTCCGGCGTTTCCTCAACAACGGCTATGGATGGAAGGCGCCCAGCGTATCTCCGGAGAACATCTTCGGACCGCCGCTGCTCTTCTACGCCGTCATCGGCGGGACCTATCTCATCAGCCCCACGACCTGTACGGATGCCGGAAACAGCAGCTCGCTCGACTATGGGGTTCGCCTGATCGACGTCAACAGCGATGGCGGTCCCGACGTCATCGGCGCCAACCTGGGAGAGGGTGTTCTGTTGTGGAAGGCCGAGGTGCTCGAGCCGAGCCCGGGTAAATTCACATTCTGGGAAGATGCCCCCGCCTGGGAAGTACCGGCAGTTTTCCGTCCCGATCTGGGTCCCGCCGGCGGCGTTCGCCTGGCAGACGTCAACAACGACGGGCTGGTCGACCTCGTCGTCTCGGATGGGGCCTACTTGAATCTGGCGGAGCCGCCGGATCGTCTCGCGACAGTCACGAGCCCTCAGGGCGCGACCACGACACTGACCTACGAACCTCATACGGTATTCGGCAGCGCGCCCCGGGACAACCCGACCGTGGACGGACAGTACATCCACCCGCACGCGCGCTGGGTGCTGACACGAATCGACGTCGATCCGGGGCCGGCCTTCGGGCAGCCGGTCATGACGCAGGAGTTCGAGTACTACGACCCGATCTACGACGTCGAAGATCGCTCCTTCCGGGGCTTTCGGCAGGTGACGGTCCTCGGGCCCGTGGCGGGCGACGTGCGCCTGGCGATCGAAACCACCTACCACACGAGCGATGCGCTTCGGGGCTCGCCCCAGCACGTGGTCGTCTCGAGCGTGGACGTGAATGGCCAACCGGAAGACCCGGGAGCCTGGACCTGGACGCCGCTCCGGGAAGTCCGAAACGCCTATGCTCACGCCTCGGCTG
>SMVA01370587.1_pt1 | contig 23257 bp, 29 predicted proteins | sample 2456451 | NCBI WGS metagenome assembly SMVA01 (sample SAMN11095933, study PRJNA526329) | marine sediment metagenome | biome: Marine sediment; feature: Surficial sediment; material: Deep marine sediment; isolation source: Hadal surficial sediment | place: Pacific Ocean | collected 2014-05 | depth... | reverse complement strand
GATTGTATCGAGGTATGGACCCATCAATGTAGCGCGCGGCAGTTGCGACGTGTTCATACCTCGATATAATTTGTGCCTTCGGCCCAAATCTCTCGGCACGAACGACGTTTGAAACATCAATTTACTTTGATCCCACGCCCACGTTGACTCAACTTACCCAATAACTAAGGGGGCACCTTGGTCTACTCCGCCGACTGTAGACGAAGCAGCTTCCAATTTTTTCTCCATTGGCAAGCCAGAATCCGGCGTTCTTTCTGACAGGAGCTGATACCCGTGACGCACATAAAATTCCTCCGCGTTCAAACTCGCGTCAAGTTGGACAGTCGAATATCCTGTAGACGAAATTCGATCTTCTGCACGCAACAACAAAGTAACACCCACACCGCTGCCTGCAGCCTTCGGGTCAACATACAGACCCAGGACAGTGTTTTCGTGAATTTCGATCCATCCGATTGCCTGTTCGCCGTCGGTAGCCACCCATACCTCGTGATTTTCTATGGCCTTCAGCACCCGACCATCCGATGCCGATTCAGCCCATTTTTGAGCGCCCGCCTTGCCGTAAGCTGAGAAAGCCAATGCCAGGATCGCTTCAAATCGAATCTTGGATAGCAGAGACGCATCACTAGTATGTGCGCGGCTGAGTTCAATAAATTCGTTCATACAAAATGCCCACCCCAGTTAGCTCAAACCTTCATGCGCACAAAAAACCCCGCCGAAGCGGGGTTTTTCATCTTGATGGTTACCACAGTCTGCTTACCACTCGTTCACATGCATCACTGTTTCCAGTGGTGGGCGATAGGCGGGCTTGAACTCGGTGCCAATTGTATAGCCGATGGGGATAAGGCCGACTTGCATGAAATCGTCATAGGGAATACCCAACAGCTCGGCGATTTCGCGCTCGTAAAATAAATGCAGTGTGCTCCACGCTGTGCCGATGCCACGGGCGCGCGCCGCCAGCATAAAGCTCCACGCCGCTGGGATGATCGATGCCATTTGCGAGGCTTGCCCAATGATTGCAGGCACGCCTTCTTGCGCAGGCCCGTCGGTGCGACCCGCGATCATCGGGATCAGCATGGCCGGTACTTTGCCCATGTTTTCACCCAGATAATCTGCTGAAGAGGCAGAGCGATCCTGGCTTTCGGTCATATTATCGTCGCCCGTGTCCTTGTTCAGGTGATGGATCGACATGGGCATTGTCTTATAGACCTCAAACGCCTGCCGGTAATATTCGCCGATCGTGGCCTTCTTTTCAGGGTCTGTAATCAGCATGAACTGCCAGCTCTGGGCGTTTGACCCGGTGGGTGCCTGGGTTGCAATCGTGAGGCACTCTTTGAGCACATCAAGCGGCACTTCGCGGTCCATATCCAGGCGCTTGCGCACGGCGCGGGTGGAGGTGAGCATTTGGTCCAGAGTCAGATCGAGCTGAGGATGGCTCATGGTATTTTCCTTCATTGAGAATTAGTGAGCGCGAATGCGCGAATTGGTGCTCGCTTACTAGCACAGCTTACACTCAGTCATTCAGTTCTATCTCAGGGCGCTGGCCAATTTGCCCATCAAAGCCACGGCTTCCAGGTCGGTGCGGTCGATCAGCTGCAGATAGATGCGGTCAACTCCCGCCGCGCCATAGGTGGCAAAGCGTTCCGCCAATTGGTCGATCGTGCCAATGCCTTGCGAGGCCTTGATGGCGGCCTGGGCTTCTTCAGAAGCGGCCATCTGACCCATGCGGCCGATGGCATTTTGCGTGCGCTGGATGGTATCGGCTTCGTTTTCACCGAGGGCACAAACGCCCATGACCGACATAGCCAAACTTGCCGGGTCCCGACCGATGGCTTGGCAGGCATCGTTCAGTGCGGTGCGACGCGCGGCCACTTCTTCCGTCGAGTTAAACAGGAACGAGTTATATTCTGCAGCATATTTTGCCCCCAGCGCCAGTGAGCGCGGACCGGCGGCCCCGCCAATGATGATCGGCGGATGCGGGTCTTGGACCGGGTGCGGCAGCGCGCTTTGATTGATGAGGGTATAGTAGTCGCCCTGATGGTCGAAGCTGTCTTCCGTCCAACTTTTGACGATAACTTCGACCTGTTCGATCAACATATCGAACCGGGTTTTCATTTTGGGGAAGGGAAAACCGTTCTGGGTATGCTCCAACTCATACCAGCCCGTACCGATGCCCAATTCAACACGGCCCCCTGAAATATGATCGGCACTGGCAACCACACGCGCCAAATTGCTGGGATGACGAAAAGTCATGGGTGACACCAGCGTGCCCAAGCGCAATGTCTTGGTCACCGCCGCCAAGCCAGAAATTGTCGCCCAGGCATCCAATGCTCCACCGGGCGTGCCCTGGATCATGGTGTAATGGTCTGACCTGAAAAGCCCGTGAAGGCCCGCGTCTTCGGCCGCGCTGGCAAGCGCGATCCATTCTTCCCAGGTGACGCCTTCTTGGCCCTCCACCATCAAAACGATTTGCATGTTGTTATTCCCCTTTGCAAAGGCATCATGCACTGCCTTGTTTCTTGTAATCAACAGCCGCTTGCCGTAATGGACGATCAGACGCTAATTTTTTGATACAGGAGCACCCCATGGAAATGATCGGCAAAGGCATTTATTTCGAAGATTTGCCCGTCGGGCGAACCTTCCGCACCATCGGCCGCACCATTACAGAGGCCGACATCGCCAATTTCGTCGGTGCCACGGGCATGATCGAAGTGTTGTTCACCGATTTGGACTATCTGGAAAACGGCACCGACTTTGATGGCCGGCTGGTGCCGGGTGCGCTGGTCTATTCAGTCGCTGAAGGCCTGGTGATGGCAGCCACGTTGCAATACACAGGCATTGCCTTTTTGGGGATGGAGCTGAATATGCACGGCCCTGTCTTTGCCGGTGACACTATCCATGTAGAATGCGAAGTGATTGAGGCCCGGCGGACAAAAAAACGCCCGGACCGGGCCCTTGTGCGCACATTCAACACCGTCATCAAGCAGGATGGTACCAAGGTCATGACCCTGAATCCCCTGCGCATGATGAAGTGTCGCGACGAAGGCTAGGGTCCTGACTCATTAATAACTCCTGGCCTTAGGCCATGCCGGGGAAGACCGTCAGGTTTTCGTCATGCATGTCCCATGACTGGCGGCTGTCACCGTACATAATGACCATGGGGGTTATGGCGTCTGGATTGTCCAGGCTGCCGACCATCACGGCACGGGTGCTCTCGGTGCCACTATTGTCAGCAAAAAGCCTGCCGCCACATTCGGGGCAGAAGTGACGGGTCACAACATTGCCACTGTCAGCGATTTTAACATGTTGCTTGGTAGTGCCCTCGACCGTAAACGCATCAACAGGGAACATGGCCGCCGTCATATGCGCTGCCCCCGTGGATCGCTGGATTCACCCGAAGGCATTCCGACCAATATTCTGGCGGATCGCCTTAAACGGCTGGAACTAATCGACGTGGTTACCAAGCAGAAATATTCCGACCATGCCCGCCGTTTTGAATACGGGCTGACGCAGCGCGGTCTGGATCTGTGGCCTGTGGTGCAGGAAATGGCAAAATGGGGCCAGGCCCATATGGCAGATGCGTGGGAACCTGGCGAGTGGTTCTGGGCGAACCAATAATTGGGCGAATAATTACTCGCTGCCGGGCCCAATGGGTCGACCCAGTGATGGCCGGTCAAACGCGCCTTGGCGAAAGCCACTCGAATCAATGGCCATCCGCGCGACATCGCTGGTATTGGTGCCTTCGTGCACGCAGACCCGGCGGATGATGCGCCATTCATCCCCACGCTTTTCGTATTCATCCAGATAACGCCCGACCCATGTGTCCAGCACTTGGCTGTCATCCTTGAACAGATAGGTCACATTGTAGACCTCGCCGGTGCCGTGGATGCCGTCATCGTCCAGTTCGATGGAATGATTGAAAATGCAATGGGATGTCGACCGCCACGGCAGATGGGACACCATGCACAGATCGACAAATTCATGCGCGTTGCCAACAAATATCCCATGATCATCCGTAGCATCAGGCCAATAGGCAGATTTCATCCAGTCGGGGTCCAGCCGGTCGACCCCGTGGCTGTACCGGTTGGCGACCTGACGGATGTCTTCCATGTCGGATAATTGCTGCAGCGTATAGGCCATGTTTATTCTCCCTCGGAAATTCTTATACTGGCCATCCAAACATTGATCACATGGGGATGTAAATGACTGATCTAGCCGCCGAAATCGCGTCCATGCGAGAAGAGATAGACCAACTGAAGTCGCGCAACGCAATCCAACAACAATTAGTGCGCTATGGCCGTGGTCAGGAATGGCTCGATGAAACACTATTGCAGGAAGTGTTCTGGGACGACGCCGATGTCGATTTTGGTTTTTTCGAGGGTAAATTCAAAGACTATCTGCCTGTCTTGATGGAGATCGAACGCGGCCCTGAAACCACGTTTCATTTGCTGAGCGCAGCGCAGATCGAACTGGATGGCGACACGGCCTATGTCGAAGCCTATGGCATCGCCGGTGGTCGCGGGACCGACAAGACCAATATTTTTGGCGGGCGCTATATTACTCGGTTCGAGCGCCGTAACGGCCCCACTGGCAAAGAGTGGCGGATTGCCAGCGTGACCTATGTGTTGGACTGGAACATGGACCAGGATGTGCCCGACGTGATCGGCGGGCCGCACCCGGAATTGAAGATGGTCAAACCCAGATCGCCAGAACACCCCTGGTTCCGGCGCATGGGCTATGACGTTACATGAGCACGCTGGACGGCAGGACAGTCCTGATTACTGGGGGCACGTCTGGTATTGGTGAGGCAACGGCCTATCTTTTTGCCAAAGAAGGCGCACGCGTTGCCATTGCTGGCAGGCGGGAAGACCGGGGCGCCCAAGTGGTCGACAAAATCGAACAAGATGGCGGAAACGCCATTTTCATCCGCGCCGACGTGACCTCTGATACCGACATTAAGGCGATGGTTAATCAGGTCGTGAACCGTTGGGGTCAGCTGGATTTCGCCTTCAACAACGCAGGCATGTTCGGTCTTGAAGTACCATTCCATCAATATGACGACGATGTATGGGACCAGTGGATGAATACAAACCTCAAGGGCGTCTATCGCTGCATGAAGCACGAACTGGCGGCCATGATAGAGGCTGGGCCCAAGGGTGACAGCCGCTGTATCGTCAACAATGCGTCGATTATGGGGCAGCGCGGCAGTCCCTATGCGGGACCCGCCTATGCCGCCAGCAAACACGGCGTCATTGGCCTCACGCGTCAGGCGGCCATAACTTATGCCTCAGACAACATTCGGGTCAATTCGGTATCACCGGGCCCAACGGTAACAGAGATTACGGCCGCCACAGCAGCCCTGCCCGACGAGATGAAGCAAAAGATCATCGACGACCTGCTGCCCATCGGCCGCATGGGCGAGGCCAAAGAAGTCGCCGCCGCCGTGCTGTTTTTGTGCTCAAAAGGCGCCAGCATGATCACTGGCCAGGACATCGCCGTCGATGGCGGTCAATTGGCCAAGTTGTAAGCTTATTGCGTGGTCATGGTACCGCGCAGGGGTGTGCCATCGGGTTTGAACATAGACTTGGTGCTGTTACCCTCGGGGCTTAACCCTTCGAGGGCGACGCCCTTGTCATCTTTTTCTTTACCGTCTTTGGTCTTGGAACCAACAACCACAATTTCCTTGGGCTTTGATGATTTCGCACGCGTGGTCGATGTGTCTGAGGGACCGGCATCCAATTGCAAGGATGGCGGGTCGATCTGAGCGGGCTGTGTGTCCGGCGCGGTTGCGCCAGCAACACCGCGTTTCAGCGTGATATCGCCATACGTTGTCCGGCCTGGCTTTTTGCGCACGACCGGGTCATCCCCTGAAGGTGCAGCTACACTACTTGTGGTGCGGTTTGACCGGGATGAATTATAATCAGTCGCCGCCCAGACAGACCCTGAGACAAGAGCAACAGCTGTGGTCGCAATGATGAGTATCCGCACGATCTTCCCCTTATGCTGTTCAACTGGGCGTATAATAACATGGAAAGCTAAACCCAGAATGAACAGGGGCGACGGCATAAATCATTAGCACGGCCAAGCCATTTATCAGGCGACAGAGCTCATCAATTTTGTGACAAGTTCTGGGTCGAGTGCCAGCATGTCCGGCGTCGGATAGGTTTCCGGGTCCAGCATACGAAGGGCATTCATATAGGGCTCACATCTGCCCAAAGTCACAATGTAAGTAACAGTTTCTGTCACTTCACCTTCGGCATGCAGCGCGCCTTCGGGGATCACCAGCCGGTCGCCTGCCTCTAACTGAATTTTGTTGGAATCACCATCCAGAATATAGGTGCTGCCGGACATCACATAACCAATAATATCGCCATCATGCCAATGCACTGGCAGTTCTGGGCTTGTCAGCGAAATATGAGTCGTCGGCCAAAAACCGGTCTTGAGCATATCCCGGACAACATCATCCTTGGTCTCGAAATAACCCTTATCAACCTTCAATACGCCTCTGTCAGACATCGTCTTTTCCCCTAAAATATAACCTGTTCTCGTTGCGCATCAGCCTAAGTCGCAGCGGAAACAGAGTCCAGCGCAACAAAACCTTTGCCGACTAAGGATTGGCAGCTAGGCTGGGGTCCAGAATCGGGGGAACGACCATGCCAATACAAATCGAACACGGCGTCTTTGAGAATATGGATGGGGTCTATGACACATTGAAGGCGCGCAAATTGTGGCCCCTGATGGCCGTGCACCCCAAAATCGTGCCCGAAGACCCCCATTGGCACATCCAGAACAACCACATCTTCGTCGTTGAAGGCGAGGCGGAATTTCATGATGTCGAGGCCGATGTCTGGCACAAATTATCAGCAGGCGACATCTGCTATATCCCAAGGCGCACGCTGCATGCCATTCGGGCCGATAAAGCCGTGGTGTTCATTGCTGCATTCGACGAGCCTATGCGGACGGTCGAGTTTGTGCCCTACCCACCAGCTGCGCTGACCTAAGGATTTGGCTGCGCTGACCTAAGGATTTGGCCGCGCTGTCAGGCGCATCACCACGCCCAAGGCCACCCAGGCCAACACGATGGCCCATTCATAGGGCCAGATCAGCCCGGCTGGGCTGCCGGGCACGTACAGATACAGCATAGCAATCGACAGAATGAGGGCACTCCAGCCCACCATTTGGCCATGGCGCACGCGATAAGGTCGGTCCATGTCGGGTTCCCGGTGGCGCAACACCAAAAATGACAGCGCCACCATGCCATAGGCAATGACCACCGAAAAACTGCCTGCGTCGATCAACCAGACCAACACCGGTCGCCCAAAAAATGGCGCCAGACATGACAGAATGCCGATGACCAATATCGCATTGCGCGGGGTGTTGTGCGTGGGGTGCAGATGCCCCAAAAAAGCAGGCAACATGCCGGATTGGGCCATCGCGTAAATCGCCCGACTGGCCCCCATGACAAAGGCGTTCCACGAACTCAGGATCCCCGCCAGGCCCCCCAGCACCAACAGCGTCCCCGCCCAATTGCCCCCAAACAACTGAGCATTGGCGTCGGCCGTGACCAAATCTGCTGCCGCTCGCCCGGCCCCATCAAGGGCGAGTGAGACACCAAAGATAATCAGCACATACCACAGCACCGCCATGACGACGGAAACCACCAACACCTTGCCGATTTCGCCAAAGGGCAAGTCAATTTCCTCGGCCGATTGCGGGATGATATCGAAACCAATAAACATGGTTGGCACCATGATCAGCACACCCATGACACCCACAGCGCCACCAACAAACAGCGGGTCCATATTGCCAATATCACCCACCGCGCCCGCGCCGGTGAAGAACATCACGCCCACGGCCATAATAAACAGCGTAATGATCGACTGGAACACCGCCGCCGGTTTGATGCCACGAATATTGATCCACGACATAATGATCGACCCCAGCACGCCCATGCCAACCCAGGTAGCCGTCACGTCCCACCCGGCGATGGTCCACAGATAGCCCTGCGAAAAATTTGGAAACAGATAGGTCATCACCGTCGGCAGAGCCACGGCCTCAAACGACGTGACCGACAGATAGGCCAGCACCAGGGCCCAGGTACAGATGAACGACCCGTTAAATCCCAGCGCCCGGTGGCTATAGACGTGTTCGCCCCCAGCCTGGGGCATGGCTGACGCCAGCTCGGCATAGGTCAGGCTGATCAGGACAATTGCAATGCCGCCAATGGCAAAAGCCAGCATGGCACCCAGGCTGCCAGCGCGGGATATCCACTCGCCCGACATCATCACCCAGCTCCAGCCGATCATGGCGCCGAACGAGACGAACAACACGTCACGCCGTCCCAGGATGCGGATAAAGTGGCCTTCTTGCATAGAGGTCCCTTCCATTGATCGGGCCTAACTATAGGCAACACTTGCGGAAACGCCACCGCTTGATACCCTGACGAGGGTCATGGGAAAGGGAAACTGATGACAGACTTTGTATTGGTGCACGGCGCCTGGCTGGGCGGCTGGTGCTGGCAGCGGGTGGTCGACCGGCTGCACGCTATGGGCCACAGAACTTTCGCCCCATCGTTGACTGCATTGGGAGACAGGGTCCACCTGTTGGATGACAGCGTGGATATGGAAACCCAGATCGCCGACATCACCGGGATGATCACGTCATACGGCCTGACAAACATTGTGCTATGCGGGCATTCCTACGGCGGGATGATCATCACAGCAGTAGCCGACCAATTGCCGGATCGCGTCAGCGCCCTGGTTTATCTGGATGCTTTGGTGCCCGAAGACGGCCAGTCGATGTTCGATACCGTACCGCAATTTTTTGCCGATACCTTCAACGAGCAGGCGATCCCGTCGGGCGGCAGCACAGTCCCGCCGATGAGCGCCGAGGCCTTTGGCGTCAACGAGCAAGATCGCACCTGGGTCGACGACAAAGGCGAAGACCATCCCCTGAAATGCTTTAACCAGCCCATCAAGCTAAGCGGCGCCTATAGAGCCGTCACCAATCGTCATTATGTTCTGGCCCCGGCCTTCGAGCACCCTTCTACCCATGGTTTTTATGACCAGTTCAAAGACGACCCCACATGGCAAACCCACACCCTGGAAGGCGGCCACCATCTGATGGTCGATAACCCGGATGGGGTGGTGGAAATCTTGTTGAAGGCGTGACTTTCAAACTCCGCCGTCATGCCGGGCCGGACGAAGTCCAAATTGACCCGGTATCCAGAAATTGAATGTGACCCTGCCCATGGCAGGGACGTTACTTTCAACCTGGATTCCATGCCCTGACCTATAGGTCAGGGCATGGAATGACGAATATTTTGTGGGTGGGATATTGTTCAGCAGTTAAGGCAGCATATCCTCAATCCCATAGACCCGCGCCGCGTTACCCTGCAGGAAGGGCTCCCATGTTTCGTCGCGTAGGGGCAAATCGTCCATTTCGTCAAAGATGCGGTCGTACGACAACGCCGGGTAATAACCCGTCCACATAATCTTGTCGCGACCGCGCGTATTGGCGAAGTCCAGCACGTCGCGCGGATAGTATTTTGGTGCAAAGGCCGACGTACAATAATACAAATTCGGCCATTTTAACATAAGCTTACAACAGAGCGCCGTCCACGGTTCGCCGCCGTGGCGCATGACGATCTGCAGCTCGGGGAAGAACCAGGCAATCTCGTCCAGCAGTTCCGGGTGTTGGCCTTTATAGGGCACGCGCGGCCCCGGCACGCCGACAAAGACATTCATGGGGATGCCAAGCTCAATGCATTTGGCATAGATCGGGTACCACTTTTTGTCGTCCAGCGACACTTGGGGGAAAACAAAGCTGGGCGACGCGGTGAAGGATTTGATGTTCGCGTGCAGCTTGACCGTTGCCTCTAGCGCGCGCACGGCTTCCATCCCCAAATTAGGGTCAACACTGACATCGCCGATGAAGCGGCTGGGGTACTTGTTGAAGATCTCCAGCGCCCCTTCAGGGTCCTTCGGGTTCACCGGTATTTGGGCGATGGCAACATTGTGTTTGTCCATTTGGGCAACCACCGCGTCGATATCTGCGGCCTCGTCCGACCGGTCGCGGGCCCCCTTGAACAGATAGCCGATCGGGCTGTCGCCAGTGCTCTCCTCTGGTGTGGGTCGGATCAGCGATCCAACGCCGGACATCACAGCACTACCAGCGCTGGTGGGCAGCGACATCATCAGATCAATGGCGGGTATCTCTTTGGGCCTGGGCATAAATCTCTCCTTATTTGCGACCCAGTCTATCGGTCATTTGACAGAGCGCAATGCGCCATTACCGGGCCATCGCCAATCTATCATCAGAAGGAGGACCTATGACCTTTGTCGTGACCGAGGCGTGTATTGGCGTCAACGACCAGTCTTGCATTGCCGCCTGCCCAGAAGATTGCATAGTTTCGCGTTTGGCGGATCGCATATCTGTGATTGACCCGGCGCGGTGCACAAACTGCAGTGTTTGCTTTGAAGTTTGTGTTGTCGGTGCCATTTTCCCACAGGACCAAGTACCGCTAGAATCCCGAGAGTTCGTATATCTCAACGCCTTGTGGTTTGAAGATAAAGACGCCACCCGCGCTCGTGTGCAGGAAATCGCAGCCCCATGCCATAGGCTCGCTTCACATTAAGTTGTCTAGCCAAGGATCATCACCAATTGCATCATGCTGGGAACATACGTGAATATTGGACCAACGATGAAGCACGAACAAATCCAGGAATATTACGGCAAGGTACTCCAAGGATCTGACGACCTGCAGACCAACGCCTGTTGCACCACCGATGATATGCCCGACCATTTGAAGCCGCTAATGGCGAACATCCATGATGAAGTGGCCGCGCATTATTATGGCTGTGGCCTGGTGAACCCCGAGCAATTGGAAGGCATGCATATCCTGGACCTGGGCAGTGGGTCCGGGCGTGATTGTTTTGTCCTAAGCCAATTGGTCGGCGAACACGGCCGCATTGTCGGCGTCGACATGACAGACCAGCAATTGGCCATCGCCAATCGCCACATCGATTACCACACTGATAAATTTGGCTATGCCAACGCCAATGTCAGCTTTCGCAAGGGCTATATCGAACGACTGGATGATTTGGGCATGCCCGACAATAGCTTCGACCTGATTGTTTCCAATTGCGTGATCAACCTGTCGCCCGACAAAGAAGCCGTATTGCGCCAGGCCTATCGCCTGTTAAAGCCCGGTGGCGAATTGTATTTTTCAGACGTCTACAGTGACCGACGCATCCCGCCATCACTGGCCGATGACCCGGTCTTGTACGGCGAATGCCTGTCGGGGGCATTTTACTGGCACGACTTTATCAGTACCGCAAAATCGGTTGGGTTTTTGGACCCACGGCTGGTCGAAGACAGACCGCTAACAATCGAGAACCCGGAAATCGAGATGAAGGTTGGGCATATCAACTTCTATTCAGCAACTTATCGCCTGTTTAAACTGCCGGAACTGGACGCGCAATGCGAAGATTATGGCCAGGCCGTCATTTACCAAGGCACCATCGAGAACCACAAGCACAGCCTACGCCTGGACAAGCATCACCTGATAGAGGCGGGCAAGGTCTTCCCCGTGTGTCGCAATACATACCAAATGCTGCACGACTCCAGGTTCAAGGATCACTTCGAATTTATGGGTGATGGATCAAGCCATTACGGGGTGTTTGCCGGCTGTGGGACCGTGGTGCCCTTTGATGCAGATACCGGCGACAACGATATGGAAACTGACTGTTGCTAGCTAGTCATCAAGCATGCGCACCATGTGCAGCTCGTCCAAATAGGTGCCCTCATGCTTTGATCCTTTGGGCTCGGTACCCCATGCGATAAAGCCCGCCTTTTCGTAAAATGCGACGGCACGGGGGCTGTTGGCCAGGACCGACAGGTGCAACTGGGTCACACTATCGGGCAGATGTGTGACAATCTCTTTCACCATGCCAGAGGCGGCGCTGGTACCCCGATATTTCGGCCGCACGAAAAACCCAGCAATAACGCCCTTGTGGGACAGTTTGGACCGGTGGGCGTCGGGGACGTAAAAGTCCGCACTGCCCACCAGTGTTTGGGCGTGAAAGCAGCCAACCGCGAAGTCATTGTTGAGCCGAAGCACGAAATCCGCCTCGGTTTTGACCGCATCTTCTTCATAGGTTGCCGCAAAGCTTTTGGGCGATTCCCTCAACGCCTCAAGCCGCAGGTCCTGATAGATCCGCGCGTCTTGGTCTTCAAGTAATCTAAAAGTCAGCTCAGGCAATGTCGTCTCTTCTTAGCTGTCCGTTTCAGTGATGGCGGGTGCGTCGGCAGCAGCTTCCTCAGCGGTTTCTGGTGCTGCCTCGGCAGGCGCCTCTGCAGGTACTTCTTCGGCAGGCGCTATATCAACAATATCCGGCAGGGGTACAGGACTGTCGCTTTGCGATCGCATATAGGCGATCAGGTTGGCCCTGTCTTGGGACTTGCGAATGCCAGAAAATGCCATGCGCGTTCCCTTGACAAATTTGCCTGGTTTGCGCAGATATTCATCCAACGATTCCAGCGACCATGCCCCCCCAAATCCGGCCATGGCGGGGGAATATTTGAAGCTGGGATTGCGCGCCCTGTCGTTCCCCACAATATTCCACAAATTGGGGCCCGTGCTGTCTTTACCACCATTGTTAAAGGTATGACAGGACAGGCATTTTTTGGCCACGACTTGGCCGCGGTCCAAGTCAGCCTCTGCCAACAAATTGGGGAACGGCACCACAATGACAGGCGCCGCTGGCGCGGCCCGCGCAGATGTTGGGCGATCAACATAGGAAACGTTCCTCAGCGCAGCCGGGTTAGTTTTCAGCAGATTGCGATTATGTGCCAACAGCTCGCGTTTACGCTTGTTGCTCATACCAAATGGCCAGGTCACCTGGACGGCTGCCAGATTAACGTTTTGCGCCCGGGCTACAGCCAATTCGCGATCAGGATAATCAATTTCATAGGCTGTCGCCTGGTTGGGCGGCAGTGGGAAAAAGATATCTGTCGCCCACAAGCTCGCAATGATCAGCACCGTTACACAGAATAACCCGCCGCCAATCTGGAACCAGAATATGCCAAGGCCGCTGCTCTCGTGATGTTCTTCCGACATGGTTCAGTGCACTCCCTGCTGCAAGCCCGTCACGAGGACGCCCCGAAAATCAATCGCGTCCAAAAGATGTAATCTGCATCGATAGACATCATGCCGATGAAGACCAACAAGGCCAAAGGCGGCAAAGAGATGGCGTAGATCAGCGCCAACCGCTCCCACATCATGTGCATGAAGACCGAGACGATCAGCCCCGCTTTCATCAGCATGAAGGTGATGATCAGCGTCCAGCGCAGATAACCCTGGAACTCCAGAAAATCGACCATATAGGACATGCCTGAGAGGAAGAATAACAGCCCCCAGATTTTGAAGTAGATTCCTAATGGATGTTGTTGTCCCTCTGTGTGTTCCATAGCGCCCTCACCACAAATAGAAGAATGCAAAAATGAAGACCCAGACCAGGTCAACAAAATGCCAATACAGGCCGGTTATCTCGACGATCTCATAGTCCGTATGTTCGTATTTCCCTCGCAGGACCCTTGTCGCGACGATCAGCAGATAAATCACACCCACCGTCACGTGCATGCCGTGAAAGCCCGTGATCATGAAGAAGGTGGCGCCAAATTGTGCCGCGCCAAAATCATTGGCCCAGGGTCGGATACCCTCATCGACAATAAGCTTGGTCCACTCAAAGGCCTGCAGGCCCACAAAAGACGCGCCTAGGACAGCCGTGGCAAACATCAGCCAAAAAGTGACTTTCCGATTGCGGCGATAACCAAAATTCACCGCTAACGCCATTGTGCCCGAGCTGGTGATCAGAATGAATGTCATGATCGCGATCAACAGCAGCGGCACATGTTGCCCTGCAATGGTCAGCGCAAAAATTTCACTCGTCGGGGGCCAGGGCACCGTCGTGCTCATGCGCACCGTCATATAACTGATCAGAAAACAGCTGAAAATGAAGGTATCAGACAGCAAGAAGATCCACATCATCGACTTGCCCCAGGGGACTTTCTTGAAGGCCTCTTGGTCGGTGGAAAAATCGTCTACAGCACCGTCCCAGCCTTCGAGTTCCCCCGACGCCTCAGAAATTGCTTGTGATGACATAAATCAATCCCGTTTAAGTGATAATTAAAAGACCAAAGACATACAGCCAGATCAGCAGCAAATAGTGCCAATAGGCCGCACATAAATCTGTCCGCTGCGTCAGCTGTTCAACATCAGCATCACTGCGCCAGGCGCTGCTTGTGGCCCGTCCCCAGGCCACCAAGCCGCCCACCATGTGCAGCCCGTGCAGCCCGGTAAACAGATAGAAAAACGCATTGGAGGGGTTGGTCGCGGCAAAATAGCCCAGCGCGGAGAGGTCTTCCCAGACCATCATCTGCCCGACCAAAAAGCCAATGGTCAGGACGCCGCCCAACACCAACCCAAGACGCAAATTTTTCAAATTGCCATCGCGGCCTGAATTTTTAGCCCATTGCAGCGCAAAGGATGCCGCCACCAAAACCATGGTGTTGACCATCAACAGGGGCGGTAGCGGCAGCTTGACCCAGTCAATCATGCCTTTGCGCATGAAATAGGCCGCCGTCAGCAGGAAGAATAATACCGACACGACAAACAGGAAAAAGCGCAGACCAACTTTGGCCGGTGTCGCATGGAACCCGCCTTCGACGGTCATGTCCACATGGGCATCATCCGACCATGGCTTGACCGCTAGTTTTTGGAAGATGTTCATGTGTGTTCTTCCTGTGCATTCGGGTCGGCCCCGCGCGGCATGTTCTGCGGCAAGAAGTCCTTTTCAGCGCCGGGCACCGAATAGTCATAGGCCCAACGATGCACAACGGGCAGCGTAGGCCCCCAATTGCCATGAACTGGCGGATTATCAGGCGTTTGCCATTCCAGCGTGGTCGCGTTCCACGGATTGGGGTCTGACTTCTTTTTCTTGATCAGGCTGTAGATGACATTGGCAAAAAAGACCATCTGGAAGGCCCCAACAATCAGCGCTGCGATCGTGATGCTTTGGTTCATCAGATAGGCCGAGTCTGGAATGAACGCGGCGTCCAAATAGTCGTAATATCGCCGCGGCATGCCCAGAATACCAAGGTAATGCATGGGCAGATAGATCGCATAGGTCCCCAGGAACGTTCCCCAGAAATGGATTTTGCCCAATCTTTCATTGAACTCGTACCCGGTGATTTTCGGGAACCAGTGGTACAAGGCTGCAAACACCACCAGCACCGGCGAGACCCCCATCACCATATGGAAATGGGCGACCACGAAATAGGTATCCGACAGCGGTACGTCCACTGCCACATTGCCCAGGAAAAGGCCGGTAATACCCCCATTGATGAAGGTAAAGATAAAGCCGATCGCAAACAGCATGGGCACTGTCAGGTGGATGTCGCCCTTCCACAAGGTCAGCACCCAATTATAAACCTTGATGGCCGTCGGCACGGCAATAATCAGGGTGGTTGTGGCAAAGAAGAACCCAAAGAACGGGTTCATGCCGCTGACATACATATGATGCGCCCAGACGACAAAGCTGAGACCGCCAATGACCAATATGGCCCAGACCATCATGCGATAGCCAAAGATATTCTTGCGCGCATGGGTGGACAAAATATCCGAGACAATACCAAAGGCCGGCAAGGCTACGATGTACACTTCGGGATGACCAAAAAACCAGAACAGATGCTGGAACAACACCGGACTACCGCCGGAATACTCCAGCTGCTCGCCCATCGAAACAATGGCCGGCATAAAAAAGCTGGTCCCGATCAATTTATCAAGCGACATCATAATGCCACTGACCAATAAAGCCGGGAACGCCAGCAGGCCCAAAATCGTGGCGACAAAAATGCCCCAGACGGACAATGGCATCCGCATCAGGGTCATGCCTTTGGTGCGTGCCTGCAACACGGTCGTGACGTAATTCAGGCCACCCATGGTAAAGGCGACAATGAACACGATCAGCGATGTCAGCATCAACATGATGCCCCACTCTTGCCCTGGCGTTCCCGCCAGGATCGCTTGCGGCGGATAGAGCGTCCACCCAGCCCCCGTTGGACCACCAGGCGCAAAAAAACTGGCCATTAAGATGATGACAGACAGCAAATAGACCCAATAAGACAACATGTTAAGGTACGGGAACACCATATCCCGTGCCCCAATCATCAACGGGATCAGATAATTACCAAAGCCCCCCAGAAACAATGCCGTCAGCAGATAGATCACCATGATCATGCCGTGCATGGTCGTAAACTGGTAATAGCTGTCGGCGTCGATGAATTCGAACATGCCCGGAAAGCCGATTTGCAACCGCATGAACCACGACAACGTCAGGGCGACCAGCCCAACAGACACCGCTGTGATTGTGTACTGAATGGCAATGACCTTGTGATCCTGACTCCAGATATATTTCCCAATAAATGTTTTGGGATGATAAAGTTCTGTCAGATCGTCGGCCATGGTGGCATGTGCCATGGAATTCCCCTTTAAGTCTTAGTCGTTTCTTGTCTCCAGCCTGTTTTTTGTTCTTATTATTATGCTGTTGGTTATTCGTTACTTCACTCGGTGCTTAACTCGGTGCTTAGCTCAGCGACCGCCTCTGCGGACAGTTCGCCAAATGTCGGTTGTTCTGACAACCATAGGTCAAAATCTGCTTTTTCCTGCACCACCAACAAGCCGCGCATGGTGTAGTGCCCGGTACCACACAGTTCGGCACACAAGATTTCAAATTCGCCAACTCTGGTTGGTTCGAACCAGAAATAAGTTTCAATACCGGGGACCAAATCCATTTTGGCACGGATCTGCGGCACATAAAAATCGTGCAGCACGTCCTTGGACCGGAGCAACATTTTGACGGGTCCGCCGGTCGGCAGGTGACCCTCATTGTCCTCGACGACGATGTCATCTTGGCCGTAGGGATCGTCCGGGTTCAAGCCAAAGGGGTTATCAATGGTCATGAATGTCGGGTCTGCAGCCCCAAGGATACCATCATCACCGGGATAACGGAATGTCCAGGTCCATTGCTGGCCCACGGCCTCCACAACCATGGCGTCTTCTGGCACGTCAACAAAGTCCGCCCAGACAACCAGACCAGGCGCCAATAAGGCGACCACCCCGATAGACGTTAGACCGGTCAGCCAAAGCTCTAACTTTTTGTTTTCTGGCTCATAATCGGCGCGCGAGCCTTCTTTGTGCCGGTATTTAAAGACCGCATATGCCAAGAACAAATTGATAAGGACAAAGACAACGCCGGTGATCACAAAAGTGATGGTCAGCGCGTCATCCATCCCACTCCAGTTGGAGGCCAGTTCGGTCAGGTACCATGGACTCCAGAAGTGGAAAGCCACTGTACCGATGGTAAGTAGGAAAATAACGATTGCGAATATCATTGGCTCTGATTCTTACTGCTTGGGTGTTTCCTGGATGATGTGAGCAAGGCGTTTCTTGCCCACATCATTCTTTGTTTTTGTTTCCGCAGAAGGCGGTGTGGATTGAGTTTCCCTAGAATTCGATGACCTTTCGATAGAGATGCCAGGTCGCGTGTCCCAAAACCGGGAACACGACGGCAAGCCCGACAAAGAAAGGCAATGAACCAAGGAACAGGGACAGGCCCACGATCCCGCCCCAGGCCAACATCGTGACCGGGTTGACCATCACGGCCTTGATCGAGGTGCGCACTGCAGTCCCCAAACTGACATGGTGATCAATCATAAGCGGGAACGAAACCACGCTGATCGATAGAACGACAACGGCGAAAATAAACCCAACGACGTCGCCGATAATCAGCAGGGACCAGCCTTCGCTGGTACCAAAAATCGTTGAGACAAAGGACGACGGCTCAATCGGGCCAACCCCTTCCATGGTCACACCATAGATAAACCGAGCTGTATAAACCCAGGCCACAAAAATCACCGTTAGAATAAGACCCAGCACAAGGATCGACCCCAAAGAGGGCGACCTGAAGGCATCCATTGACCCGCGCCAAGTTACGGCTGGGTGATTTTCATGACGCCTGCTCAGGCCGTACATGCCAATAGCAGCAAAAGGCCCGATGAGGGCGAAACCTGCTGCCAGTGGAATGATCAGAGACCAGACATCATAATCCATCGTCATCCGGATCATAAAGAACCCGGCGACGGGAAAGATAAGGCTTAGAAAGACGCGGTGAGATGGATGGGCAGAAAAATCGCGCAGCCCACCGGCTAACACGTCCTTAAGGTCAGTTACAGGAATGTTCCTGACTTTTGGTTCTACTTCGTCATAGGCCGCAGATGCGACCATCTCGTCGTCCATAGTGTGTACCTCCATATTCCGTGGGTACGTACGGCCACTCTGTCCTAGTTTGAACCGGACCGCATGAAAGGGGCGAATGGGCAGTTAAAGATCTACCTTCTCAAGCCTCCTTGGGTTCATGTTAATCAGATCATTATGCGAATGTCTACTGCGAAGGTGTCGCAACAAATACTGACGGCCAGGTCACCAGGCCCGTCAGTTGATCTGGTAATACTGCTGGTACCAACTGACAAATTTGTCGACGCCATCTTCCAGAGACGTTGTCAGGCTAAAGTCGTGGTCCCGGTTTTATGGCCGTAATATTTGCAAATATTGTTTCAACATCGCCCGGCTGAATGGCGGCCTGTCTGATTTCAACTTCGGCACCCATGGCCTTCTGCATCAGCTCTACCAGCCGCATCAACTGCGCGGGCTGGTTGTTGCCAATATTATACACCCTGTGGGGTGATGTTGTCCCATTATCCTGGGGTGGGCTGTGTGATGCATTGACCAGCCCGTTTCAGGGCCAGGTCATAAAAGCCGATAACCCCTGCTGCGCCTGTCACCCGCCAGGACATGGCCTGTACTTCTGGTTAAGAGTTTCGGGCCACCGCACAGGCAACTTCATAGGCGGTGCATGATGCCCCCGCCCCGGCAGTGACTGCTTCAAACTTTTCGGGTCCCGCAGTCTGGACTTTGTCTTGCAAGTCTTTGTTGTCTTTTAAAAATCGGATGAAGCGTTCTGCGTTTTCAACGGACATGGTTCCCTCTCCCTTGGATTGCTGCCCAGCCTATACGCGCAACATCAAGACGTTAACCATTATTTATTTCGCTGCCCCAAAGCCATTGACGCCACACAGTGGGCACCCTCTATAGTGTTACCCAGACAGTTTTGGGGATAAGGGGAATTTATCATGAGCATCATCAGACATCCAATCTGGCAATACGCGTATTTTGTTGAAGACATCGATGAGGCCTGCCACAAATGGCACAAGATGATGGGGGCCGGCCCGTTTCGGGTTGTGCGCCACCACATTGCCGAGGATTTTCGCTACAAGGGCGAACATGTCGAGGCCGACGTCAGCTATGCTTTTGGCCAGTGCGGCCCGGCACATATTCAGTTCATCGCCCAGCATGACGACACGCCGTCGATCTATCGCGACATGTTTAAAAAAGGCGACTATGGCTTTCACCATATTGGCCTGCTGATCCACGATGTGGCCGCCGAGGTAAAACGGTTTGAAGAAGCAGGCTACCCCAGTGTCTGCACGCTGTGGGGCGGAGACTACGTCCATTATATGGATGCCCGGCACGATATGGGCTGTTATGTGGAGCTGCACGGGGACGCCCCGATCATCCAGGATATGTTCAACGGATTGAAAACCGATCACGACGCCTGGGACGGCGATGTCAGCGGTCTGATTCAGGAGCAAGGCTGACAATGGCGCTGGATGTTCTGGTGGTCACCAAAGGCCACCCTTTTGATTATAATGGGTTTTACGCCATTTTTGACGAGAACCCCGACCTCAATGCTTGCGTGGTCGAGCACCCCGCCGCCCAGGTAATGCTGCGACCGGAAAACGTCAAAGACTATGATGCCGTGGTGTTTTACGACATGTGGGGCACTGAAAGCGATGGCGGGGCAAACTTCACGCAGCCCAGCGCCGACTATGTCGCCACTATTGAGGCCTTGCTGGAAGATGGCGTTGGCTTTGTCATGCTGAACCACGCCCTGGTGCAATGGCCCGGCTGGCCCCTGTGGCGAGAGATTTCGGGCACGTCCTTCATGTTGGAAGAAGGCGAGCTGAACGGCGAGATTGTCCCGGGATCGGGCTATCGCGGCGGCGGCGGCCAGCCCGAACGCAACGCAACGCACTTCCTGTCGGTCCAGGACCCAGACCACCCTGTGTCGCAGGGGTTGGGTGACGGGTTCGAGATCACTGACGAGATTTATCTTAAGACGGCTGGTTACGAGAAAAATCCGGACATTGTGCCGCTGTTGCGCAGTGACTATGCCTATGAAAAAGAGAACTTCACACCGCCGCCTCTGGCACCGATGGACCAACAGCAGAACTGGAACCACCCCACCGGCAGCAATCTGACAGTGTGGGCCAAGCGCACGGGCAACAGTCCGCTGGTCGCCAGCGAAGCCGGCGACGGGCCATTGGCCTATGCCAACCCGGCCTTCCGCACCTTCCTGTACAATGCCATTAAATGGGTCGCATCTGATGAGGCCAAAGCTTGGGCCCGCGCAGGATAGGGACCAGGCGGATGGAGCTTTGGCATCAAGATGTCTCAAGCCCCCGCGGCATCATGCATGTCGCCCGCCGGATCGAAGCCGATGGCTGGGACGGTCTGTCCGTCGTCGATTCCCAAAACCTGTCGGGCGATTGCTATGTGGCCCTGGCCATGGCCGCCACTGTGACCGAACGCATTGGTCTGGGCACCGGCGTCACCAATTCTGGCACGCGCCAGGCGGCTGTCACCGCCATGGCCATTGCCAGTGTGCAAAGCGTGTCGCGAGGTCGGGCCTATCTGGGCATTGGTCGCGGCGATTCTGCCATGGCGCATCTGGGGCGGTCGCCCACAAAAGTTGCGCAATTCGAGCAATATTTACGTCATGTGCAGACCTATTTGCGCGCAGAAGCCGTGCCTTTTGACGAAATTGATATCCCAGATCATATCGCCCCGCCCCTGTCGGCCCTGCATCTGGCCAGCGCGCCGCCGCACAGCCAGATCACGGCCCTGACCGGCAAGCAAAAAGTCCCCGTCGAAGTCGCTGCCAGCGGTCCCAAGGTTATTGCCGTTGGCGCGGTGCACGCAGATAGGGTCATGTTTACTGTGGGTGCCGACACAGACCGTCTGGCGTGGGGCATCGAGCTGGCCCGCAAAGCGCGCACGGAGGCAGGCCTCGACCCCGGCGACATTGCCTTTGGTGCCTTCATCAATTGCGCCAGCCACCCGGACAAACAAGTGGCGCATAATTTAGTCCGGGGCGGCCTGACAACTTTTGCCCGCTTTTCAGTGATGCATGGCAAGACCAGCGGGCCGTTGAAAGGCGATCAGGAACAAGTCCTCAATAATCTGATCCACGCCTATGACATGAAGAAACACACCCATGGCGATTCCCTACAGGCCGAAACCCTGACGCCAGATTTTATTGACCAGTTTGCCATCGTCGGCGACGCTGATCATTGCATCGAGCGACTGCGCTCACTGCGCGCACTGGGCCTCGACAAGGTGATCATCAGTGGGATAGGGCGCGCGGGGTCAACGCCCGAATCCGAGGCTGCCAACGCCTTGTTTGTCAGGGAAGTTTTACCCGCAATGAAAGCCAGCAAAGAATAACAGCTGAGTGCGTAAATCACTCGGCACGAACGGTCTAGGAAATTGCGTTGTCGGCAAAATCCCGCAGATTCTGGAACAGGTCCTGGTCGTTGATGATGCGCGGCACTTTATTTTGGCCACCCAAGCGCCCCCGTGACTTCATCCATCCGGCAAAAGTCCCCGGCGGGACGACCCTGATATCGGGCGCGGCCATACCAAATCCTTCAGATCGATGGGCCCGATAATCCTTGTTACCGTCGCGCAATTGGTTGTCGACCAGGGTCGAGAACGCCTCGGCAAACTCCGGTGTGGCGTCTTCCACCAGCTCCATCACATAAAGATGCCCACCGACGGGGCGATTGTCGTCTGGATAGACCGCCCCGACGGAATAGTCTGTGATGTGTACGCCCAGTTCATTGGCCGCCTTGGCAGACGCAATCTCGATTTCCTCGGCGATCATGTGTTCGCCAAAGGCTGACAGAAAATAACTGGTTCGTCCCGTAATGCGCACGCGTGGTGGGTCGACCGTCACGAATCGTACTGTGTCGCCAATGATATAGGCCCAGGCGCCTGAACAATTTGACAGCACCAGCGCATAGTTTACGCCCTCCTGCACATCGGCCAGGGTCAGCCGAGGGGGATTCTCGTCGTCCAGTTCATCAAAAGGCACAAATTCAAAGAAAAGACCCCGATCAACGATCAGTCGCAGGCCCTCTGCCGGGCTTTCGTCCTGCACGGCAATGAACCCTTCAGAGGACGGGTAGACCTCGCGCAGCTCGGCCTTGCCATCAAGGAATTCTTCGAATTGTGACCGGTAGGGGTCGAAGTTCACGCCGCCATGCACCAGCATCTCCATATGCGGATACAACTCGTCCGCTTTGGCACGATGGCCCAGCAGCTTTTGTTGCACGTCAAACAGCACCAGCACCCAGGACGGCGTGCCCGAGACCACCCGCACATCTGTCTTCTGGATCAACTCGGCGACGATATGGACCTTTTTTTCCCAGTCATCCATCAAGGCAATATCGACAGGCGGGAAGGCGAACCGGGCGAACCAGGCAGGCCAACGCTTTTGGCTGATGCCCGACAGGTCGGCGGACCAAACGCCTTTGGCCAATTCGTCCAGCACAGTTGTGCCGCCTAACATCATGGCCTTGCCGCCCAAGACCTGGCTGTCGGGGCAATTATTGACGTGGTGGCACAACAGGTCGAGGCCCGCGAGCGTGTTTGTCCGGATCATCTCGTTGGTGACGGGAATGAATTTTGATGCCCCCGACGTCGTCCCCGACGTGGTCGCAAAATAGTTGATCAGGCCAGGCCACGAAACATCCCGCAAGATGGGAAAGTCGACGCCCCAATAGTCATCCCACATATCTTCAAAGCGGCGCAAGGGCACGCGCGCCTGGAAATCGGCGACGGATTTAATATTTGCAAAGTCATGGTCGCGGCCAAATTTGGTATTCCTGGCCTTGCGGACCATCCGCAGCAACACACGTTCTTGTTCGGCAATTGCATTTTGATTGTCGAGCCTGCGTTTTCGACGGCGCGCAATCTGCCGCAGTAACGCCGTGGCCCCGATCATGGGGTCAGGATGGT
>SMVA01276909.1_pt1 | contig 23260 bp, 17 predicted proteins | sample 2456451 | NCBI WGS metagenome assembly SMVA01 (sample SAMN11095933, study PRJNA526329) | marine sediment metagenome | biome: Marine sediment; feature: Surficial sediment; material: Deep marine sediment; isolation source: Hadal surficial sediment | place: Pacific Ocean | collected 2014-05 | depth... | reverse complement strand
GTTTGAGCGCTCCGTAGCGGCCTCCGGCCGCACACTCGCTTTCGTACGACCCGCCGAATTCATCCGGCGGGTCTGAGCGGAGGCTTGTTTGAGCGCTCCGTAGCGGCCTCCGGCTAGCCCGAAAGACTTCTTCAACGGGCTGCCAGCCCGGGCTAGGCGAGGACGTCGAGGCTCTCACCCGCGTTCGTGAGGTAGAAGTAGTTGATCCGCACGACACGCCGCGTGTCCGGCGGCGGATCCTCGTTGACAGGCGTAGGCTGGCCCACCGGTGGCGGCGCGTAGAGCTTCCGGCTCGTCGGCGGCGAGGACAGCGGGTCGGGGGCCGTCCGGCCGTCGGCGGCGGGGAAGCAGGCGGGCCGTACGACCTGCGGACACGGAAAGTGGTTGAAGACCGGCGGGACATGCATCACCCGACTACCGCACGAGCCGTTCCGCGGGACGGACCACGTGCGGGACGGACGCCATGCCCCATAAAACCGGCCTCTCGGCGGTCACTGACGCCGGTTTGACCCCGGACACACGGCGAGGTGGGATAATCCGTTCGTGCCGGATGTTGCCCCGGTGCGACACCTACGAGCGCCCCGATGCCACGATCCGACCTTGCAACCGAAGAGCTGGACTACCCGCTGCCGCCGGAGCTGATCGCAACGCGACCGGCCCAGCCGCGTGACGCCGCCCGCATGATGGTGGTGAGCTCCTCCGGCGACGGGATCGAGCACGCGCGTGTGCGCGACCTGCCTGACTTTCTCCGGACCGGCGACGCGATGGTCTTCAACACGACCGCCGTGACGCCCGCGCGGTTCCACGGCCGGCGCGCCGGCACCGGCGGCCGCGTGGAAGGGCTCTTCATCGAGCACGCCGGCGCCCGGCAGTGGGTCGTCATGCTCCGCAGCAACGGCCGACTCCACGCCGGCGACCGGATCGAGCTGCTCGACCGTGACGGTGTCGCGACGCCACACCTGCTGGAGCTCGTCGAACCACACGCCGAAGGCTGGACCGTCGCAGTACAGGGCCCGGCGGACGTGCTGGATCGCGTCGGGCTGACGCCGCTGCCGCCGTACATTCTCAAGGCCCGTGACGGCGACGAAATCAGCGACGACCTCGACCGCGGGTGGTACCAGACGGTCTACGCGGATCCGGCCCAGCGTCGCTCGGTGGCCGCCCCGACGGCCGGGCTTCACTTCACCCTCGACCTGCTCGCCAGGCTTCGTGCGGCCGGTGTCGGCAGAATCGACGTGACGCTGCACGTCGGGCCGGGCACGTTCAGGCCGATCACGGCCGCGACACTGGCCGGTCACACGATGCACGCCGAACACTACCGGGTCGAGCCCGAAGCAATCGCCGCGTTGCAGGCGACCACGGGTCGGGTCATTGCCGTGGGCACGACGGCTGTCCGCACGCTCGAATCCTTGCCGGATCCAGTACCGTTGAACGCCACGATCTCCGGCTGCACGGACCTGCTGATCGCACCGCCCTACGAACCGAGGAACTTCGCCGGCCTGCTGACCAACTTTCACCTGCCACGCTCAACGCTGCTGGCGCTTGTCGGTGCGGTCATCGGAATCGAGCGACTCAAGGCGGTCTACGCCGAAGCAGTGCAACAACGCTACCGCTTCTACAGCTACGGTGATGCGATGCTTATCCTGCCGTAAGCCCACGCGGCCCGGCCTTCCCGATCTCGAAGTACAATTCTCCGATGAAGACAATTTCCTGCCACCGGTGGATCGCTCTGGTGATCGGCAGCTGTGTCGGGGGCACGGCGTCGGCCCAGACCGACAATGGATTCGTTGCCAGCCTCCATCTCGATCTCGGCGCTGCACTGCCGTCCCTCGTCGGGGCAACGCTTGTCCAGGACGCGCCACCGGTTGAGATCGCTTCGACCCCGGCGCCGCAGGACGCCACGGCGCTGGCTCGACAGGCCCAGAATCCCGTTGCCGACCTTATCAGCCTGCCCCTGCAGAACAACACGAGCTTCAATGTCGGGCTGGGCAACGACGTCAGAAACGTCCTGAACATCCAGCCGGTCATCCCGGTCACCGTGGGTGACTGGAACCTGATCAACCGGATCATCATGCCGGTGGTCTACCAGCCGGCGCTCGCCCCGGGCGTGACCTCGGAGTTCGGCCTGGGGGACACGAACTACACGCTCTTCTTCTCGCCGGCAGAGTCGCAATCAATCATCTGGGGCGTCGGTCCGAGCTTTGACATCCCGACTGCCACGGACGACGCCCTGGGCACCGGTCAATGGAACCTGGGACCCTCAGTGGTCGTGCTTGCCATGCCCGGCCCGTGGGTGATCGGCGGTATCTGGCAGCAGCTCTGGACGATCGGCGGTGACTCGGCTCGGCCAGACGTCAACCGGATGCTCTTCCAATACTTCGTGAACTACAACCTCGACGACGGGTGGTACCTCACCTCGGCGCCGATCATCACCGCGGACTGGAACGCGCCCAGCGGCGAGGACTGGGTCGTTCCCTTCGGCGGCGGCTTCGGCAAGATCTTCCGGATCGGCGATCAAGCCATGAACGCGTCGTTCCAGGCGTTCTACAACGTCGTGGACACGACCGCGTCCGGAGACTGGAGCATCCGCTTCCAGTTGCAGTTCCTGTTCCCGAAGTAAGCAAGGTCGGTATGCATGCCCATCGGGCTCCCGGCTGGGGGTGGTTTCCGAAGGGTTTTCGCCCACGAACCCCCGGAAAACCGATACTTTCTAGGGCTAGCCAAGGAGGGCTGTTCGCGGCATGAAGCTGTCGGAGCTGATCGACGGACTCTCGATCGAATTGATCCTGGGGTCCGCGTCGGCCCAGATCACCGGGATCGCCGAAGACTCGCGTCGCGTGACGCCGGGGTGTCTCTTCGTTGCGCGAACCGGCGCCGAGTCCAACGGTCTTGACTTTCTCGGTGACGCCGTCGCGGCGGGCGCCACGGCGGTCCTGGCCCCGCGCGATGCAACGGTGGACCCGCCCCATTCCGTCGCGGTGCTTGCGACACCGGATGTCGCGGCCGTGCTCGGACCGCTCGCCGAACGGTTCTGGTCGAGCCCCAGCCAGGCATTGCGGCTCATCGGCGTGACGGGGACCAACGGCAAGACAACCGTCAGCCACCTGGTGCAGCACATCCTCAACACCGCGGGGCTGCCGTGCGGATTGATCGGCACGGTCCGCATCGATGACGGCGAGAGCCAGCAGCCGGCGACCCTGACGACACCCTCGGCACTGGAACTCTCGGCGCGGCTGGCCGCGATGGTCGGCAACCACTGCTCGGCCGCCGTGCTCGAGGTGTCGAGCCACGCGTTGCACCAGCGGCGTACGGCCGGCCTTGCCTTCGACGTCGGCGTCTTCACGAACCTCTCCGGCGATCACCTGGACTATCACGGCACGCCCCAGGCGTACGCCGATGCGAAGGCAATGCTGTTCCGATCGCTGCCATCGATCGGCTACGCGGTGATCAACATCGACGATGTCATGGCAAGTTCGATGATGGCCGACTGCCCGGCCGTCGCACTGACCTGCAGCCTTACCAACCGCAGTGCCGAGTGTTTCGCCGAGATCGGGCGGCGGGCGATCACGCGTGTCGAGGCGATCTTCCACGGACCGTGGGGATCCTTCGAGGTCCGGCTGCCATTGGCCGGAGCGCACAACGTCATGAACGCCCTGCAGGCGGCCGCCGCCGCGTTCGCCCTGGGGATCGGTCGCACCGCCCTTCAGTCATCGCTCGAACAGTGCGTGGCGCCGCCGGGCCGGCTCGAGGCCGTGACCGGTCCTGGCGACGCGTTCACCGTGCTGATCGACTACGCCCACACCGACGCGGCGCTGGCCAACGTGCTCCAGACGCTGCGTCCGCTGGTGCCGCCCCAAGGCCGCCTGCGTGTCGTGTTCGGGGCCGGTGGTGACCGTGACAGGACCAAGCGTCCGCGGATGGGGCGAGTCGCCGCGGCGATCGCCGACGACCTGGTCATCACGTCGGACAACCCGCGGACCGAGGCTCCGGCGGCGATCATCGACGAGATTGCCGCAGGTGTGCCCGAACGCCGGCTCCCCAACACGCTCCTGCTCGCCGACCGACGCGAAGCCATAGAGTTCACGATCGGCCAGGCCCGCCCCGGCGACGTCGTCTTGATCGCCGGCAAGGGTCACGAGCCGTACCAGGTCATCGGGACCGAGCGGCGACCGTTCGACGACCGGGCCGTCGCCGCCGCAGCCCTCGACCAGCTCCGGCGGACCACCACGCCATGAGTTTCTTCACCGCGGACAACGTCGCGACCGTCACCGGCGGCCGCTGGATAACGGCGCCGGCGAGCGACGAGCCCCTGCGTGGCGTCGGGATCGACACCCGCAACAACCTCGATGGTCGGGTCTTCGTGGCGATCCGCGGGGCGACCCACGACGGGCATGACTTCGTCCCGGCAGCGACAGCGGCGCGTGTGATCGTCGTGGACCGCGAAACGGCTGCCACCCGATCGACCGCGGGCGTCCTGCTCGTCACCGACACGCGTGTGGCGTTGGGGCAGCTCGCGGCTGCCTGGCGGCAGACGCTCACCCAGACCGTGGTCATTGCCGTCACCGGCTCGTGCGGCAAGACCACCGTGAAGTCGCTGCTCGACACCGTGCTCTCGGCGCGGCTCGCGGGTCGCGCCGCACCGCGGTCGTTCAACAACGACATCGGTCTGCCGCTGGCGATCCTCGCAGCCCGCCCCGACGACCGGTACCTCGTGCTGGAGATCGGCGCCAACAATCCAGGCGAGATCGCGCAGCTTGCGAGAATCGCCCGACCCGACATCGGCGTCATCACCATGATCGGCCGCGCCCACCTGCAGGGATTCGGATCGGTCGAGAACGTCGCTGCCGAGAAGGCCGCGATGCTGAAGTACCTGCAAGGCCGGCAACTGGCGGTCGTCAACGCCGACGCGCCGGGGCTGCGTCGCCACCTGCACCATGCCGGCCGGGTCGTCCTCTTCGGGGAGTCGACCGACGCCGATCTGCGACTCACCGGCTGGGCGGCCCGCGGCAATGGCGGCCGATTCAGCGTCAATGACCGGACACACTTCGACCTCGGACTGCCCGGTCGTCACAACGCCGTCAACGCGGTGGCGGTGGTGGCCGTCGCCAGGCAGATGGGTCTCGACGATCGGGACATCACCGAGGCGCTGGCGGCGTGCTCGCCCGTTGCCATGCGTCTGAGCCGCCACGTTGTCGGCTCCGTGACGTTCTACAACGACGCGTACAACGCCAACCCGGACTCCACCGCGGCTTCGCTGGAATCGTTCATCCACCTGGCGGCCGATGCGCCGCGGCGTGTGCTGGTGCTCGGCGACATGCTCGAACTCGGGCCCGACGCCGCCGAACAGCACCGCGAGGTCGGTCGACGCATCATCGAACTCGACCGGCAGATGCACATCGACCAGCTCGTGCTCGTGGGGAAGCTCTCGTCGCACACGGCCGAGCCGATACTCGACCGGTGGCCGCGAGAACGGCTGACGATGGTGGACGACCTGGACCGATCCACCGCCGCCGCCGTCGCCGCGATGCTGCGGCCCGGCGACGCGGTACTGCTGAAAGGCTCACGCGACATCGGCCTCGAGACGGTCATCGACGCCGTCGCCGAGAGGCAGAACCCCGAACCCTCCAACGCACCCGGCGCCTGACGAAATTCCATGCTGTACAACCTCCTCCAGGTCATCGACGACCGGCTGGACGAGATCGGCCTCTACTCGCTCCTGCAAGTGCTCTACCAGTTGGAGTTCCGCGCGTTTGCTGCGGTCCTGTTGAGCTTCGCGATGGTGCTCGTCGCCGGGCGGCCCGTGATCCGGTGGCTGATGCGGCAGAAGATCGGCGACGAGCCGGAGTTCTACAACGCCGACCTCAACGCGTTGATGGCGAGCAAGGCCGCAACCCCGACGATGGGCGGCATCCTCATCGTGAGTTCGGTACTGCTCACGATGTTCCTGCTCGCCGACCTGCGCAACCGCTACGTGATCATCTCGTTCATCGTGCTGGTGTGGCTGGCGATCCTCGGCGGTGTGGACGACTGGCTCAAGCTCACCTCGGCACGTCGCGGGCCGGGCTCACGCGAGGGCCTGTACTCGTGGGAGAAACTGCTGTTCCAGCTCGGCATCGGCGCGGTGGCGGGTCTGTTCCTGTATCGCCACGGCGCCGGCAAGGTGCTCTCGCAGGTCCTGGTCCTGCCGTTCCAGCGCACCTACGAGCCCGGCACGCTCGACCCGGAGCAGGGGGTGATCATTCTCGGCGGCGTCGCATTCGTGATCATCTGCACGCTGCTGATCGCCGGCACCTCCAACGCGGTCAACCTCACCGACGGCATGGACGGCCTGGCCGCCGGGTCGGCGGCGGTGGCGTCGTTCGCACTGATGGTGTTCTGCTATATCGCCGGCAACGTCGAGACGGCGCGTTTCCTGATGTTCCCCTACATCGACGGCGCCCAGGAACTCATGATCGTCGCCGGGGCGATGGCTGGAGCGTGCCTGGGGTTCCTGTGGTTCAACTGCGCGCCCGCCGAAGTCTTCATGGGCGACACCGGGGCGTTGAGCCTGGGCGGGTTGATGGCGTTCATCGCAGTTGCCATCCGCCAGGAGATCCTGCTGCTGGTCATCGGCGGCGTCTTCTTCATGGAGATGGCCAGCGTCATCCTGCAGGTCGGCTACTTCAAGTGGACCCGCGGCAAGCGGATCTTCCGCTGTTCGCCGATCCATCACCACTTTCACCTCGGTGGCTGGTCCGAGCAGCAGGTGGTCACGCGTTTCTGGGTGCTTGCCGTGGTCTGTGCGATGATCGCGCTGGTCTCGATCAAGTTGCGGTGACCTCGTCCAGGTCGATCGTCGCACCGGCGACGGTGGGGGTCTCGACGTACTGGTGGGCCCGCAACAGCGCGATCAGGTCTCGCAGATCCGCCGGCAGGGGTGCCTGGCACTTCATCGGCTGCTCGGTGATCGGGTGCATGAAACCGAGGACCGCGGCGTGCAGCGCCTGGCGGCCGAGCAGTGGGTCGCGCGGTGAGCGATCCGTGGCGCCGGCCGGGCCGGTTACGTCGCCGACCGAGAGGTGCTTGCCGCCGTACATGTCGTCGCCGGCGATCGGGTATCCGAGATAGCCCAGGTGCAGCCGGATCTGGTGGGTGCGACCGGTCTTAAGCTCCAGTTCCACCAGTGTGAATTGGTCGTACCGCTCCCGGACGCGGTAGATCGTGACGGAGGGTTTTCCCGTGTCGTCCCAGCGGACCGCGTACTTTTCCCGCGCGGTCGGGTGCTTACCGAGCGGAACATCGATGACGTCGGCGAGCGTCTCGATCCGACCGTGCACGAGGGCGAGGTAACGCTTCTCGACCGACCGGGTCTCGAATTGCCGTGCGATCCGCCAATGCGCCGTCTCGGTCTTGGCGAAGACCATGACCCCGGTCGTGTGCCGGTCGAGCCGGTGCACGACGCCGGGGCGGGCAAGCTCTTCGCCGACCGAGCTCAACGCGCCGCTCGTAGCGTGTTGAAAATGCCACGCCAACGCGTTGATCATCGTCCCGCTCCTGTTGCCACGCGCTGGGTGGACGATGATGTCGTCGGCCTTGTTGACGATCACCAGGTGGGCGTCCTCGAAGAGCACGTCCAGCGGGATCTCCTGGGCCGGGATCTCGGTGCTTGGCGGCGGCGGCAGGATCGCGATAACCTCGTCGCCGGCGTGCAGGCGCGTGGACGGCTTCGGCACCAGGCCGTTGACCGTCACGGCCTGCTCGCGGATGAGCCGCTGCAGCGAGGTCCGGCTCAGGAACGGGATCCGGTCGACGAGATAGCGATCCAGACGCTTGTTGAGTTCGCGTGTTATCCGCAACGTCACCGAGACAGGCTGCTCGTCGTCACCCGTCTGTTGCTCGTAGAGTTCGAACAGCCGCTCGCGGTCGACCTTGCCGCCGCGGGCGATCAAGTCATCGCCGTCCGGGTTCCCGCCGTTGGTTTGCGGCATCAACTGGCGCCGGGTTCGTCCGGCAGCAGCAGATCGCGCAGCGACTCGTCGATGGTGGTCGGCGTGAGGGAGGCGGGGGTCACCGGTGTCGGCAACTCCGCCTGGGTGGGCAGCGTGATCGGGTCGGCAAAGTCGCGGCTCGTGGCCGCCCGTTCGCGGACGCGACGGGCCAGTTGCGGGTAGTAGGTCTCGGCGCGGCCGGCAGCCATGTCGTACCACCGTATCGCCTCGTCGATCTGGCCCTTGCATTCGGCGACGACCGCGAGGCCCTGCATCGCGCTGACCGAGTAGAGGGTGACGCCGAGCGAGCCGTCGTCGGCGTTGGCCAGTGCGTGGTAGAGCCGCGTCGCCTGATCGAGGTAGTCCGTTCGTTGCTCGTCGGTCAAGAGCGGTGCTGCAGCATTCCCCTCGCCGCTCAGCGCGGTGCCGGTCTGGACAGAATTCAGGTACCGGTCGGCAGCGGATCGCAGCGCCTGTTGGGGCAGGCCGGCGACGTCGGCGTAGAGGTCCGCGACGTCCTCGAAGCAACCGGGCAGATCACAGGCGAGCAGTTCCGACCACGCGTTGGTGTAGTACGTCACCTTGTACTGCTTCCAACGGACCACGCCCAGGTAGACGCACACGCCGATCAGCGCCAACAGGAGGTACTGCGGCCCCTTGGTCTTGAGCCACTCAAGGAAGTCTTCGTTGATGCGGCTCTCGGCCAGATCAGTCGCGTGGACCTCTTTCAGGCGTTCGTCGAGCTGTTTCGAGGGCTTATCAGCCATAGTGAGCCGTGATAATAGTCCCGGCGCGCATGGGGGGCAATAGTGGCACGGTTGAGCGAGTCCGCCCCGGACTCGCTCGGCCGTGTTCCGCCCCGGTACGTCAGATCACAGCTTGAGGCCGATGACGGCCGTGTTCCTCCCCGGTCCGTCAGATCACAGCTTGAGAGCGATGACGGCCCGCTCAAGCCATCCCACGCAGGCGTCGAGGTAACGCGGATCGCCCTCGGACTGAAGGAACACCAGCGCGGTTCCGGCGAGCAGCGCCCGGCGGATCATCGCCAGTCGTGCGTAGTCGTCCTCCACGGGCAATTGCCAGTGTCGGCGGGCGGCGGCGATCGCCTTCACCGGCCCGTGTCCCTTGAGCCGCTGTGGTCGCGCCCACAACTGTCGCTCCAGGAATACGGCGTCCTCGACCCAGTGACCCACCCGCACCTCGGCCAGGTCAATCAGGCAGACCGGTCCGGAGTCCATCGACTCACGGCTCATCGCGTTGGCCAGGTGCAGGTCACCATGGATCCACTGGGCCGTGTCACGAGCCTCCCATTCCTTGACGAGCGAGTCGAGATGACTGCGGAGCGTTTTCAGCGCCGCCCGCCATTCCTGACGCCGCGGAACGGGGTTGGTCCGCAGACTCTTCTGCGCTTCCTTTACGAGGTCAGCCCATGGCTCGCGGCGGGCCGGTTGATCGACCGGCCACGCCAGGGCAGCCATCTGGAAGCGTGCCGCGGCGTCGGCGATACGGGTCACGTGATCGTCATGCCAGTGGGTACCGAGCGGGCCATGGTCAAAATGCTCGATGACCAGCCACGACAGGTCATAGCCGCCCAGCGTCTCCCCGGAGGCGTAGAGCCGCGGCACCACGAGATCGTCGCCGTTCTGTAGGCGTCGCATCCACAACAGTTCACGGTGGACGACCGGGAGTTTGACGACCACCGCGACCGAGGCTGCATCGTCGACCTTGAACAACGCCGTCCCCGTCGCCGCGCCCCCGTGCTGCCAGTCGGTCCGGAACCAGGTGACCTCGGTGAGCCGCCCCTGACATGCCTCGGCAAGCACCGGAGCCAGTGTTTCCGCGAGGTGGCGGGGATCATTGACCGGCGCTGAGCTCGCGGAATCGACGCTCGTCAATGAAGCTCCTCCGGGTGCCGCTGACTCTCCGACGACCCACGAACACACCGCCGGCGGCCCTGGATCCGAAGAGTCATCGCTCAGGATCGTACAATCACCCGCCTGTGAGCGCCGAGGTTCTCCCACAACCGACCATGCGGCTCGCCCGCCACGAAGGCTGGACGCTGTTCTCCGCAGCCGAAGCCGTCATCAAGGGCGTTCTGGAGGCGGATACCGGGATCGAATTGATCGCCGGTCCCCGCCGCGGCTCGTTCACACCGCTGCTCGACCTCGGCCGAGACGAGGCGGTCTCGACGTTGCTGGCCCGTCACGGTACGGCGCTGCTGACGACACCGGATGCGAGCCGGGCGGTGCGGCTGGCGGCACACGCCGCGTTGTCGGGGCGGCGGTCAATCTCGCTGATCCCAAACGATGAGCTTCACCTGGCAGCCAAGGCACTCAGTGACACCGGAGGGTCGTCGCTGGAGCGCGGCGGCGCGATGGCGGTGATCATCGAGGACGATCCAAGGGGGAGCCCCGTCACGTGCCCTCGCCGGGCGGCCTGGCAGCTTGGTTTGCCGTGTATCGAACCCGCGGATGTCGAGCAGTTGCGAAACGCCGTAGAGCGTGCGATGGGTATCAGCCGCGCCGCCCGCGGACCGACGATCATCGTCGTGCACCGCTGGATCCTGCAATCGAGCGAGACGCTCGACGCCCGGCCCAACCGCGTGCTCGATCCGGTGGCGGCCGCGATCGCTCGACCGCGGCGGCGAGCCCGGTGGACGAAGAAGGGCGACATCCTGCGTGTGGCTCGTCGCATGGAGCTCAACCGGATGCAGAGCGCCCCGAACCCGGGTGAGCTGCTGCCGGTCGGTTTCATCGTCGTGGGCCCTGCCGCGGACGCGATCAATCACGTGGTTCACCTCCTGCGTCTGCACGGCCGCGTACCGGTTCTGCAACTGGGCCTGCTGAATCCAATCGACGAGTCGGTGGTACAGCGAATGCTCGGGCGTTGCCACGAGGTGATCGTCCTGGAACCGCGACCGGGATCGCTGCTGACCGAGATGCTCCGCGTCGCGGAAGCGATGCGGCAGCGCAACGAGCATGTCGCGACCTTGACAAGCCACGCCGTGACGGATGACGACAGCGATACCGTGCGAGCGCTGAACCCCGACGAAGCGCTGCACCCCTCGATACTGGCGCGCAAGATCGTGCCGCTGCTGCACACGATCCGGCCAGGGCTGGAGTTGCCGTTCGTCGCCGACCCGCCGGCGCTGCCCCAGACCCCGCCGCCACGCGGCGAGATGCTGGGCGAGGCCGGGGCCCTGACGCAGGTTCGACAGGTGCTCGCCGATGTCGATCAGTGGTTGCGTGACCGGGAACCCGAACCGCCGGGTGACGACGGAGAGCCGCCGGAGCGATTTGAGCCCACGACGCTGGGAATCGACGGCTCCGAACCCCCCGACGCAATCGGGCGTCGAGTGGTCACCGTCGAGACCTGGACGCACCGTCGATTCCTCACCGAGGGGATCGGGGCGTTGCGTCAGGCGGCATGGGATACCCGGCCGTGGGCATTCATCGTCTGCGCGCTCGATGCAGACGAGGCCACCGATGTCGAGCGGCTGGCCCGCGCGGCGGTTCCCGGCCGACGAAGCGAGGGTGTCCGGGTCGACGTCGCCGACCTCAGCGAACGCAACCAGCTTCGCGACCTGCTCCGGGTCGTCACACAGACCGCACACGTCAGCGTGATCATCGCCTGCGACGGTCCACCGCCCCGTTTCGACGTCGACGGGCTGGAGGAGGCATGGGCGGAGATCGACCGGCTTGGCTACGAACCTCGCCAGCGGATCGTGCACTCGGTCGAATCGGCGTGCGCGATTCGCCGATCGTTCGAGTCGCCCCAGCCGCAAACGCCACAGCAGACAATCGCGAGTCGGATGCGAACGCAACTGACGGTCGGCCCGGTGCCCAGGGCCCGTCGCGCCGGTACGCGGCTCCGGTTCCGCGTGCGGCCGCTGCTGGAGGCGGTCGAGGTCGTGCGTGATCGGCCGCCGGCATCGGCATGGCGCAACGTCGGTGACGGGCGGCTGGAGTTGCCCCGACCCATCCACGCGCGCGAGGGCGTCTGGCGGGCCCACCTGGCCGGGTTCCGCGGACCGGTGCCGGGCGTCGCCGCCGAGGTTCTTTGCGCAGCCGGTCGGATCATGGGCTACCAGGTGCGGAATCTGCACGACCCGACGCCGATCGGACCCGGCCGCCGCGCGTGGACCCAGGTGCTCTTTACGCGACCGTCGCAGGACAAGGGACCGCTGCCGATCACGGGGCGGATCCCGTACGGCGAGGCCAACCTGCTGCTGGGGCTCGACCGGCAGGAGACGATGCGTGCGGTCGACCCCAACGGCGCCCTGCGTGTCGCGAACCTGGATCGAACCTACGTCGTGTCCAATCTGGGAACCTTCGGCGACGATGTCGACTCGCCCGGCGACGCGGCGCGGACCGCCGCAGCGCTGCGAGCGATCAGCCACGAGGATCCACGGTTGTTGGAGGATGTCTCGGCCGTCGCACGTTATGTCTTTCACACGGATCGAGTGACCGACCTCGTGCTGATCGGCGTGGCGTTTCAGCTCGGGCTCATCCCGCTGTCCCACGAGGCGATGGACATCGCCGTGCAGCAGGTCGAAACACGAGGCTACGGGCGAGCCCGAGAGGCGTTCCGGTTCGGGCGATGGCTCGCCGTCGATCGCCGTCTGTTCGCACGGCCGCGGCTGATCTACGGCGACGACGTCGACCACGCCGTCCGACGCACGCTCTTGCTGCTGCGATGCGGGTGGCGTCGGCAGGTGGGCTGGGGCGGGCGGGGCACCGGGGCCGGCACTCGACTGCATGTCGCGCAGTTTGCGGGCTTCATGCGGGCGACGCTCGAGGAGATGCCCGGGCTCTCGGAGACCGACGCCGGCAGACATGCCCGCCGCGACCTGGTCGTCGCGCTGCACCGCTGCCTGCTCTGGGGTGGCATGGACTACGCTCGCCGGTACGCCGTGCTTGTCACCGCCCTGTATCACGCCGACCGCGGCGATACCGGCCGCGCGATGACACGCAACGCGATCCTGCCATTGGCCGAAGCGATGCTCATCCGCGATCCCGTCTACGTCGCGACGGTGGCGACCAGTCCGGGCCACCGCCGCCAGGCCCGCCGGTGGCTCAACGTCAAGAGCACGCGTGGCGACCGGTTACAGCGGCGCTTCCTGACGCGGGTCGACCTGACGGCCTTCGGACGGCGTCTGCGTCTCGAGGTGCGCACGAGCGACTGGATCGCCTGGGCAGTCGCGTTACTGCGGCATCGCGTCCCCCAGGACTGGCGCGGCACCGCCCGCGAGCGCCAGATCCGCGAGCTGGTCATCAACGTCGTCGAGCAGGCAACACGATCGGAGCCCGCCGGCTACGACCGGTGGTTCGAGTCCCTACAGCGACTGCATGATCAGGCCGTCGACGACCGGCTTCGAGGGATGGCGGTCTCGGAGTTGAGGATGTTGATCGGGGAGAAGGCACAAAGGCACGAAGGCACGTAGGGAAGACCCCTCGTGGCGACGTGCCTTCTTCTTTATCCCGTCGCCCCGATCGTCATCGCCACCGTCTCGTGCTTGATGCCCTGGCTTTCGAGCCAGCCGTCGAGGGCGACGGCGTCGTCGCGGACAATCCGACGGCCTTCGGTCTTCAGGCCGTGGGATCGCATGAACGACTTGAGTGTCAGCGGCAGACCGAATTCGATCGTCTCGTGGAAGATGTCCCGTTGCTCGACCTCACCACCGTACTGGTCGATCAGGTGCAGCACGATCTCTCGAAGGAGGTCCTCGGGCGCGCTCGCGCCTGCGGTGATCAGTACGCGATCGATGCCGTCGAACCAATGCGACTCGAGCTCGGACTTGTCGTCGATCAGGTAGGCGGATGTCCCGGAGGCCTCGGCGATCTCCGTCAGTCGAACCGAATTGGAGCTGTTCTTGCTGCCGACGACCAGCACGAGGTCGCACTCCGATGCGATCGCATGGACTGCCTTCTGGCGATTGGTCGTCGCGTAGCAGATGTCGTCGCTTGGCGGGTTCTTGATATTCGGGAACTCTTCACGGAGCGCATCGATAATCTTGGAGGCGTCATCCATACTCAGTGTCGTCTGGGTCAGGTACACGAGCTTGTCGGGGTCGTCGATCTGCAGGTCGGGGATGTCGTCGGGCGAGGAAACGACCTGGATGGCATCGGGCGCCTCGCCGCGTGTGCCGACGATCTCCTGGTGATCGGCGTGCCCGACGAGAAGGATCTGATAGCCCTTTTCGGCGTACCGGATTGCCTCGTTGTGGACCTTTGTGACCAGCGGACAGGTGGCGTCGATCGCCGTCAGATTGCGCTCGACGGCCTGACGCCGCAACGCCGGGCTTACACCGTGTGCACTGAAGACCACGATCGAACCGATCGGGACGTCATCGAGGGCATCGACGAAGTTCACCTTGCGCTGCCGGAAGCGATCCACGACGTGCTTGTTGTGGACGATCTCGTGATAGACGTAGATCGGCTGATCCTGATCCATCTGGACCAGCTGCTCGACCACGTCAATCGCCATGTAGACACCCGCGCAGAAACCCCGCGGGTTAGGGAGGATGAGCTTCATTCCGGTCGATCATAGCAGGACCGGACCGGCCCCGCGCTGGCCGATAAAGGCGGCCGCCGATACAGTGTGTCTTCATATCGACCGACGCCACGAATCGCCATGACCGTCAATCCCGTTCAACAACTCGATGTCTACGGACCGGTCCGCTGCGACACATTGACGGTCGAGCAGGCGCAGCGATGGTGCCGGCGGCTGGCCGGCAGCCGGTACGAGAACTTCAGCGTGCTCAGCGGTCTGATGCCCCGATCCCTCCGTGACGACTACGCGGCGCTGTACGCATTCTGCCGCTGGGCGGACGACCTCGGCGACGAGGTGGGCAGTTGTGAGCGTGCACTGGAGTTGCTTGGGTGGTGGCGGCGCGAGCTCAACCAGTGTTTCGCGGGCGAGCCGCGGCACCCGGTGTTCATCGCGTTGGCGCCGACGATCGAGCGTCACAAGCTGCCCATCAAGCCGTTCGACGACCTGATCCGCGCGTTCGAGCAGGACCAGACCGTGACCCGCTACGACACCTGGGAGCAGCTTCTGGGCTACTGTCGCCTGAGCGCCGACCCCGTCGGCCGGCTCGTGCTGATGATCGCCGGAGAGCCGCGGACCGACGAGTTGTTCGAGCTCAGCGATGCAGCCTGCACCGCACTGCAATTGACCAACCACTGGCAGGACGTTCGCCGCGACGTCAGTGAACGCGACCGGATTTATGTTCCGCGCGAACTGATCACGATCGACGATTTCGCCCAGCGGCTTGCCGCGACCGCCCGACTGGGCCACGCCCCCGACCGGGAGTTCTTCGGCGAGTCCCGGAAGCTCATCCGCGCGTGCGTGGATCGGACGTGGCCGCTGTTCGAGAAGGGTGTCCAGTTGCTCCCGAAGCTCCAGCCCGCTATACGGCCGTTCGTGGGGCTGTTCCTGTCCGGCGGGACGCGTGTGCTCCGCGCGATCGAGTTGTGGAACTACGAAACGGTGCTGTACCGCCCGAAGCTGGGCGTCGCCGAGAAATGCTGGTTGGTGGCGAGGGCTTGGATCGCGTCACGAATCAATCCAGGAGCCGCGGCATGAGCGGCACGGACCCGGCGATCCTCGACCAGGCATACAGATTCTGCCGAGACGTCACCCGGCGTCGCGCCCGCAACTTCTATTACGGACTCAAGCTCACGCCGGAGCCGCAGCGGTCGGCGTTGTACTCGGTCTACGCGTGGATGCGTCGGGCGGACGACCTCGTCGACAATGCCCCGAAGATTACCGATGACCTTCGTCGAGACATCGCGGCCTTCCGCGCCACAACGGACGCGGCATTGTCAGGCCGCGTCACGGTCAACGAACATCTCTGGGTGGCGCTGGCGGACACGGCCTCGCGATTCGAGCTCCCGAGTGAGGCATTCCACCTCACGCTCGAAGGACAACTCGATGACCTGGCCGGCGCGCAATACGCGACGTTCAACGACGTGCGTGACTACTGCTACCGAGTGGCCTCGACGGTCGGCGTGATCTGCATCGGCATCTGGGGCTATAGCGATCCGGCGGCCCGCGAATTGGCCATCGATCGAGGAATCGCGTTCCAGATGACCAACATCCTCCGCGACTACCGGGAGGACTTCGACGTCGGCCGTGTGTATCTTCCGGCCGAGGACTTCAAGCGGCACGGGATCACGCCGCACGACCTGCGACGGTGGTCCGATCCGTCGGCGTGCCGCGCCATGATCACACGGCAGGTCGAACGCGCGAACTCCTACTATGAGCGATCGGCCCCGCTTGACGCCATGATCAGTCGCAGTGGCCGCCCGACGTTGTGGGCGATGACGGCGATCTACCACGCCCTGCTCGCGAAGATCGAACAGGCGCCGCAGCGGATCGTCGGCGACCGGCGACTGCGGCTCAGCTCGCTCCGCAAGGGGTCGATCGCACTCCGCGCGCGGTGGCTCAACGGCCGTGGGCCCGTGACGCCCGCCGCGGTAACCGAGGCGTGACAAAGACGGTCGCGGTAATCGGCGGGGGCCTGGCGGGTCTCGCGGCGGCGTTGCGGCTGGGCGACGCCGGCTATCGTCCCATCGTCATCGAAAGCCGCAAGATGCTCGGCGGACGCGCCACCAGCGTTGTCGACCCCCGCAACAATGAAACCATCGACAACTGCCAGCACGTGCTGCTGGGCTGTTGCACCAACCTGATCGACCTCTACGACCGCCTCGGCGTGCTCGATCACATCCAGTGGCACCGGACCCTGTACTGGACACGCGACCACGGCGAGATCTCGGTGATGAAGGCGGGGTGGCTGCCCGCGCCGTTGCACATGTCGGGGTCGTTCATGCGGATGAAGCTCTTTGACAGTCGCCAGCGGCTTCACATCGCGCGAGCCATGTGGCGGATCATCCGTATGGGGCCCGGCGGACGGCACGCCTGGGCCGAACGGACCTTCGCCGACTTCCTCGATTCGTGCGGGCAGCCGGAGGCGGTCGTCAACCAGTTCTGGGATGTCATCGTCACCAGTGCCTGCAACATTGGCGTTCATCGCGTCGGCGCGGCCTACGCGTTGCAGGTCTTCGGGCAGGGATTCCTGGAGCACCGGTGGTCGTACACGATGGGGCTGGCGACCGTGCCGCTTGTGAACCTCTACGACACGGCCGCCGCGGTGCTGCGTGACATGGGTGGGACGGTCATGCTCGGTACATCGGCGCGATCGATCTCCTTCGACGGCCGACAGGTGACCGGCGTCGTCACCGCCAACGGTTTCGTCGATGCCGCCGCGGTCGTCAGCGCCGTGCCGTTTGACCGACTGCACAAGCTGGTCTCCACCACGGTCCGCGAGGCCGACACCCGGCTGCGGAACCTGGGCCGATTCGAGGTGAGCCCCATCCTCGGCGTGCACCTCTGGTTCGACCGGCCCGTCATGACGCTGCCGCACCTGGTGCTCGTCGACGCCGGTGTCCACTGGCTGTTCAACAAGGGGACCGATTCCGACGGTCGGCAGCACGTCCACGCGGTCATCAGCGCCGCCGACGACTGGATGGGGTTGCCCGAGCAGCAAATCGCCGAGAAGGTCGTCGCCGACATTCACCGCGCCCTGCCGGCGTCGGTGGGGATCGAACCGATCCAGGTCCGGTCCATCAAGGAGAAGCGAGCGACATTCGCCGCCACCCCCGGCGCCGACGCCTTTCGGCCGACCGCCGGGCCAGCACCGGCGGACGGCCCGGCAATCGACAACCTGTACCTCGCCGGCGACTGGTGCCTCACGGGGTGGCCGGCGACGATGGAGGGGGCTGTCCGTAGCGGCTACGCCGCGGCCGCGGAGATCTGCCGCAAAGACGGGATCGAATCGGTCGGTGTCGTGGACGACGTGCCGGCTTCGTGGCTAGCCCGGCTCCTGCGCGGAAAATAGGCAGGCTGAGAAACACACCTGGTGTAATTTTCGGGCCTTGGCTGGCCCGTCTCCTGCGCGGAAAAGAGGCAACTGAGAAACACACCTGGTGTAATTTCCGGGCGGCCCGAAAATTACACCAGGTGTGATTACGCGGCTTTTTCGCGGCGGCGGGCGGCGATCGCCTGCAACGCGTCGTAGGCGGCGTACTTGTACAGCTCACTCAGCGACGGGTAATTGAAGCACGCGCCGATGATTTCGTCGATGCCGGCCTCGAAGGTGATCACGAACTGCGCGAGGTGGATCAGCTCGGTGGCCGATTCGCCGACGATCGTCGCGCCCAGGAGCTGCCGTGTCTGCCTGTCGAACACGCACTTCAGCATGCCCTGTTCATCGCCAAGCATCCTGCCGCGTGCGTTGTGCCGGTACTGGGCTCGGCCGACGACGACGTCGCGCCCCGCCTCGACGGCGTCCTTCTCGGAGAGCCCGATCGAGGATACCGCCGGGATCGTGTAGAGGCCGAATGGCAGCAGCGATGCGAGCTTTGTCTTGAAATCGATGTCAAACATGTGGCAGGCGGCGATCCGGCCCTGCTCCATCGACGTCGATGCGAGCGCCGGGAAACCGATGACGTCGCCCGCCGCGTAGATACTCGGCACACTGGTCTGGTAGTGATCGTCGACCTCGATCAGGCCGCGTTTGCCCGCAACGATATCTGCCTTGTCGAGGCCGATGTCGTCGGTGTTGCTGCATCGGCCGGCCGCCCACAACAACACGTCGCAGGTCAGTTGCTCTCCCCCGTCGGTACGGGTGAGAACGGTCCCGTTGTCCTGGCGGATGACTTCGTCGATCGTCGTGTTGAGTCGAATCTCGATGCCCTCGTCGCTCATCGCCCGCAACAGGTGATCGCGGCACTCGGCGTCGATGAAGTCCAGCAGCGTGTCGCGCGGGTGAATCAATGTCACCGACGCGCCGAGCTCAGCGAACATGCAGGCGTACTCGCAACCGATGACGCCACCACCGACCACGATGATCGAGTCGGGGACCTCGCTCAGGTCGAGGATATCGTCGGCATCGACGACATTGTCTTGATGGAAGGGAATGTGTTCGGGCCGCGCCGGCGACGAACCGGTCGCAATGAGGATGAACCTGGTCGTCAGGACGCTCGTCGTTCCGTCGGTCGCCTCGACGCTCACGGTTTCGGGACCGTCGATCCGGCCGATGCCGCGAATGACCCTGATACCGGAGCGATCAAGGGACGACTCGATCCGGTCGTGCTCCTGGTACTGCACGCGATAGCGCTGCGCCATGAGCTTCGCCACCGAGAGTTTGTGGTCGACGGCGAACTCGATGCCCGGCAACGGCCTGCGTCGGAACGCCGAACAGAGCAACGCGGTCTCGCGGAGCGACTTCGACGCGATCGTGCCGGTGTTGACCATCGCGCCGCCGGGGCTCGATTCGCGCTCGACGATCGCCACCCGGTGTCCGAAGTAGGCGGCCTGGGTGGCGGCCTTCTCGCCGGCCGGGCCGCAGCCGATGCAGATCAGGTCGTAATCGCTCATTGGGGGCCGTATCGACCCGAATTGCCGCGATATTCAGTCAGAACGGGCTCAGAGGCAGATGGGCGGCTACCGCGCCGTCGCCTCCACCGGGCCCTCGACGATACCGGTCCGCCACATGATGAACGACCATTGGTCGGCGGCGTTGCGGATCCGCATCCGCAGGGGCTTGCCGGACCCGTGGCCGGCACTGCGATCGACCCACAGCAGCACCGGATCGGCATCGAAGTCGTTGGCCGCCAGCGCCTGGACACGGGCCGCCATCTTGCGGGCGTGCATCGGGTGAACGCGAGCGTCGTTCTCGCCGGCGGTAAAGAGGATCGCCGGGTAGTGGACGCCGGGCTGGATGTTGTGGTACGGCGAGTACGCCGAAAGCCACTGGAAGTCCGCCGCCCTGGCCGGGTCGCCGTATTCCGGCACCCAGTATTTCGCCATGAGGAACTGGTCGTATCGCAGCATGTCAAGCAACGGCACGGCGCAGATCGCGCCGGAGAACAGGTCCGGCCGCTGCGTCACCACCGCGCCCACGAGCAGCCCGCCGTTGGAGCCGCCCATGAGCATGAGTCGCTCGGAGTTCGTGTAGCCCTGGTCAACGAGGTAGGTGGCCGCCGCGATGCAGTCGTCGAAGCAGTTCTGCTTGAGGGCGAGCATGCCCGCCTCGTGCCACGCTTGGCCATACTCGCCGCCGCCGCGGAGGTTGGCCACCGCGTAGACGCCGCCGGCCTCGAGGAACGGCAACCGCGTCGCCCGGAACCGGGGCGTCATCGGAATGTTGAACCCGCCGTAGCCGTACAGGAGCGTGGGGTTGTTGCCGTCCAGGACGAGGTTCTTCTTGTGGACGAGGAACATGCTGATGTTCGTGCCGTCCGCCGACGGATACCACTTCTGGGTCACGGTAATTTCCGAGGGGCGGTAGCCGGGGACGTCGAGCTGATCCCAGGTCTGCTGTTCGCCGGTGGCGAGGTCAACCCGCCGGATCGTCGGGGCCCGGCTGTAGCTGCTGAAGGAGATGAACGCCTCGGTGCGGTCCTGGGCCGTCGTGATATCGGCGCTGCCGATCCCCGGCAGCTCGATGACACCCAGCGGCTTGCCCTGCAAGGTGAATCGCTGCAGCGAAGTCGACGCGGACTGGAGATAGCTCGCCACCAGGATCCCACGCGCCAACGACACGCCACGCAACGTCGCTCGCGGCTGCTGTGGAATGATCTCGTTCCAGTTTTCCCGCCCGGGGTTGTTCAGGTCCACCGCAATGACGCGACCGTTGGGCGCATCCATCGTGGTCCGCATGAACAGGGTGTCGCCGAAGACCGGTCCGCCACTGGTCGAGTCGTCGCCGACGAGGATGTCACGCGGCTCGAACCGCCCGGTCCGGAACCACAGATCGAGGTCCACGACCCACAGGTCGTTGGACTTGGTGCCGGTGTAATAGCCGAGGATCATCCACCGGGCGTCCTTGCTCGTGTACGCGAACGGCCCCCAGGTCGTGGCCAGTGGTCCTTCCTTGTACTGTTCAAAGAGCGTGCGGTCCTGCCGGTGGTGGGTACGAAGCCGGTGAAACCGGATGCGGCCCGAATAGGGGTTCTTGACGTCGGCCAGGTCGCGGTAGAAGAACCCCGTCGAGTCCGGAAGCCAGTCGACACTCCGCACCTTGCCGGGGATCTCGTCGGCGAGCCACGTGTCGGTGTCGACATCCAGGACGTACAGCGTGTAGTTCTCGTCGCCGGCGTAGCTGAGACCGAAGGCCAGCAGCGTGCCGTCGTGGTTCGGCTCGAACCAGTCGAGGCTGATCAGGCCCTCGGCGTCCATCGTGTTGGGGTTCAGCAACGCCCGCCGGACGCCGTCGTGCCCGTGACGCAGGTACAGCACCGACTGGTTCTCGGCGCCGTCACGTTGCTTGTAGAAGTAGCGATCCATCCGCATCGTGGGCGCGCCGACACTGGGCAGGACCATGAGGCTTTCGAGCCGCGTCTCCAACTCGGCCCGGCCGGGGATGGCATCGAGCACCGAGCGGGTCTGGTTGTTCTGCAGCGTCGTCCACCGCTCGACCGCCTCGTCCTCGGCCTCGAGCGACTCGAGCCAGCGGTAGTCATCGGGAATCTCGACGCCGTGCATGACGTCCACGACCGTCTCGACCCTTGTCGGCGGCGGGCCCAGGGCGATCGACGCGGTGAGTGCGGCGGCAACGGCAACGTTGGTCAGCATGCGAGAAACTCCTGGACGATGGCGGACGATGGGCGAAGGAGAGCTACTTGACGATGTCGGGCAACTGGTTCATCCCGTCGGTGAGGTCACGCGCACCATTCTCGGTGACCAGGATGTCGGCCTCGTAGTGCACACTCAGGGAGCCGTCGGCCGTGTAGATCGGCCACGCCTTGCCGTCGGAGATGATCTCGCCGCTGCCGAGGGCGATCATCGGCTCCACCGCCAGCAGCATGCCCGGCTTGAAAGTCTCCCAGGCATCGGGCCATTCGCTGGGGTGCCGGGGCGTCACGTTGGAGAGGAACGGCGGGCCGTGCAGCGTGCGCCCGTAGCCGTGTCCGCCGAGCCCGCGGACCAGGAAGTAGCCGCAGTCCTCCTCGACGTACGGCTGCAGGGTCTGGGCCCATTCGACCAGCGGGCGACCCGCCTTGACCGACGCGATCCCGCGACGCAGCGACTCGCGACCGCAGGCCATCAGTTGGAGCGCCTCGTCGGTGGCCTCGCCGATCGCGTAGGTCCAGGCCGCGTCGCCGATCCAGCCATGGTGGATCACGCCGATGTCGACCGACAGGATGTCGCCCGGGGCCAGGGGTTTGTCGGTCATGTCGTGGGTGCCGTGGACGATGCAGTCGTTCAGCGAGAGGCAGGCGTGCGACGAGAACGGCGGGTGGCCCTTCATGCGGTACCGCAGGAAGGCGCTGCGGCAGTCCAGCGACGACAGGGTTTCGGCAACAAAGCGATCGACCTGTGCGAGCGTCCGACCCACCTGCAGGTACTCGACGAGCCGCAGGTGCGTGGTCGTGACGCACTGCGCCGCGGCCTCGGCGCCGTCAATGTCCTGTTGGGCGGTGATGACCATGGGCCGATTCTAGGTCCTTTTGAAGACCTGCCCGCCACACATGACCAATGGCGGCCCCGGCGTGGCGAACTCGTAGCCCGATTCACGCTCGTCGGTGAAGTCCATGAGCTGCATATCGGCTCGCTTGCCGGGCTCGATGGAGCCCACCTTGCCCTGGAGGCCCAGTACACACGCCGCATTGACCGTTGCGGCCGCGATGGCCTCGGCAGGCGTCAATCCGAGCTTCCGGCAGGCCAGTGCGATCACGAACGCCATCGAGGGCGTCGGTGCCGAGCCGGGGTTGTAGTTGGTCGCCAGTGCGAGCACGCCCCCGGCGTCGACCAGGGCGCGACCCGACATGTATCGGTCATCGAGCTGGAATCCGCTGGCCGGCAGGGCCACGCCGATGGTCGGGCTCGCGGCGAGCAGTTCCAGGTCCACCGGCGTCGTCGCTTCGAGGTGATCCACGCTCACGGCGCCCATCTCGATCGCCAGCCGGGTCATACCCAGACTGTTGAACTGGTCCGTGTGCACACGCAGGGGACATCCCAGTGCGGCCGCACGCTCGAACAAACGGCCGGTGTCCGCCACCGACCAGGCGCCCTGTTCGCAGTAGGCGTCACAGGCTATTGCGCCGAATTCCTCGACGACCGCCGGCAGCGTCTCGTTGATCGTCTCGTCAACACAGCGCGGGTTGTCGGGGTCGAGCGCGTGAGCGCCGAGAAAGGTCGGGATCACGGTCTGCCCGGTCTCGTCCGCAGCGACGCGGATCGCCCGCAGCATCTTCAGTTCGTCGGCGGTGGCCAGCCCGTAGCCG
>SMVA01081596.1_pt1 | contig 23261 bp, 23 predicted proteins | sample 2456451 | NCBI WGS metagenome assembly SMVA01 (sample SAMN11095933, study PRJNA526329) | marine sediment metagenome | biome: Marine sediment; feature: Surficial sediment; material: Deep marine sediment; isolation source: Hadal surficial sediment | place: Pacific Ocean | collected 2014-05 | depth... | reverse complement strand
TTCGACGCCATGGCCTACGTGCCGCGGACCGACGGCACCCGGTTCGCCCGGGTCAACGCGGTCGAGGGCCCGTATCCGTTCTATGGCAAGATTACCACCAGCCCGGCCGGCCGCTGGGAGCAGCTCGCGGGGGGCCGTCGAGCCATCGTCGATCCCGCGCTACTCACCAGTCTGGCGGCCATCGTTGGTGATACCCTGGTGCTGGGTGAGGGCCGCTTCGAAATCATCGCCGAGATCGAGGACATTCCCGGCGCAGCAGGCGTGGAATCAGCCTTCTCACCCCGGGTATTCATCTCCGCCCAGTGGCTGGAAGCCACCAAGTTGATCACCTTCGGCTCACGCGTTTCCTATCGGACCTACCTGCGCCTGGCCGACGAGGCTGCCGCCGAACCAATCGCGGACAAATACGGTCCCGTGTTGCGTCCCGACCGGATCAGGATCTGGACCGCCAAGCGCGACCGTGAGGAAATGCTCGAGAACCTGGACCAACTGGGCCGTTATCTGGGCTTGGTCGCGCTGATCGCCCTGCTGCTGGGCGGGCTGGGTGTGGCCAGCGCCGTCACCGTGTTCGTGAAGCAGAAGCGAGAAACCATCGCCGTGCTCCGCTGCCTGGGAGCCACGTCCCGGCAGGTGTTCGCCACGTATCTCACTCAGGCGATCGGGATCGGGCTGGCCGGAAGCCTGCTGGGCACCGGACTGGGGTTGGCGATCCAACACGTCATCCCACTGGTGGTCGGAGATTTTCTCCCGGTGGACGTGGAGATCCGCCCGTCGGCGGCGGCGATCGGGATCGGCATTACCACCGGCCTTTGGGTGGCCACGATCTTTGCCCTCCTCCCGCTCCTGGAGGTGCGTCGGGTGACGCCGCTGGCGGCCCTGCGGGCCCCGTACGAAGAGGGGGCGCGACGTCCTCGGGACCCCTGGCGCTGGGTCGTCTCGTTGGCATTGGCCGCCAGCGTAGCGTTTCTGGCGATGGCACAGGCACCAAGCCGCATGGAAGGTATGGCGTTCGCCGCCGGCATCGGGGCAACCCTGGCGGTTCTGTGGCTGGCGGCGTTCCTCCTGACCCGGGGCATCAGAAAGTTCTTCCCCCACCGATTGCCCTACGTCTACCGGCAGGGACTGGCCAATCTGTATCGTCCCGCCAACCAGACGGTGGCGTTGGTCCTGGCACTCGGGTTTGGGACGTTCCTGCTCAGCACGCTGTTCCTGATACAGGCCAACCTGCTGCGGCAGCTGCGGTTCGACGCGGGGGTCGACCGGCCCAATCTGGTATTGTTCGACATCCAACCCGACCAGATCGGTCCCATCCGCGCCACGCTCGACAGTCTCGGCTATCCGTTGCGACAGGCGGTCCCCCTGGTGCCCATGCGGGTTCAAGCCATCAACGGCCATCAGGTGCTGTCGGGTGCCAGGAGGGATAGCGTGACCGGTGACACCATTCCCGACATGACCAGTTGGGCCTTCCGGCGCGAGTACCGATCCACCTACCGCGACTCGATGACGGCTACGGAGATACTGGTGGACGGCGCCTGGTGGGACGATCTCCCCGACCGGGCAAGCGGCGATGGGTACTTTGCCGTGTCGCTCGAAAAGGACATCGCCGAAGAGTTGGGCGTCGGTCTGAACGACAGTATCACGTGGAGCGTGCAGGGCATACCGATCGCCACCCGGGTCACTAGCATCCGGGAAGTCGATTGGGCCCAGTTCGAGCCTAACTTCTTTGCCGTATTCGAACCGGCGGCGCTCACCGGCGCGCCTCACATGTTCGTCACCCTCACCAGAGTGGAAGATCCAAGAATGCGCGGCCGGATCCAGCGGATACTGGTGGAACGCTTTCCCAACGTCAGCTCCGTCGACCTCGGCCTGGTGCAGCGCGCCATCGACCGGATCGTGGGCAGCATGATCATGGCCATACGGTTCATGGCGCTCTTCAGCCTGGCCACTGGAGCGGTGGTGTTGGTCGGGGCGGTAGCCACCAGCCGATTTCAGCGCGTCCGTGAAGCCGTGTTGCTCAAGACATTGGGCGGGACTCGGAACCAGATCCTGCGGGTGTTGCTCACCGAGTATCTGGCCCTGGGAAGCCTGGCGGCAGTGGTAGCGGTCGGTTTGTCCACCGTGGCGGGCTGGGCCATCACCCGATTCGTGTTCCACAGCGACTTCACCATTCCGGTGCCGGAGTTGGCCGGCCTGACGGCTGTGCTGGTGGGCGTGACCGTCACCGTGGGACTGTGGAACTCGATGGAAGTGTTCCGGGCCACACCGCTGGAAGTGCTGAGAGCGGAATAGCTGTCAGCGAGCTGCTACCTGCTCGCGGGCGACAGTTCGTCCACAGATACGTCTGAGTCACCCAGGGTGGACGACTGAACGCCGAAGCTACTGTGGAGAACCACGGCATGCACATACACATCGTCTCGCTGCCGTTCGATTCCGGGGTAAGAAACGTCCGGATGGGGAACGGACCACGATACCTGCTCGATGCGGGACTGCCAGAGCACCTGCAAGGGCAAGGACATCAGGTGGAGATAACCGAGATCAATCCGGCGTTAGACCCCCTGACGCCGGAGCCTACCATCATGTTGCAGCTAAACCGCCAGTTGGCCACGGTCGTGGCGGACGCTCTCCGGAACGATGCCTTTCCGTTAGTTCTTGCGGGATCATGCTACACGGCGATCGGGACGGTGACGGGCATGGGGGCCGACCGTACCGGCGTCTTCTGGTTCGATTCCCACGCCGACTTCAACACCCCGGACACATCCGGCAGCGGCTTCCTCGACGGCATGGCCATCACCATGTTGACCGGCCGCAGCTGGCGGCACCTGCTGACCGGGCTAGCGGGCTACCAGCCCGTTCCCGAGAACCACGTCTGCCTGGTGGGGGTTCGCGACATCGACCCGGCTGAACGAGCCCTGTTGGATACCAGCGCCGTCCAGGTGGTCGGGCCCGACGGACTCGCCGGCGATCTCCAGCGCGTCCTGACGAGTCTCCCGAGCACAATCGACCAGGCCTACCTTCACCTGGATCTCGATGTCCTGGACCCGGGCACGGCAAGGGCCAACGCGTTGACCGCGCCCGACGGTCCGGACATCACCCAAACGGCGGCCGCCATCGCCATGATCGGTGCGGCGTTGCCGATACGGGGCATGGCGCTCTCGGCTTTCGATCCCGGTATCGGCGACGGCGAGCGAGTGAGCGGGGCGGCATGGACGCTCGTGGAACAGGCTCTTCGGTCGTAAGCTACCGAGCCGGCAGCAACGGGGCTAAACCCCTTACTGTCAATCCCCTAGCCGCACCGCCACTTCCACGATAGCTTTGCAGTCCTGCTGGATACCGGCAGCGTTACCTCGATCTGACCTGGACTCTCATACGATGCTATCCATCGACCTTACTGGAAAACGGGCCTTCATCGCCGGCGTGGCCGACGACGGCGGCTTCGGCTTTGCCATCGCCAAGCGTTTGGCCCAGGCCGGCGCCTCGATTTGCGTCGGCACCTGGCCGCCGGCGCTGGGGATTTTCACCAAAATGCTCGAGCGGGGAAAGATGGCCGATTCCATGGTGCTGGACGGGGGTGGCAAACTCGAGTTCGAGAGGATCTATCCGCTCGACGCCGAGTACGACGTCCTGGAAGACGCCCCCGAGGACATCCGCACCAACAAGCGGTACAAGAACGTCGGCGACTTCAGCATAGCCGGTGTCGCCAAGCGACTGGTCGATGACTTCGGCGACTCCCCTGTCGACATCGTGGTCCACTCGCTGGCCAACGCTCCGGAGGTCAAGTCGCCGCTGCTCGACACATCCCGCAAGGGATACTTGTCGGCGGTGAGCGTGTCGGCCTACAGCAACGTTGCCCTGATACGTACCTTCGCCCCGATGATGCGGGAGGGCGGCGCGTTCCTCTCGCTCACCTACCTTGCGGGCGAGCGGGTCATTCCCGGCTACGGCGGGGGGATGTCCACCGCCAAGGCGGCGTTGGAGGCAGACACCAGGACGCTCGCGTTCGAAGCCGGCCGCCGCCACGGCGTCCGAATCAACACCATCTCCGCGGGTCCCTGGGCCTCGCGCGCGGCATCCGCCATCGGCTTCATCGGCACGATGATCGACTACTGCTCGGCCAACGCGCCGCTCCCCCGGAAACTTCTGGCGACCGATGTCGGCAACGCCGCCGCGTTCTTGTTGAGCCCCATGGCCGCGGCCATCACCGGCTCCGTGGTGTACGTCGACAACGGCTACCACACCATGGGCATGGCCGTCGACGGCCTCGAAGCGTACGAGGCTACCGATGACTGACGAACTCCTGGTATCGAACGACGGTTCCGTTCGGACGTTCACTATCAATCGACCGGACCGCCACAATGCCCTGACCCCAGAACTCACCAAACGTCTGGCGCACGAGTTGAACGCCGCCGGAGCCGAGGACGACGTACGGATGGTGGTCATCACCGGCGCGGCCGGCAACTTTTCCGTCGGTCTGGATCTGCGCTGGATCGCGCAGTTGGGGAACGATCCCGCTCCGTCACGGCTCGAGGACGGCCTGAGGGATTTCCAGGCGGTGATACTCGCCGTCGCCGAGGCTCCCGTGCCGGTCGTTGCCGCCATCCAGGGAAACGTGGCCGGCTTCGGCCTGGATCTGGCCCTGGCGTGTGACCTGCGCTACGCCGACACCAGCGCGCGGTTCACCTCGGCCTTCGCCCGTATGGGCCTGGTGCCGGACGGCGGCTCCACCGGTAGCCTCCCCTTGTTGATCGGGCCCAGCCGGACGTTCCGCTTTCTGATCGACGGCTCGACCATCTCCGCCTCCGAGGCACTGGCCTGGGGAATGGTGAACTCGGTATCGCCCGAAGGAAAACTCGAGGAGGCGTTAGCGCAGCTGGCGGCGGCGATCCAACCTTCCGCTCGTAGCAGCATCGCCACGATCAAGCACCTCATCGACCGCCACAATGGAAACGGTCTGGCCGACACGCTCAGCGCCGAGGGCCTGGAACAGTTGCGGGCGCTGGCGAGCGATCAATTCCATCAACGACTGGACGCTTTCGTCGGCAACTCCGCGGGAGGAGGTGGCGCATGACGACGCCTTCGGTCTTCCGCCCGGACATACTCCGCGGCAAGGTGGCTCTGGTGACCGGTGGCGGCACCGGGATCGGTTTTGGCATCGCCAGCTGCCTGGCGTCGGCCGGTGCCGACGTGGCGATCGCCTCCCGGAAGCCCGAGCATCTCGAGGCCGCCGTCGACAAACTGGGCCAGTACGGCACCAAGATCACGGCCGTCGAGACCAACGTGCGTGACCGGGAAGCGGTCGAGCGCATGGTCCAGGAGACCGTGGCCCACCTCGGCCGCGTGGACGTCCTGGTCAACAACGCCGCGGGCAACTTCTACGCACCATCCGCCACCTTGTCGCCCAACGCCTGGAAAGCGGTCGTCGAAACCGATCTGTACGGGACCTTCTACTGCTGCCAAGCCGTCTATCCCGTCATGAAGGAGCAGGGCTTCGGCCGTATCGTGTCCATCTCGATGACGCTCCATTACCGGGGCTGGCCGTTGATGGCCCACGCCACGGCGGCCAAGGCTGGCGTAGACGCCCTGACGCGCACGCTGGCGCTCGAATGGGCGCCCGACGGGATTACCGTGAACGCCATTGCCCCCGGCCCGGTCCCGACCGAGGGGGTGCTCAAGGCGTTCACCCCGCCGAACGCGGATGCACCGGACATATTCGCGCTCGAGGCCAAGGCCAAGGAAATCCCGCTGGGGCGGTGGGGTGAGCCGGATGATATCGGGCAGATGACCGTCTACCTCGCCAGCCCGGCTGGGAACTGGATCACCGGATCCATTTTCGTGGTCGACGGCGGAAGCTGGCTCGCCGGGCGGACCTGAGCTCCGGCGCATTATCCGACACAACAGAGGAGCCCTCGATGTTCGTCGGTCACTACGGTGTTGCCCTGGCCCTCAAGAAAGCCGACCCCAGGCTGTCTCTGGGAACGCTGTTTCTGGCTGCGCAATTCGTCGACATCCTGTGGGGTATTTTTCTCATCCTCGGTTGGGAGCAGGTCCGGGTCGATCCGGGCTACACGGCGGTCACGCCGTTCCAGTTTCTGTCGTATCCGCTGTCACACAGCCTGGTCGCCGGTATCCTCTGGGCTATCGTCGTGGGTGCCGCTTACTACTCCCGCCCAACCATCGACAGCAGCCATCGCCGCCGTGGGGCGATCGTCCTGGGGGTAGCCGTCCTGTCGCACTGGTTCCTGGATGTGCTAGTCCATCTTCCCGATCTGCCGCTCGCCGGGAATGACTCTCTCAAGGTGGGCCTGGGGCTGTGGGACCACATCGGCGCCACTTACGCCCTCGAGTACGGCCTACTGGCCGTGGGCGTCTGGATCTATGTCGGCACCAAGACCAAACGCCACCCGCTCCGTACCGCTCGTCTGGCAATATTGATCGGACTCTTGCTCGCCTTTAGCGTCGTCAACCTGTGGGCGCCACCGCCCAACAACATGACCCTGATCGGCGCGTCCGCGATCGTCATGTACCTGGGGATCGCCTGGCTGGGGTCGTGGGTCGATCGCGATCCCCCGCATGAACCGGACTCCGAAACCCACCGTCACAAGCGCAAATCGAAGGCGGCACGATGACGACCGCCCGTGTGTTCCTGGCCCTCGGCTCTGCGTCGGCGTTTCTGGCCGTGGCCGGCGGCGCGTTCGGCGCCCACGCGTTGCGCCGGCGGCTGGACGAGAACCTCCTGGCGGTGTTCGAGACCGGGATTCGCTACCAGATGTACCATGCGCTGGCGCTCCTGGCCGTCGCCTGGGTGATGGACCGCTGGGGCGGTGGTCTGGTGGCGGCGAGTGGATGGCTGTTTGTGGTGGGAACGGTGATTTTTTCCGGCAGCCTCTACCTCCTGGCCCTCACCGGCCAGCGGATGTTCGGTGCCGTCACCCCCCTCGGCGGGGTTGCCTTCCTGGCCGGGTGGCTGGTGCTGCTGATCGGCGTGCTGCGCGCTTCCTGAACGGCCCAGCAAAGCGAGACACTTGCGAGTGCGCCGTGTGCAGGTCGCCGTACCCAGGGGTATGGGGGCGGGCCTGGGTACTGCGCACGGCGACCTGGGCCCTCAAAACAAGCTCAACATGTAGCTGAACATTGCGAGGAGCGCTGCGATGAGGATCGCCGCGACGAAAATCGGGAACACGAACAGTCCCGAGAACAGGGTGCTGTCCTGCTTGAGGTGCATATAGAACATGGCCACCAGGGCGAACTTGGCGGCCGACAATACCAGTAGCACGGCAACGACCACCGGTGCCAGCACCGCGGCGAGTCCTGCCGGGGAGCCCCTGTCGACGATCTCGAAAGCCAGTACTTCGAGGGCGGTCAGGGTAAACAGGATGACCGCCACCAGGACATAGGCCTTCACCCCCGGATGGGCGTGTTCGTGAGCGAGCGCTGAGTCAGTCATCGACGATTCCCTACTTCATGAGGTAGACGACGGGGAAGATGACGATCCATACCACGTCGACGAAGTGCCAGTAGAGCGCCGCAAGCTCCAGATTGAGCGCTTTCTCGGGCGGTATCTTGCCCCGGAGCGAGAGAATCAGCAGGGTCCCCAGCCAGATGAGGCCCACCGTCACGTGGGCACCGTGGAAGCCGGTCAGGGTGTAGAACGTCGATCCAAACAGATTGGTGGTGTACCCCAGCCCCTTGTCCATGAAGTGGCTGAACTCGTAGACCTGCATGCCCACGAAGAACAGCCCGGCGACGACGGTGGCCGACAGCCAGCCGATCAGCATCTTGCGGTTGCCGCGTTGGGCTCCGGCTAGGGCCAGGACCACGAAGAACGAACTGAACAACAGCACCGCGGTGCCGAACGTCACCAGGGGAATTTCGAATATGTGTTCGAAATGTTCACCCGTGGGGGAGGTCCACTCTTCGTGGGGAAACGGGCCAACGACGCTCTTCCCCTTGTAGACCAGGTAGGTCCCGATCAGAGCGGAGAAGAACATCACCTCCGACCCGATGAAGGTCCAAATGGCCAGTTTCCGGTTGTCCAGTCCCGTCGTCGTGGGCGGGTGCAGGGCGTGTGCGGTATCGTGCGACAAGGTGTCGTCCCGGTCAGTCGTGGGTTACTAGGCGGGCTCGAAGGCCCACGAGAGAATGCCGTACGCCGTCATGGCAAAGCCGATGAGGACGACGGGGAGATTGATGGTGAGCGAAGCCGGAATGGGCCACGGGCTTCCCAGGAGGAAGCCGGTGAAGAACACCCCGATCCCCAGGGCCGTGATGAGTGGCTTGACCGATGGATTGGGGAGGTGAATACCCTCGCCGCTCACCCGCGGGGGTTCCGGCAGGGGGCGTCCCTGCGAGCGTTTCTGTTCCCACAGCGGATCGCGCGCGTGGACGGTCGGAATCTCGGCAAAGTTGAATTCCTGCGGCGGCGATGGGATCGACCATTCTAGGGTAGCGCCGTCCCACGGATCGGCCGGGGCGGCTACCCCCGCCCGCTTCGACAGCCAGATGTTCCAGATGAACACCAGGAAGGAGAAGCCCAGCAACATCGAGCCGGCCGTTTCGATGAGATTCCAGAACTCGAACCCGAGGCCCTCCGGATAGGTGTACACCCGGCGGGGCATCCCGTGGAGGCCGAGGAAATGCATGGGGAAGAAGGTGATGTTGAACCCGATGAACATGAGCCAGAACTGGATCTTGCCGATGCGCTCGTTCAGCATGAAGCCGAACATCTTGGGCATCCAGTAGTAGGCCCCCGCCAACAGCGCAAAGATGGAGCCGCCGAACAGCACGTAGTGGAAGTGGGCGACGACGAAGTAGGTATCGGTCTGCTGCAGATCCGCTGGGACCGCCGCGTGCATGATGCCGGAGAGCCCCCCAATGATGAACATGGCGATGAAGCCGAGGGCAAAGTACATCGGTGTCTTCATCTGGAGCGAACCACCCCAAATCGTGCCTATCCAATTGAAAATCTTCACCCCCGTGGGGATGGCGATGAGCAAGGTCAGGAGCCCAAACGACGCATCCGCGATCGGCCCCATCCCGGTGGCGAACATGTGGTGGCTCCACACACCAAAGCCGAGCACGGCGATGAACGCCCCCGAAAACACCATTGCGGCGTAGCCGAAGAGCGGCTTGCGGGAGAACACCGGGAGAATTTCCGACACGATGCCGAAGGGCGGGAGAATCAGGATGTACACTTCAGGATGGCCAAAAATCCAAAACAGGTGCTGCCACAGCATGGGGTCGCCGTTGGCGTCCGGCTGGAAGAAATTGGCGCCGAAATAGCGGTCGGCCATGAGAAAGATCAACGCCACCGTAATGATGGGGAACGCCAGCAGCAGCAGAACCTGGGTGATGAAGCTCATCCACACGAACATCGGCATCCGCAGCAGTCGCATGCCCGGGGCGCGCATGTTGATGATCGTCACGAAGAAGTTCACCGCGGCCGCCAGGGACGCGACGCCCAAGGCCATGAGGCCGATCACCCAGAAATCGGTGTTGAGGCCCGGGCTGTACTGCGTTTCCGTGAGATTGGCGTAGCCGAACCAACCCGCGTTGGGGGCGGCGTTGAACAGGAAGCTGACGTTCAGAACGATGGCCCCAACCAGGAACATCCAGAAACTGAACGAGTTGAGCCGAGGGAACACCACGTCCCGCGCTCCTATCTGGAGCGGGATCATGAAGTTGAAGAACATCGCCGACAGCGGCATCACCCCGAGGAAGATCATGGTGGTGCCGTGCATGGTGAACAACTGGTTGTAGACGTCCGGCGAGAGGAAGGTGTTGTCCGCCGAACCAAGCTGGATGCGGAGCAACAACGCCTCCAACCCACCAAACATGAAGAAGACAAAGGCCGATACGCCGTACATGATGCCGATCCGCTTGTGATCGACCGTCGTGATCCAGCTCCACACTCCCGTCTTGGAGTGCGCTGCTGGCGCGTCAGGCGCTGCGTGCTCGACTGCAGAAGTAGCCATGCCGTGTCCTATGTAGGCTGAGAGGAAACCAATTCCGTCTCGTCGTTTACTGGATGTCCGCCACCACGGGAGGAGAAGCCACGACCTGCTGGGCTCGCAGATACGCCACCAGGGCCGCCAATTCCGCCTCGGTGATCTCGCCGGCGATCACCATCAGACTGCCTTCCTTGTAGCCCTGCGGATCACTGATCCATCGGGCCATATTCTCATCGGTGTTCTCCAACATGCCGGCGGCGATCATCGTCCGGCTGCCGATATTGGCCAGGTTGGGGCCGATCTGACCAGGGGGAGGGGCGGCCGCGTTGAAGCTGTGGCAGCCGATACAGGCCTTGGTGAGAAACAACTGCTGCCCGGCCAGCGCCACACTGTCACCCTCGACCGAAACGGGCTCGGTTGCCGCCGACATCCCGGCCACCCAGCTATCGAACTCGGCGACCTCGACGGACACGACGCGGAATCCCATCCGCGCGTGCTGAATGCCGCAGAACTCGGCGCACTGGCCGGGGAACTCACCGGTTACCTCCGTATTGAACCACATCCGGGTCTCACGATTGGGGAAGACATCCCGCTTGGCGGCGAATTGCGGCACCCAGAAGCTGTGCACCACGTCGTCCGAGACCATCCGAAGATCCACCGTACGGTCTACCGGGACGTACATCTCGTTGGCCGTGGTAATGCCGTATTCCGGGTAGCGGAACTCCCACCACCACTGATGGCCGATGACCTCGACCACCATCGCATCGGCGGGCTCCTTGGCCGTTTCGAAGATGACCTTGATGGTGGGTATGGCTACCATCACCAGGATGACGGCCGGGATGACCGTCCACACCACCTCCAGCACCGAACTCCCATGAATCTGTTTTGGCTCGGGATCGTCCGGCTTGCCCCGGAACTTGATGATGGCCACGACCAGGGCCCCTTCGACCAGAACGAACACCAGAATGGCCCAACGCACCGTCGTCATGAAGACGTCGTCGACCATGCGGGCAAATTCGCCACGGGGGTCCAGGGTGGTCTGCGGGTAGTTCTCCGCACAGCCAGCCGCGACGAGCACCAGAAGCGTCAACAAGGGGCTCCACCAGAGCAATCGCCCGATGGCGATGGACCGGAAACGCATTGTGCGGTCTTCCTTAGAATCGGTACGAGAAATGCCGGATTTCGACAGAAGGGACGATATCCGCCCGGCGCCTTCTCGTCAAGGAAGAACGCCACTGAAACGCAGCTTCGGTCCTCGGGGGCACAACATGAGACTGAATTCGACAAGGGACGCCACGAACGTCGTCAGTCTTGCCTGAAGAAGCACGAGCCCGGACTCGGCATCCGGGCTCATGGCATCAAGCACAAAAGCAATAAGGGGTTAGCCCGCCATCAATCGCCCAGGGTCTCCCGGGCAAAATCTCGACGCAAGCTGGGGAAGCGGTAGTAGTAGTAGGTCCCCATGGTGATCAAGGCGAAGGTGTTGCCGACGAGAATACTCCACCACCTCGAGTCTGCCTCGGTGGGTCCGAGGAGAATGAAGCTGAATCCGACGAAGAACACCTCGAAGACGACGATCACAATCACCAGCGCGAAGCGCCAGATGTGATATCTGGTCGCCAGGCGCACGAGCTCGGTCAGTCCCAGGCCGAAGAGCGCGAAGGCGCCAAAGTGCAGGAACGTATAGGCAACGATGGCCCCGCCCTGGAGGTCCAACGTTGGCGGATGCCCGCGATAGAAGGCGACTTGTCCGAGGAGGTTCGGCGTGTACAGCGGGCGGCCTTCAATTACGATATCCAGGAACAGGAACCAGAGAGCAACCGCGGCCCCGCCGAGCAATCCGGCTACGACGCCTTCCCGGAACAGCGAGTGATGATGTTGAAGCATATGACCTCCTCCACCCAAGAGAGACGATCAACGGGACTAGGTGACAGTCGTCCGAGCCTTCTTGCGCTGGTACCACCACACGCTCAACACGATCCCGGCGCAGACGATCGGGGTGAAGACGAAAAGAGCCCCCACCCAGAACATCGCCGACGAAATCACGTCCGGATCGACGTTCATCGCCCGAGAAACCGGAGCAGGTGCTTCAGGTAGTAGCCGAAAGCTGCTGCCGCCAGGATGAAGAACGCCGCCATCGCCAGGGCCAGGCTTCCCCCTACCGTCTGGTAGTAGTGAAACGACCACCAGGCGAATCCCAGTGAGAACAGAATGAACGTGCCAATCAGAAATCGATGAAATACGATCATACGCCTGTATCCACCATCATGAGGGTCAACAGCACAGGGAGGTAGCCGATCGACCAAAGGAACAGCCGACGGGCTCTGGCGGTACTGGGCCAGATGGCGGTCGTCAGGGCAGCCCAGCCATATGCCAAGGTCAGGATCAGAGCACCCCAGAAGTACGCCCTACCTGCCAGGCCCATCATCGTGGGCAGGAGCGTGATGGGGATCAATGCCGCCGCGTAGACGGTAGCATGGGCAAAGGTCAGCCGTCCGGTCGGGTCCGATCCAGCCAGCATCCGAAGGCCGGCTTGGGCATAATCCTCACGATACAACCACGACAGGGCCAGGAAGTGGGGCATCTGCCACAGAAACAGGATCAAGAACAGCACCACGGCGGTGGCGTCGATCTGGCCGCGCGCGGCGGCCCAGCCGCCGGCGATGGGCAACGCCCCCGGGACGGCCCCGACCAGGGTGGCGACCGTGCTCCTTCGTTTGAGCGGCGTATAGAAGAAAACGTATGACACGAGCGTGAGCGCCGCGAGCGCTGCCGTGAGTCCATTGACCGCCACTGCCAAGAGGGCGATCCCCGTGACGCCGGCCAGCCCGGCCACCGTCGCCACCGGCCCCACCGCCATCCGGCCTGCAGGAAGGGGGCGGTTACGGGTTCGTCGCATCCGGGCGTCGACGTCCACTTCGGCCACCTGATTCAGGGCATTGGCGCCGGCGATCACTAGGGCCGTCCCGAGGATGAGCGGGAGGAGAACCTCCTGGGTACCCGGCTGTGCTCCGAGGACGAACCCCGCCACGACCGTGAACAGGGTCCACGCCGCGATCCGTGCCTTGATGAGCACCAGCACGTCTGCCAGATAGCCCCGGCGCAGCGCGATAGCTACCACCGGAACTCGGTGATCACCGCGAGGACCAATATGAACGCTAGTGGAATGGGGGCGACGGCCAGGATCCGCAAGGGTCGGCTCTCGAACCTGAGGTGCATGAAATAGAGCGCCACGAGAAGGGCCTTCCATATGGCCAAGCCGACGAGCACCAGGATGAGCGCGGTCTTCGACCAAGACAGGAAGGTGATCCCGACCTCCACTGCGGTCATCACCGCTAGAGCGAACCACACCATGACGTAATTCGGATGGTTGTGTGTGTCTTCCATTGCAGGCCTCACCCTCAGATCAGGTAGACGATGGTGAAGAGGATAATCCATACCAGATCCACGAAGTGCCAGTAGAGGCCAATCACTTCGACCCCTCGATAGTCCTGGGCCGTGTACTTGCCCCGGAACGCCTTCCAAGTGACGAACACCATGCAGATGACACCCACCGTCACATGAAAGCCGTGAAAGCCGGTCATCGTATAGAACGTCGACGGGAAGATCCCACCGCTCGGCACGAATCCGTGGTGGACCAACTGGGAGTACTCGTACGCCTGGACACCCACGAAGGACGCCCCCATGACCACCGTGACAATCAGCCACAGCCTGAGTCCTCGCTGGTCACCGGCGGCGATGGCGGCGAAGGCTTTGACCATGGACACGCTGCTGCATATAAGGAGAAACGTGTTGCCTGCCGTAATGGGGATGTTGAGGACTTCTCTGGGCCCTACCGCCGGCCAGGCGCCCGGGTTCCCCACTCGAAGAATGATGTACGAGCCGATCAGGGCGGTAAAGAACATTATCTCCGAGCCGAGGAACACCCATATGCCGAGTTTTTCGTTGTATACGCCGGCGCCGGTTTCGGTGTGCGGCATGGGCTTCATCACGTTGACGTCGCTCACGACGCACCTCCTTCAATGGATCCGCCGGATGGGGCCGCTGGCTGCCGTTCACGTTGCTGGTCCTGCATAAGGAAGTCCGCCTCCATCCCGGGAACGCTGAACTCGTAGGGAGCGGAATGGACCGTCGGTGCGGTCGCCCAGTTCCCGTGTGGTGGCGGTGAAGGGGTCGTCCATTCCAACCCGGTGTCGTCCCACGGGTTGTCGGGCGCCCGTTGGCCTTTGAACCAACTCACGATGAAGTTGATCACGAAGATGATTTGCACCGAGAAGAGGATGAATGCCGATACCGAAATCAGCACGTTGAGACCTGAGGTGCCGGCGAGAAAGTCGTAGCGGCCGGCGTCGTAGATCCGCCGCATATGCCCTTCCAAACCCAATTGGTGCATGGGGAAGAAGGTCAGGTTGTAGAAGATGAAGGTGAGCCAGAAGTGCACCTTCCCCCAGAACGGATTCATCATCCGGCCGAACATCTTGGGGTACCAGAAGGTGATCGCGCCGAAGATGGCGAACAAGCTGCCGCCGAAGAGTACGTAGTGAAGGTGGGCCACGATGAAATAGGTGTCGTGGATGTAGATGTCGACCGGGGTCGATGCCATGAACACACCGCTCAGGCCACCGATGATGAACATGGCGACGAAGGCGCAGGCGTTCAGCATGGGCACGGTGAACTTGACGGACCCCCCCCATATGGTGCCCAGCCAGTTGAACACCTTGATGGCGGACGGCACCGAGATCACCATGGTCGAGATCATGAACGTCATGCCCAGTGTCGGGTTCATCCCGCTCTGGAACATGTGGTGTCCCCAGACGATCCACCCCAGGAAGGCGATACCGATGAGAGCGAATACCATGGAGTGATAGCCGAAGATCGGCTTGCGGGAGCCGTTGGCGATGATGTCCGAGACGAATCCCATGGCCGGGAGGATCAGGATATAGACTTCAGGATGGCCAAAGAACCAGAAGAGATGCTGCCACAGAATCGGCAATCCGTCGCCGGGCAGGAAGAAGGTGGTTCCGAGGGTCTGGTCGAACAGCAACATGATCAGAGCGCCGGACAGAATCGGCATCGCCAGCAATACCAGGATCGCTGTGATGAACAGGGCCCAGATACTCAGTGGCATGCGGAACCATGTCATTCCCTGGGTCCGCATGTTGATGACCGTAGTGATGTAGTTGGTCGCACCCAGGATGGAGGACAGCCCCAGGACGATCAGACTGACGCACCAGAACTGTTGTCCCAGACTGACGCCCGTCCATTCGGGATCCGCACTCAGGGGCGCGTACGCGGTCCACCCTGCGGCAGCGTGTCCCCCTTCAACCCAGAACCCCGCCAACATGAGAAACCCGGCCGGCACGGCGAGCCAGAACGAGGCCATGTTGAGCCGCGGGAACGCCATGTCGGGCGCGCCGATCTTGAGCGGAATCAGGTAGTTGCCGAACACCCCCACTAGCAACGGCATGATGGCGAAGAACACCATGAATGTCCCGTGCATGGTCACCAGCGAGTTGTAGAACTCCGGCAGGACAATGCCATCCGATATCATCGTTTCCGGGAAGGCGCCCCCGCCCGGCATCGGCTGCCCAGGAAACCCTTGCTGCCAGCGGATGACCATGGCCAGCAGGCCCCCGAGGAGAAGGAACAGCAGGCTCATGAGCAAGAACTGAATGCCGATGATCTTGTGATCAGTCGAGAAAATGTACTTTCGGACGAACGATGGGTCGTGCCCGTGTGTTGCGTGCTCAACCGGTGCGGCTATCGATGCCATGGTATCCCCTACTTGAGAGCAACGGGTTGGCCCTGCTCATGCATCCACTGCTGATATTCCTCTGCCGTATGCACCGTCACCGAGGCCCGCATCCGGTAGTGCCCTATCCCGCACAATTCGGCGCAGGCCAACTCGTAGGACCCGGTCTCGGTCGCCTGGAACCAGAGCACCTGCGGCATGCCGGGCATCGCGTCCAGTTTCACGCGGAATGACGGTATGAAAAAGGAATGAATGACTTCTTCCGCTGTGAGGTGGACCGCAATGGGCGTGTCGACTGGAATGTGGAGTTGATTGCGGAGTTCGAAATCGTCGTCCGTTCCCAGCGCCCCGTCGCCACCCGGATAGGTGATCATCCACTCGAACTGCTGTCCGTGAACCCCGATGGGGTATGCGTTCTCGGGCACTGAGTCGCGACCCCTGATGTTGTTCCACACCCCCCCGCTGAGGACGCCGATCAGCACCACCGCGATGGTCGGGACGGCCGTCCAGATCACTTCCGCCTTGACGCTCCCATGGGTGTAGTGCGCCCGGCGGCCGGGTTTGGCCCTGTACTTGATCAGGAACACCACCAAGGCAACTTCGGTAACCACGAACGCGATGCCGGTGATGACCAGAATCATGTAGTAGAGGCTGTCGATCGGCGACACGAAGGTCGACGCCCCAGGAGGCATGATCCAATTCATGGAGGGGCCTCCTCAGGCCGCGGGCTCGAAGGTGAAATCCACGGCTCCGGTCCCGTCGTCAGCCACGGTGACCGACCCGGTCCGGGTGCCGAACACTTCATGCCACACCTCGACCTGGTACGTCCCGGCCGGCAGTCCCTCGATGGTGAAACTGCCGTCCTCCCCTGATACGGCGAAGTACGGGTGATCCATCACGCCGAGGAACGCGTGCATCCACCCGTGCACGTTACACTCCAGAGGAATCATGATCTCCGGCGTACGGAACGACCGGGTGGACTTCATCCCGGCTTGCGGCTGACTGATGTTGAATCCGCGGTTCTCGACGGGCACTGCCTTGATGTTGTGCATTAGCGGGTCGCTGTTGCGGATCTCGAGATCCTGGCCCACCATGACACCGAGGACACGCGGGATGTACAAGCATCCGTCCTGGTCGATGACGGACGGTGTCGAGGGCGCGGCGAACGAGGCACCCTCCGGCAAGCCGCTCGTCACGTAGACGAAGACGTTGGCCAACTTCCCGTCGGTCACGACCACGCGTGGATCGACTGGGCCATTGGTGTACTTGGCCTGGCAGTCCATCTCATCGCTCATGTCGATGGGCGGGTTGACTGGTGGGGTCCCGAGAAATTCCACCACGCCTGTGATCGACGCGGTCCCGAGCGGCGGCGGCGCGGGCGCGTCCGGCGCGTCTGCGGCCGACCCGGAGTCGCCACCGCCACAGGCCGCGGCCGCGGCCGCGAGAAACAATGTGCAAATGAACGGATACCTCATGACACCTCCGAATTGTGGCCCGCGACGTTGGCACGTCGCTGGGCGCTGAAGACGACCAAGAGACCGAGTCCCGCCGTCAACAGCCCGGCGACGATCGGTTGGATATACACCCGGGTGGGTGTGGGGACATCTAGATAGATAGCATACCAAGCACTCACCGCCACTCGGGACTCCCCTTCGCCCCAACTCCCGTCCGCCACCCGGAAAGCGATGGGCACCGGCACGCCAACAGGGAGCGATGGAGCCACGGACGGATCCGGTGCGATGAGTGGACGGTCCACCTGAAGTTGCCATTGGCCTTCGGCGAAGTGGGCGAGGTACCCGATACCTCCGGCGTCTCCCGCGGCATAGGTACCGAGCCCGGTGGCGGTGCCCACGCTCAGACCAGGCGGAGTGTTGTGCCACACGATTTGCGACACGGGACGCCGAGCATCACCGCCGAGGAAGTACGGCATGGCCACGTCATCGGTCAACTCGAGCGGCCACTGTATGACCAGTCGGTCGGGGCCTTGCGTCTCCGGCAGCGGGCCATCCACGTCGGTCAGGGTGCCCCGGAGCAGCTGATAGAACTCGTCCCAATCGGAATCCGGGCTCTCCGTTCGATCGTCCCATGCCAGCCTGAGTACCAGGCGCTCGCCGTCGTGCATTGCCTGCACCCATAGTCCGTCCACGCCCGGCACGAATTGGCGCGGACCCCGAATTATCTGGCCGACCAGTGGGATATAGGCGGGTTGAACCTGAGCCCACACTGTGTCCAACGGACCGGCCGGGAGCAGCGACGTGCGCCGCGCCCGGATCACATCACGTACCCTCGGTGGGTCTGCGGGTGACAGGCTCCGGACGTAGTGAGCCACCAACCACAACTGCTCGTCGGTGATGACGCCGGCCTCGATTGCATCGGTGTAGGACGGCATGGGAGTGCCATCGAGCCCGACCCTCATCCGCCGGTAGATATCTTCGACCGTTCCGCCGCCGTTGAAGTTCCAGTTCTCCGTCAGATCCGCGGCGAGGATGGGAAAATCCCAATCATCGGTGAGGTCCGGTGCCGACGGTCCGTCGCCGCGGCCACCCTCGCCATGACACTTGACACACTCGGTATCTTCCCGATACAGGCGGCGCCCCTCGGCCAGATCGTCGTCCGACGCGCCCGGATCCCTACCCCACTCTACCGGCGCTGGAGCGTCATCCTCGAAGAAACGCGAAAACGTCTTGATGTAGGCGATGACATCATCGCGCTCCCTCGCGCTCAGCCGGCCGCGCCAACCGGGCATGGTCGATCCCGGCATCCCTTCGTCGATCACCCGACGAAGGTCTTCGTCGCGCGGAAGTTGACCGCTGGCCGTGGTCCGGATCTGATACACGGCGCGGCGAAAGTCGCGCGGCCGGGGAAGCATGTAGGCCGCCGCTTCACCGTCTCCCGCTCCCGTGTCGCCATGGCAGCCGGCGCACCACTTGTCGTAGACCACCCTGCCCCGCTCCGCGTCCTGGGCGGTAAGGCGGTAAGGCGGTAAGGCGGTAAGTAACACCGCCATTGCTACCGCCATACCGCCATACCGCCATACCGCCCTATTCATCGCTCTCCTCCCACCGCCTCGGCTGCCAGCCGGACTGCTCGTACAGGAAGATTATGACCGCCCAGATCTCGTCCTCGGTCAGGAACTCGTCCCACGCGGGCATCGCCGAGTTCCAGGGAGTGCCTTCCCGCGGCAATCCTGGACCCCCTGTGGCGATGCGCCAAAAGACGAAGCTCTCGGTCAGCTGGGCGATGGTCCCGGGATCGTCGAACGCCAACGGCACCGGATTGAAGCCATGGGCAAAGTGTCCCTGACCGTCGAGCAGGTCGCCATGGCACGGTAGGCAATTCTGGTAGTAGATCCGGCGTCCCGCAGCATAGTGCTCCTCGATGGTACCCCGGTGCCGGAGCGGGTTTTCGAGACCGGTGATGTCGATGTTCCGGCCTTGAAAGGTGATCCGGGCCGGGGGTGCCGGGTGAATGGCCCGGAGCTGCGCCACCGCGCCGATGCTGGGCCGGGCCTGGGTATACGTCAGCCACCCCACCAGGATGGGTACCAGTACCAGCATGGTTCCACGGAGAGTCTTCCGGTTCGGGTCGATCAGAGTCCGATGGAGCGGCTCCTTGAATTCGGCCCAATGCTCCTCGTCGCGGCTCACGTAGATCAGCACGCCCACCGCCACCAACCCCATGTACTGAAACACGAGACTCTTGGGAACGGGAGCGCTCTCGATTCCGAATAGCGGCGGGAGGTAGGGGATGCCGTACACTACCAGGACATACGCCAGGACCATCAGCAACACCGCTTGGCCCAGCGAATGTCTAACGGCGATCCTCAACCGGCCCATCACTGGTTCTCCACCAGGAACATCACGATGATCTCAAGTTGCTGAGCGGACAATTGGGTCCCGAAGGTGGCCGGCATCACCCCGGCCATTTGCTCGTACCCGGATGACACGTCGGCATTGGGCTCCAGAATTGCCTTCCGAATGGCGGCCGCATCCAGGCGCTGCCCAATACCATCAAAGGAGGGACCGATCGGTCCGCCGGTGCCATCGAGGACGTGACAGCCGAGGCAGGCGTTGTCGTTGAGCAGTTGCCGCGGGTCCGATTCCTGGGAAAAGGTGGGTGGCTGCCCCCCTCCCGTGGCGGGTGTGGCCGGTGCGGACCCCTGGGCCGGGATGTCGTCCGCCGTCACCGTGACCTCGCCCCCCTGGGATTGGAGGAACGCGACCAGCGCCCAAATCTGTTCGACCGACAGCTGTCGCCTGGCGTCGGGCATGATCGGGCTGAACCCCGCCACGACGACGGCTTCCGGCTCGGTCAACGACTGATAGAGGTATGCCTTGCAGTCGAGCCCTCCGGGCCGTAGTCCGCACCGATTACCGATGGAGCCTTCACCGGCGTAATCCGCCAGCAGGCTCGGCGCCCGCGTCCCCAACCCATGACACGCCGTGCAGCCTCCAGCCCCCTCGAACAGTTCCTGTCCGGCACTCACCAGGGCGTCCGCGGTAAAGCCCGCACTCAAGTCGAGTTCGATCGGAACTTCGGATCGCAGTTGGGGGATGATGTGCGCTATCGAGGTGTAGAAGCCGATCACCAGCAGGCCCACGAACGCCACTTTCAAGTTGGTACGCCACATGGCTCAGCCGCCTCCCGCAGGTTGCGGCTCGGTCGCCGCCCGTTCGGCCAACCCGCCGAGCCAGAAGATCAAGGCCACCATGGCCAGAAAAATGACCACACAAACGCTGATCATATTGGCAGCATACCCCAGGGCGGGAGTCGCCGCGAATTCACTGGTGTCGCGCATGACCTCCCACACATGCCAATGCTGTCTGATACCGCTGCGGGCAAAGCCCATGAGCCCCATGAGCCAGGTAAAGGTGACGGCCAGCACGAAGAGGGCGTATTGGGATCGATCCGGCATCTTGCCCCACTCGATCTCCCCGCGTGACTCCGAGCCTCGCAGCATCATGACGTCGATCAGCGTCACGCCGATGATACACGCCAGCACGGCTGCCACCTGATACACACTGAAGCCGATGCGGATGATCGCCTCGACGAAGTAGCCATAAATACCGTAGAACAGAACCACCGCCGCCGACAGACCGAACATTCCTCCCTGGGCCAGCGTGCCCGCCTTGGCCCACGGCACGACGGGGCGCCGATTGGCCCGCCGGTACAGGAGGAACGACAGGAACGTCGTCAGAATCATGAAGTTGACCGCCGTGTTCTTGGCGCTCATGACACCGAGAATGCTCAAGAACGGATGATGTGAACCACCCATGGACGCGAATTCGTCCCGGCTGGCGATCAGGGTATTGGGGGTGGCCCAGACGATCCAGCTGATCACCAGCACCAGGAGCATCCATTTGGTATAGGGGCGGAACCGTTCCGCCCCGGGTATGCGCCCCATCCCCAACCACAGGTAGTAGTTGGCTGCCAGGAACAGCACACCGATGAGGATGGCCTGGAGGATCCACAACCAGCTCATGAACCCGCCCATCATGGTGATGCCCATTTGCTGGTTGTACTCGTAGATCTCCCGGCCCAGCCAGTATCCGGCGAACGGGAGGACGATGAAGGTCGAGATGGCGATGAAATTGCCGACGTAGCCCATCCAGTCGTAGTGAGCCCGTTCTTCGTCCGTCTTGGCCGCCAGAAACCGGTACCCGGCATAGCCGGCGACGATGGAGCCTCCGAAGACCGCGTTGGCGATCAGTCGGTGGATGTTGATGGGCATCCACGTGGCGTTCGCCAGCGCGGCCCACAGTTCCACCTGCTGCGGCAGCACCTCGGCCGTCACGCCTTCAGGCGGTGACATCATGTAGGTCAACCACCCGTTGGCAATCACCATCACCATGGTACCCCAGACGTTGAGCAACAGGCCCAACCCCCAATGGCCCCACTTGGCCCGCCCGACCCGCCAGCGATCCCAGCCGTAGTAGTACAGGTAGAGAGTGAAGGACTCTATGAAGAACAGCCCCGCGTAGACCCACATCGACATCCCGAAAATGGTCGTCATGTGGCCCCAGAACCGGGGATAGAGTGTGGTCAGGAAGAACAGCAGCAAGGTGCCCCACAACGCGGTCGCACTGTAGGCGAACACCAGCAGCCGGGTGAACTCCTTGGAGAGCTTGTCGTACTTCGAGTCCTTGGAGACGATGCCGATGAGTTCGGTGATGACCGCGAACATCGGCACGCCCAGCACGAAGGCGGCAAACATCAAGTGGACTTCCGCCGCAATCCACACCGCGCCCCGGCCACCGATCCAGGGAAAATGCCCATAGCCGGTTTCTTGGGCTGCTGCCTGCAGCAGGGGGAGAAGATCAGTCATCGCGCATGAAGAACGGCAGGCGTTTCGAGAAATCGATGGGGAGCGAACGGCGGACTTCCCCCATCAGGTCGGCCGTCACCTCCGCGTGACCATGCTCGCGGGCGTACGTTTCCATCCGCGTCGTCACCACGCCGCGAACGAAGGACGGCACTCGCTCGATGCGCTGCAACGCGTCCGCCGTCCACGGCATGGTCGGCTCGCTGGCAGTGCCGTAGGTTGCCTGCCGTATCGGGGTGATCACGGCCTCACGTCCGTTGGGCTGGTAGGAACACGACGGGTCGGCCGCAAGGTAGTCTCCGGTCGTGGCGAACGCACGGGCGCGGCATCCACCGCACATGGCGCGATAGCCGCAGTCACCGCATTTCCCACCCAGCGTCCCCTGCCGCATCTCCTGAAACAATGGCGCCGAGTTCCACAGATGGGCGAAACTGTCTTGGCGAAGGTTGCCTGCCGTCACCGGCATGTAGGGACACGCGGTCAAGCCACCGTCGGGCGTGATGCGACAGTACTGAACGCCGCAGGGACACCGAGTGGCGTATTGCAGGATGGGTGAATTCGGGGCCCGGCGATGCACCAGGCGCATGAAGGCGGGCGCGCACTTGGCGCGGACCATCATGCGGCCGAGGTACTCGATGTGGAGGTCGACAAGCTGGGCCAAGAGCACCTCGTGGTCATCCGCCGTCAGGGGCCGCATGCCGGCGCCACGGCCGGTGGTGACCAGAAAATAGGCGTTGAACGACACCGCCCCGCGCGCGGCCGCCCAGGCGACGAGCGATGACAGTTCGTCGCGGTTTCCCGCGGTGAGAGTGGTTTGGATGACGAAGTCGAGTTCTTGTTCCGCCAGTCGGTCGATCGCCGCCAGGGTCGCCTGGAGCGAGCCGTGGCCGTGGCGGAACCGGTCGTGGTAGGTGGGGTCGAGCGATTCGATGCTGACCGCCACGCCGGTAACCCCCGCGGCCTTGAGCGTCTCGATCCGTTCATGGGTGAGCAGGGTGCCGTTGGTTCCGACCACGACGGTCGCGCCGCGCGCGCTACAGTGTTCGGCGATGGTCTCCAGGTCGTCCCGCAGCAGTGGTTCACCGCCTGACAAGATGAACATGGGGGCCGGATTGACCGCCAGGATCTCGTCGGCAATGCGAAGGCACTCGGCCGTCGAGAGGTCGTTGTCAGTACTCTCAGCCGGGCCGGCGGCAATATAGCAGTGGGCGCACTCCAAGTTGCACCGGCGCGTCAGGTTCCA
>SMVA01356605.1_pt1 | contig 23262 bp, 22 predicted proteins | sample 2456451 | NCBI WGS metagenome assembly SMVA01 (sample SAMN11095933, study PRJNA526329) | marine sediment metagenome | biome: Marine sediment; feature: Surficial sediment; material: Deep marine sediment; isolation source: Hadal surficial sediment | place: Pacific Ocean | collected 2014-05 | depth... | reverse complement strand
CGCATCGAATTCACGGCAGACCCGCAGTGAATTCCCGAAGCGCGGTAGATCGCCCGTGATGAACTCGGACCCACCAACTGGAGTTACCCGATGGTGTAAGCGAATCCGAAGGGCTCGCCAGCCGGGACGGCGACCCCGAAACTGTGTCGCGCGCCGCCGCAAGGGAAGCCGTGAGGCTTCCCCAGCTAGGCACATGATCTCCGAAGGAGATTGCGCGCCGCCGCAAGGGAAGCCGTAAGGCTTCCCCAGCTAGGCACATGATCTCCGAAGGAGATTGCGCGCCGCCGCAAGGGAAGCCGTAAGGCTTCCCCCGCTAGCCGGTGCGGCGCTTGATGGGGACGAAGATCGTCGCGTTGCCGCGGCGAATCAGGAATAGTGCGCCGTCGTCGGCGGCGTCGAGTTGAGTTCGGAGGTCGTTGCTGTCTTCGATCTCGGTGCGGTCGACTTCAAGGATCACGTCGCCTCGGCGGAGCTCTGCGTCATCTGCGGGGCTTCCGGGTTGTACTGAGGTGATGAGCACTCCCTGGGCCGTCTCCAGTCCGAGTCGGTCGGCGAGTTCCGGGTTCAGATCCTGAACCACGAGGCCGAATTCCGCGGGGCCTCTCCCGGGTCCCCGGGCGAGTCCGCTGATTTCGGGCTCTTCGAGTTTGCCGACCTTCGCGCTCAACGTCTTTCGCTTGCCGTCGCGAATGACGACGATCTTGACGGTCTCGTTCACGGGGGTCTCGGCGACTGCCCGCGGGAGTTCACCCAAAACCTCGATCGGCTCTCCGTTGAATTCGACGATCACGTCGTAGCGTTCGATGCCCGCGTCCGCGGCGGGCCCGTCCGGCACGACTTTGGAAACCAGCGCGCCCGATTCGTCGTCGAGAGAGAGTTCCTCGGCGAGCTCGGGGGAGATTTTCTGGATCATCACGCCGAGCCAACCGCGTGTGACGTGCCCCTGGGATCGGAGCTGGGGCAAGATGCTCTTGGCCATCGCGATCGGGACCGCGAAGCCAATCGTGTTGGCTTGCGGATTGATCGCGGTGTTGATGCCGATCACCTCGCCTGCAAGATTGAGCAACGGGCCGCCCGAGTTGCCGGGGTTGATCGCCGCATCCGTCTGGATGTAGTCGTCGTAATTGCCCCCGCCGATCACGCGATGTTTCGCGCTGATGATTCCTGCGGTGACCGTGTGCTCCAGACCGAACGGGTTGCCGATCGCCACCACCCACTCTCCGGGTCGTACGGCGGTCGAGTCGCCGAGCGGAAGTGCAAAGAGTTTCTTGTCCGTTTCGACCCGGATCAACGCGATATCCGTTTTCGGATCCCGACCCACCACCGTGGCGTCGAGCCTGGTTTCGTCATTGAAAATCACCGTGATCTTGTCGACATCTTCGATGACGTGGTTGTTGGTCACGATGTAGCCATCTTCGGAAATCACGAATCCACTGCCGAGGCTGGCGATCTTGCGCGGTGTACCATCGAACTGGGGATGGCCACCTCCGCCAAAGGGCATGCCGAAGAAGAATTCCTCCATGCTGCGAGGCGCGTTTTGCACCACGGTCCTGGAGGTCGCGATGTTGACCACGCCGGGTGAGGCGAATTCTGCAAGGTCCGCAAAGCTCGACGGAATGCCGGTCGGGACGATTGGCGTCGCGTCACCGTTTTCGCGCCAGAAGGGTTTTCCGTCATCCGCGTCGCTCGTCTCGTCCTTGCCGAAGAAATCGATCGCCTTGGCATCGCTACTGCGCCAATTCACCTGGATATCGAATCCCCCAACAAGAGAGGCAACGAAGATCGCGATGACTGTGGTGCACACGAATGCGGTCGAGATGCGCAAAGCTTTCATCAATCTCTCCTGTGTCGCACCCGCTTGGGGTGAAATGGCTGCAGCTGCAAATTGAAGACCTGCACCGTGTTCCTCACACGGTGTTCGAAACCGCTGGATCAGCCCGGGTTCCCTCGCAGAGCCTCAGAGCAGCGGAATCGTGACATGGTATCGAGCCCCTTCGCGTTGGACCACGACCAGCGCATGAGAGCGCCCCCGCAGACTCAAGACCGATCGCCGCAGAGCATCATCATCGGCCAATGTGGTTCCGTTGATCGCGAGCACAAGGTCCCCTCGCGCGATTCCGATTCTCGCGGACCCGCTGCCTTCGCGGATGGAATTGACCGCGTAGCCGCCCCCTTGGCGTGATTTCAGCTCCATTCCGAGCATTTCGCTGACGAATCGGGCGACTTGGCGCAAAGGCAGCTCTTCGAGTTCGACTCGAACCGCCTGCAGTCGCCCCGCGCGCCAGAACTCGATTTGTAGATCCTGCCCCGCGACACTGATCTCCAACATCTCGTATATCGATCGCGCAGATTCGATCGGTCGGTCGTCGATTCGGGTCACCACGTCGCCGCGGCGCAAGCCCGCGTGCTGCGCGGGACTGTCTTTCCGCACCCGGTTGGTGAGTACGCCGCGAAGGTCCTGGGGCAGATCCATCGCGGCGACGAGTCGGGGTACTAGATCCTGAAACTCGAGGCCGAGCCATATGGGTGTCACTTCGCCGTGCTCGATCAATTCGTCGACCACGCGCTTCGCGGTGTCGATCGGAATCGCGAAGCCGATCCCCTGCGCACCGCCATAGACCGCAGTGTTGATTGCGATCAACTCTCCCGCCGCGTTGACGAGCGGCCCGCCCGAGTTCCCGGGATTGATCGAGGCGTCGGTCTGGAGGAATCCGTGGTAGACGAAATCATCGGTGCGGACCGATCGATTCAGTGCCGAGATCACTCCGGTCGTGACGGTGTTCGAAAGCCCGAATGGATTGCCGATCGCGATGACCGACTCGCCGACCATCAGGTCGTGCGATCGACCGGGTTTCAACCAGGGGAGGCGTTTTTTGGTATCGGCGCGGAGCACGGCGATGTCGTTGTTCGGGTCGGCGCCGATCAAGGTGGCGTCGAATTCGGTTCCATCGGCGAGGCTCACGCGAATTCGACTGGCGTTTCCAACGACGTGTTCGTTGGTCAAGATGTGACCCTCCGAGTCGATCAAGACTCCAGAGCCGAGGTTCTGAACGGTCTCGAGAAGCCGCGGCTCGAAGAAGTCGCGGAAGAACGAATCGAAGAACGGGTTGCCGCCGCGCGGAAAGGCGTTTCGCGACGCCACGATGCGCTCGGTCGTGATGTTGACCACGCTCGGGCCGACTTCCTTTACCACGCGCACGGTCGTGTTCTCTCGTAGAAATGGGTCGCTGGCGAGAGTGGGCGTGGCGCAGATCCCCAACACCAGCGAGGCGAGTGCAATGCGCGGTCCCATCAACGATCTCTGACGCTCACCAAAGGCCAAATATTCCCATCCCCGCCGAGTATTCATGGCGGCTCGCACGGCCCAGTCATGGTGCGGCATCTAGCGCAGCGCGAAGCGCTCGGGTTGCGCGTGCGGGGTCTGGAGCCGCGAGAATGGCACCCGTCACAGCGACTCCGGCCGCGCCGGCTGCGGCAATCTCGGTCGCGTTGGCTGCCGTGATCCCTCCCTGGGCGATGACCGGGATCGCGTAGCGGGCCGCTTCCGCGATCGGACCCACGCCGAGACACGGGCGGTCATTCGGCTTCGAGAGCGGTGGCGCGATTGGCGCGAGTTGAGCGAAGTCCACTTCGGGTGGGGCCAGGCGAATTTCTTCGGGGCGATGGGCAGAGATTCCGATTTTCGCGCGAACTCCGACCTGGCTCTCGTTGCTGGTGTCGCCGGTGTTCAGGTTCTCTTCGCCCGATGCGAACCTGCTGTCGATTGCAATGTTGCCGGCCTGGCTGGATGCGTCGTTCGTCTCGAGGAGTCGACGCGCAGCGCTTGGATCGAGCGCGTCGAATCCAAGTTGAACTCCATCCGCACCGAGCGCGAGCGCAATGTCGATGCGGCGATTGACGAAAATTTCGATCGGAGCCCCTCGTTTTGCGGCCGCCTTTCGCGCGGCGCTGGCGACCTCTTCCGCGTGCGCGAGAAGAGCCGCGCCATCGAGTGATCGATCGCGAATCTGCACCCAATCCACACCCGCGCCCACTGCGGCTTCGACGTATCTCAGTAGATCGCCGCGCACCGCGGTGCGATCCACGACGAGGCAGATAATTCGCTTGATCCGGTGCGCCGTGCTGGGGTTCATCTCGGCAAGGTAGATCGCGGCGTCAGAAGGTCGCCAACCCGTCCAGCGGGCTGGAGGCCGACGCGTAGAGGCGACGCGGCATGCGACCGGCCTCGTACGCCAGGCGGCCCGCTTCGACCGCCAATCGCATCGCGGTCGCCATCTTCACGGGTTCTTTGGCGGCCGCAATGCCGGTGTTCATCAGCACCGCGGTGGCACCGAGTTCCATTGCGATGGCGGCATCGCTCGCGGTACCGACGCCCGCGTCGACGATGACCGGCACCTCGACGGTTTCGATGATGATGCGCAGGTTTACGGGGTTGCGAATGCCAAGGCCCGATCCAATTGGTGCGGCCAGTGGCATGACGGCCGCGCATCCGAGCGCAGCCAATCGCTGACACGCGACCGGATCGTCCGTCACGTAGGGGAGAACCGTGAAGCCTTCATCGACGAGCACGGTCGCAGCTTCGATCGTGGCGGCGACATCCGGGAAGAGCGTGCGTTCATCGCCGATGACCTCGAGTTTGATGAGGTCGGTATTGAGTAGCTCGCGCGCCATGTGCGACGTCTCAATCGCATCTTCGGCTGTGTAACAACCAGCGGTGTTTGGCAGAATCGTGAATCGATCGGGGGAGATGTGGTCGAGCAGGCCTTGGCCCTTGGGGGCGTCGAGCTTGGTGCGGCGCAGTGCGATGGTGACCATCTCGGCACCGCTGGCTTCGGCTGCCGCGAGGTTTTGCTCGAAGCTTTCGTATTTCCCGCTGCCGATGATCAGCCGCGATTTGAAGGTATGGGAACCGAGTGTGTAGCCGCTGTCTGTCATCTCCTAACCCCCTCCCACGGCTTCGAGAATTTCGACCCGGTCGTCCGCGGCCAACCGATGGGTTGCGAATGCGGACCGCGGTATGACATCCCGGTTGACGGCGATCGCGATGCGGCCCGTCTGGAGACCCAGTGCGCCGATCAATTCAGCCACCGTGCAGTCCGGAGGGACGCTGCGAGCGTCGCCATTGACGAGCAGATTAACAAGCGGTGGGTGTCGTTGTTCGGGCACAGTCGCGGTCTGCCTCGTCTGAACGGAAACTACTCGAGGCCGGGAGGGTGTCAAACCGGGTGCCCACCTTGCTCGCCTCGTTCGATGGGTTATGGATCCGATGCGTGGGGACGGGGAGGGGGCTCAGCGGGTGAGCGGGCAATTGACGACAGCGACGATCGATCTGGGGGCGATTCGAGCCAATTTTGCCGAGGCCCGACTGTGCGCCGAAGGGCGCGAGTTGATCGCCGTCGTCAAGGCGGACGCCTACGGGCACGGGGCGCCGGAAGTGTCGCGTGCCCTCGTCGAAGTGGGTTGTCGTTGGTTCGCGGTGACGACCGTCGCCGAGGCGGTCGAACTCCGGGACGCGGGCATCAGCGTGCCCATCCTGGTACTGGGCGGCGTCTTCGACGCAGCGGAATCCGAGGCCGCCATCGGTCTCGATCTCACCCCGGCGGTCTTCCACCTGGGACAAGTGGCCTTGTTGGCTGCTGCTGCCCGAGGTCTCGCGCAGCCACTGGGCGTCCACGTCTCTGTCGATACCGGAATGCGCAGGATCGGTGTTCCGCGGGAGGACGCGCTGGCGCTACTCGAGGCCATTGGGCAAGCGTCCGCGCTCCATCTCGGAGGTGTCTACAGCCATTTGGCGCGGGCCGACGAACCCGATCTGACGCCGAGCCTCGAGCAAATCGGGGCATTGCGCGAGTTGCTCGCGCAGGCGCGTGAACGCGGCATTGATCCGGGGATCATCCACGTGGTTCATTCAGCGGGTTTGCTCGCGGGCAAGGCGCTGATCGAGGCGCTGCCCGAGCAGTCCGCGGCGCGGCCGGGAGTGATGCTCTACGGCGTGCGGCCCGCACCCCATTTCGAGGTGGAGCTTCGACCCGCGATGACGCTCGCGACGAAGGTCGTTCAGCTGCGTTCCGCAAAGGCGGGCGATCCGGTTGGCTATGGGGCGGAATTTCGCGTGCCGCGCGACACGCGAATTGCGACGCTCCCGGTCGGGTACGACGATGGGGTGCCCATTTCCGCGAGCGGTCGCGGCTGTGTGCTGATCGGAGGTCGGCGGATGCCGATCGCCGGCCGTGTCTCGATGGATTTCATCACAATCGACGTCGGCGACGCGCCAATCGAGATCGGCGCCGAGGCCATCCTCTTTGGTGGACGGCAGGGAGACGCGGTCTTGACGGTGGAAGACGCCGGCTTGGCCGCGCAGACCATCCCCTACGAATTGCTGGTGCGCGTCGGGAAGCGCGTCCAAAGGCGATTCGAGAATTGAAATGAGACCCGCTCACTGGGTCCCGCGAGTCGCCGACTTCGGGTAGTCTCCTCGTCGAACCCACCGCCGATTTTTGGAACGGAGCGGCCCCAATGCCCCCCACGTCGACGCGCCCCGTCAAGCGCGCACTGCTGTCTGTTTCGGACAAGTCCGGCCTGATCGAGTTCGGGCGCGGGCTCGCGGAACTCGGTGTCGAGCTGGTCGCCTCCGGCGGCACTGCCGGCGCATTGCGAGACGCGGGCCTCGCGGTCATCGATGTGGCGGAACTCACGGGCAGTCCCGAAATGCTCGGCGGGAGAGTCAAAACCCTCCACCCGCGAATCCACGGCGGGATTCTCGCCCGTCGGGATCACGAAGGTGACCGGCGCGATCTCGAGCAGCAGAAGATTGGGACGATCGACCTCGTCGTCGTCAACCTCTACCCCTTCGAGGCCACCGTTGCGAAAGCCGGTGTCACACTCGCGGAGGCGATCGAGAAGATCGACATTGGCGGCCCGTCGATGATCCGCTCGGCGGCCAAGAACCACGCCCACGTAGCGGTTGCTGTCGATGCTGCAGATTACCCGTCCCTGCTAGAGGAACTGCGCAGTGCGGGTGGTCTCTGCGAAGAAACGCGCCAACGGCTCGCCCTCAAAGCCTTCGAACGAACGGCCGCCTACGACGCAGCGATCTCCGACTATCTGTCGAGTCAGAGCGCGGAGCCGGGAAGCCTGTTTCCCGAGCGCCTTCGTGTGGAGTTCGGTCGTAGCGTCGAATTGCGGTACGGCGAGAACCCCCACCAACGCGCAGCGCTCTATGGAGGTTTTCTGGATATTGCCGAACCGCTGCACGGAAAGGATCTCTCCTACAACAACGTCGTCGATCTGCAGGCGGCCCTCGCGCTGATTCTCGATTTCGACGCTCGCGAAGAGGCGACCGTGGCGATTCTCAAGCACAACACGCCATGCGGTGTCGGGTCCGGTTCGTCCCCGTTGGAAGCCTATCAACGGGCGTTCGAGACCGACCCCGAGTCGCCGTTTGGCGGGATCATCGTCTCCAACCGCGCCTTCGATCTCTCGCTCGCCGAGGAGGTGGACAAGATCTTCACCGAAGTACTCGTGGCGCCGGATTTCAGTGCGGAAGCGCTCGAGAGGTTGACCCAAAAGAAGAATCGACGATTGTTGCGATTCCATCCGGACCGGATCGAGGCGAGCCAGCTGGATTGGAAGCGCGTCTTCGGGGGAGTGTTGATTCAGGAACCCGATCTCGCGATCGAGGAGATCGCCTCTTTCCCCGCGGTCACCCAGCGCAAGCCGAGCGAGGATGAATTGCGCGGGCTCGCCTTCGTCTGGCGGGTTGCGAAACACGTCAAGAGCAATGCGGTGGTCTTTGGCAGCTCGGACCGCACGCTTGCGATCGGCGGTGGCGCGACTTCGCGGGTGGATGCGATCCTGCAGGCTGTCGAGAAAGCAAAGCGTGTCGGTCTGAACTTGACGGGCTCCGCGTTGGCGAGTGATGCGTTCTTCCCATTCCCGGATGGAATCGAGGCGGCCGTGCGGGCGGGTGCGACGGCGGTCGCCCAGCCAGGCGGGTCGACGCGCGACAAGGAGGTGATCGCCGCCGCCGATCGACTCGGGATCGCGATGGTACTCACCGGCGTTCGCCACTTCAGACACTGAAGGCGCGCGTCAGAGCCAATGCAAACGCCGGGTGTGAGCGCCGTGCGAATCGAACGCACTGAGGGCGAACGCTGCATCCATCGAGAAGCGGAGTCGAGATGCGAGTCCTGGTAGTTGGCGGAGGCGGTCGAGAACACGCACTGGCGTGGAAGATCGCGAAGAGCCCCAAGGTCGACGCGGTGCTGGCGGCGCCGGGAAGCGACGCGATTGCCGCGTTCGCGACGTGCTTTCCGGAAATCAAGGCCTCCGACTCCGATGCACTGATCGAACTCGCCCGTACCGAGGGAGTCGGGTTGGTCGTGATCGGGCCCGAAGATCCGCTCGCCGCTGGCCTCGCGGACCGGTTGCGCGAAGCGGACATTCCGACCTTTGGACCCTCGGCTTTCGCCGCGCAACTCGAGTCCAGCAAGTCTTTCGCGAAGCGCTTCATGACGCGGCACGGAATTCCAACCGCCGATTTCCGCGAGTTCTCGAGTCTCGACGACGCCAGTCGCTATGTGCGAGAACTCGGTGGCGCATGTGTCGTCAAAGCCGATGGCCTCGCAGCCGGCAAGGGAGTGGCGGTCTGCTCGACGCCCGAGGAAGCGCAGCGAGCGCTCGTCGAAATCATGGAAGACCGTCGCTTTGGCGACGCGGGTTCCGCTGTCGTGGTCGAAGAGCTGTTGGTCGGCGAGGAGGTTTCCTATTACGCGATTTCCGACGGAGAACACATCGCAACGTTGGCGCCCGCGCAGGATCACAAGCGCGCGCTCGATGGTGATCGGGGCGAAAACACGGGCGGGATGGGCGCCTACTCTCCAGTGGCGCTGGTCAGTGAGGCGACCGAGCGGAGAATCGTCACGGAGGTCGTCGAGCCCACGGTTCGCGGAATGGCCGGCGAGGGTCATCCCTTTTTGGGCGTGCTCTACGTCGGTTTGATGGTCGATGCTGAAGGCGCACCGCGTGTCGTCGAGTTCAACGTTCGCTTTGGAGACCCCGAGACCCAGCCCTTGTTGATGCGGATGGAAGATGATCTATTTCCGATCCTCTACGGATCGGCGCGTGGAAAATTGGATCCGGCGGATTTTCCCAAGCGATGGGGCCAGGCGGCGGTCTGCGTCGTGCTTGCGTCGGGTGGTTACCCGCGCGCCTACGAGACGGGCGTTCCGATCGAGGGCCTCGCAGAAGTCGAAGGCGACCCCGACGTCATCGTGTTTCACGCGGGAACCAGGCGCGGAGCGGACGGCGGATTCGTGACCGCCGGAGGTCGCGTGCTCGGTGTCACGGCCCGCGGTCGCGATGTCGCTGAGGCCGCCGCGCGCGCCTACGCGGCTGCGGATCGGATCCGTTTTCGCGGCATGCAGCTGCGACGTGATATTGCTGCGACCGCGATCGCTTCCCGATCCCCGTCTCCGTGACCACCGACGACCCCATCGGCGCGGGTGGCGACTGGGTGAGGGGCGGCGGACTGCTCGCCTATCCCACCGAGACCGTTTGGGGTCTGGGCGCTGACGCTTGTTCGGTTGCAGCCATCGAGCGCTTGCGAAGTTGGAAGGGCAAGCGGGAATCCGCGCCGATCTCGATCTTGATTGCAGAGCCGGACGCGCTCGAACCTCTCGGTTTCGAATTCAACGATCTGGCGCGGCGCCTTGCGGCCGCGTTCTGGCCGGGCCCGCTCATGCTCGTCCTGAACTGCCGCGGCCGGTTTGCGCCGGGGGTCTCGCGCCATGACGGGGCGGTCGGTGTGCGCTGCTCTTCTCACCCGATCGCCTCTGCACTCGCGCGTCGTCTGGCCGGGGAGGGTTCGGGTCCAATTACGTCCACGAGTCTCAACCGAAGCGGAGCCACGCCTGCGGTCACGCTCGAACAGGCTCGCGAAATCTGTGACACCGATTTCGATAGTCCTCGGATGCTCGCCGTCGAGGGCGCGGAGGCCGGGGGCGACGGGGAGAGCACGGTGATCGACACCACGGGACCGGAACTCGTCGTCTTGCGCTGGGGGGCGCTCGCCAAGGCGGATCTCGCATCCGTTCTCGATTCGCTCGAGGACGAAGTATGAGCCGCGCGCGGAAGAGCCGGCCCGAACCGCTCGGACCGCTCGTTGCCCGGGTCCTCGAAGACATCGGTGCCGGCGCCAGCGTGCGGGTGATGCGGATCGCAGAGCGCTGGGAAGAGGCTGTCGGGGCCGAGATCGCCGTGCACTGCCGGCCCACGGCACTTCGTGGCGACGTCCTCGAAGTCAGCGTGGACTCCAGCGTGTGGTGCCAACAACTCCAACTGCGGAGCCCCGAGATCATCGATGCCCTGCGCGCTGTCCTGCTCGCGGACGCCCCCACGGAACTCTGGTTCCGGGTGGGTTGAGGGGCCAGCCGCGCCGGGTTTCGCGGTTGACCCCCCCGTTGGCCTGACCTAGCCTCCACGACCGGTCGAATTGCGGGAAAACCCGCGTTGTCGGCAATCCACGACGAATCGATTCAGTGCGCGGTTTGTATTTGTAGAGAGGTAGACGCGAGCCATGGTCAAGATCCGCCTGACGCGTGGGGGTGCCAAAAAGCGACCCCACTATCGCATCGTTGCGATTGATGAGCGCTTGCCGCGCGATGGCCGGCCGCTGGAGTTTCTCGGTACCTACGATCCCGCATTGAATCCCGAGAAATTCGAGATCAAGATTGATCGCTTTGACGCCTGGATCGCAAACGGTGCGCAACCGAGTCCGACGGTTCGCTCACTGCTCAAGCGCGCGCGCAAGCGCGGCGCGGTGGCGAGCTGAGATGGCAGACGGTCACACACCCGCCTCGCTCGTCGAATTCATCGCCAAGGCGATCGTCAACAACCCCGATTCCGTCGCCGTGACGGAAGTCGACGACGGCCGGCTCCTGGAGCTCGAGACCGATGCTGAGGACCGCGGTCGGGTGATCGGCCGGCAGGGCCGTGTCGCCAAGGCGCTTCGCGCCGTGTTGGAGGCCTCCCGCGATGGAGCCGACTGCCGGCTCGACATCGTCGACTGAGATCGAGCGGGAGCCCGCTGAGCGGGTCGTGCTGGGTCGCGTCGTCGGTGCCCACGGCATGGGCGGCCAAATTCGCATCCGCTACTTCGGAGGCGTCCCCGACAACCTGATGCGGGCAGAGGCCGTGTTTCTCGCCGAGAGCGAGGACGCAGCGGGTGTCGAGCGGTTCGAGGTGACCCGGGTCGCTCCAGGACGTCGCGAGGAAGTTCGTGTGACACTCGTTGGTGTCGAAGATCGAGAATCCGCCGAGCGTTTGCGGGGCAAGTGGGCGGTCGTCGAAGCCTCACAGCTGGAAGTGCTGCCCGAGGGCGAGTACTACAGCTATCAGCTGATCGGTTGCCGGGTCGAGGGTGCGGATGGCCAACAGCTTGGCACCGTTCGCGAGGTCTTGGCGACCGGTGCGGTCGACGTCTTGGTGGTCGAGGACGAAAATGGGACGCGGCAGATGATCCCCGCAGCGGAGGATCAGCTGCGCTCGGTCGACATCGAGACGCAGCGCATCGTGATCGAGATCCTCCCGGGGCTGCTCGACCCCGCGTAGGAAGAGCCGGCTGGTCGGCACCGCGGGTGGTTGGAAGCCGTAGCGACTGGCTGGGGCGTGCTCCGGTTGGCTGGGACGTGCTGAAGCTGGTTGGGACGGACTCCGAAATGCTGGGAGGTGCTGCGAGTGAAGCGGATCGACGTCATCACGATCTTTCCGGGCTTGTTCGGGGCGTTTCTCGACGAGTCGATCGTGGGAATCGCGATTCGCACGGGCCGTCTGAAGGTGGCGATCCACGATTTGCGGGATTGGACGACGGATCCGCACCGGACGGTGGACGACTCGCCGTACGGCGGTGGTCCGGGAATGGTGATGAAGCCAGAACCGCTCGTGGCGGCGATAGAGGCACTCGCGGGCCCCAAGGGCCCGGATCGGAAGGCGCGGGTGATCGCGCTCTCGCCCCAGGGCGAGCGGCTCGATCAGCCCCGGCTGGACGGCTTGTCGGAGGAGGAGGCGCTGGTGCTCGTCTGCGGGAGATACGAGGGCGTGGACCAGAGGGTGATCGAATTGGCCGCGGACGCGGAGCTCTCGATCGGGGATTACGTGCTCTCGGGAGGCGAGGTGCCGGCTATGGTGGTGATCGAGGGTCTGGCTCGGCTAGTTCCAGGGGTCGTGGGAAATCCAAAATCCATTGCCACGGAGTCATTTCAGGGTCCCACTTTGGAAGGACCGCAGTACACTCGGCCCGCCGAATTCCGCGGCCGGGTCGTGCCACCCGTTCTCCTCTCGGGAGATCACGGTGCGGTCGAGCGGTGGCGAGCGGAGCAGGCGAGCGAAATCACCCGGCGGCGCCGGCCCGATTTGCTGGACGCCCCGGACGCCCGGGAAAGGGAGAAGTAGTCATGAGAAGCATTGACATCGCTCACACATCGCCGCTTCGGCGCGACCTGCCGCCGTTTCGCACGGGCGACACCGTTCGAGTCCACGTGAAGATTCGAGAGGGCGAGAAGGAGCGGATCCAGGTTTTTGAGGGTGTCGTGCTGCGTCGAAAGAAGGGTGGGCCTTCGGCGACCTTCACGGTTCGCAAGTTGTCCTACGGTGTCGGTGTCGAGCGGATCTTCGCCACCGAGTCTCCGACCATTGCGAAACTCGAGATCAAGCAGCGCGGTCACGTTCGCCGCTCACGCCTCTACTACCTTCGCGAGCTGCGGGGCAAGAAGGCCCGTCTGCGCTCCAAGGTCCGCGACCTGTCGGGCTTGATTTCCGAAGAGGAAGCAAGCGCCAAGAACGCTCCGCCTGAAGTGGCTGCGGCCGCTACCGAGCCGGGCACTGCTGCGGAGATAGAGGAAGCCGCAGTCCAGGAGACTGCTCCCGAGGCAGCCGAAGGCGACGCCAGCGCGGGAGCCACAGAGGAAAGCGACAAAGGCGCCAGCTAGCCGGTCGCGACCGGCTTCGATCCAAGCCGCGAGTCGGTCTACCGGTATCCGTGTCGAATGCGCCCGAACGGCGGGTCGGTCTTCGGGAGTCTGCGTCGACCGCGTGCGAGCGGATTGCCCTCAGTCACTGGCGTCGAACGCGCCCTCGAGGTGGCGAAGGCGCCAATTCCGCTCCTCTCGACTGCATTCGCAAACGATCACATCGAAGCGCACCCGCCGAATTCCGCGCGGCTGTTCGTGCAGCCAGGCCGCTGCGCCGCGCACCAACCGCAGGCGCTTGCGCGCGTCCACGGCATCTTCGCCAGACCCGGGCCCGCCTTCGCGACGGGTCTTCACTTCCACGAACACGACGAGAGGTCCGCGCCGGGCAATCAAGTCCATCTCGACGCCCCCCGCCCGGACGTTGCGAGCGATGATGCGATAACCTCGTGCCACCAGGTGATCGGCGGCGCGTCGCTCGCCTTCTGCACCGAGTTCGTTTCGACTGCGTCGCCGCGTATGGTCCGCTTCGGACATGGGATTCCCCGGGACCGGGGATCAGCAGCCTAGCGGATTGGCTAGCAGCGAACGCGAGGTGAGGATGAGCGAAGCCGCCCCGCCATTCACGATCGGTGTTCTCGGCGGGTCCGGGGTCTACGAACTCGACGGCCTGCAGGATGCGCACTGGGAAAGGGTTGAGTCTCCATTCGGCCCGCCGAGTGACGAGATCTTGATCGGCAATCTTGCGGGAGTGCGGTTTGCGTTTCTGCCCCGTCACGGTCGCGGGCACCGAATTCCCCCCTCCGAGATCAACTACCGCGCAAACATCGATGTTCTCAAACGCGTGGGCGTCACGGATCTGATCTCGGTTGGCGCGTGTGGGTCGCTGCGAGAGGAACTCAGCCCAGGAACGTTCGTGCTCGTGGATCAGTTCGTCGACCGCACGTTCGCGCGGCAGAAAACGTTTTTCGGGACCGGATTCGTCGCTCATGTATCGATGGCGAAACCCGTATGCGCGCGCCTGGGTGGCGTGCTCGAATCAGCGGCGCGATCGCTCGGGATTTCGGTCGTACGGGGCGGAACCTACCTCGCGATGGAAGGCCCGCAGTTTTCGAGCCGAGCGGAGTCTAATCTCTACCGCGACTGGAATTGCGACGTGATCGGCATGACGAACATGCCCGAAGCCAAGCTCTCCCGGGAGGCGGAAATCTGCTACGCGAGCGTCGCAATGGTCACCGACTACGACTGCTGGAAGGACGACTGCAGCGCTGTCGAGGTGAGTGATATCGTGCGGGTTCTCAATGACAACGCCGATCGGGGTCGATCGCTCGTGGCCGCGGTGGCGCCTGCGTTGGCCGATCGGCCGATTCCGTGCGCGGAGGGCTGCGATCGCGTGCTCGACTCGGCGGTGATTACCCCGCTCGAGGCGCGCGAGTTGGAGATCACCAAGCGGCTTGACGCCGTGGCCGGCCGCATCTTGTAGAATACGCCCAGACCGTCGGATCCGCCCTCGGGCGGGTAGCCGATTTTGGGCAAGACCCGTTTACCCCGTGCGTTTGCACCGCATCCAGCGAGAGGCCGCATGCCATGGATATCAAGCCGCTGATCCGGACGATTCCCGACTACCCCAAGCCCGGTATCCAGTTTCGCGACATCACGACGCTGCTGCTCGATCCCGACGGAGTTCGCTCCGCGGTCACCCAACTCGCAGAGCCTTTCGGCGGCGGTCAGATCCAGAAGGTCGCGGGTGTGGAGGCGCGCGGTTTCATCTTCGGGCTCGCCGTTGCATTGGAACTCGACGTCGGGTTCGTGCCGATTCGCAAGCCCGGCAAGCTGCCGTGGGAAACCGTGGGTGAGGACTATCAGCTCGAATACGGCTCCAATCGGGTTGAGATTCACCGCGACGCGATCCAAGCGGACGAAAGGATTCTGTTGGTCGACGACTTGATTGCCACCGGTGGGACCGCGGAAGCGGCCATCCGGGTGATCGAGCGGATCGGGGGCAAGGTCGAGGGCTGCGCGTTCGTGATCGAATTGCCAGACCTCGGGGGACGCAGCCGGATCGAGGCAGACGGCCGCCAGATTCTGTCGATCTGCTCTTTCTCAGGGGAGTGAGTCGCCCGATCTGGGCGCCGGGGTGGAATCGATGAAGGTCGACGGTGTCGTTCGCCGCAGCATCCAGTTGGCCGCCGACGGCCGCAGCGTCGAAATTGTCGATCAGACGCTCCTTCCTCACAGTTTTGCAACCCGCGAACTGCATCACCTCGCTGACGTCGTAGAGGCGATCCGCTCGATGCGCGTTCGTGGTGCGCCGTTGATCGGTGCGACCGCGGCCTATGGGGTCGGCCTCCAGATGCGAGAGGATCCCTCGGATGTCTCGCTGAATCGCGCTTTCGAAGACCTGCTCGCGACGCGGCCGACCGCCGTGAACTTGCGCTGGGCGCTCGACGAGATGCGCTCGGCGCTCGGCGGCATTCCTCCGGCCGCGCGCGAAGAGCGCGCCTACGAGCGCGCAGCCGAGATCTGCGAGGAGGATGTCGAAAATTGCCGGGCAATTGGCGAGCACGGTTTGCGCGTGATCGAATCCCTGTGTGAGCAACGGTCTGAACCGGGACCGTTCAATGTCCTGACGCACTGTAATGCTGGGTGGCTCGCGACCGTCGACTGGGGGACGGCGCTCGCACCGGTTTATCTCGCCCACGATCGCGGAATCCCGATCCACGTCTGGGTCGGTGAAACTCGCCCGCGCAATCAAGGGGCGAGCCTCACGGCCTGGGAGCTTGGCCAGCACGGAGTGCCCCATACCGTGATCGCCGACAACACGGGCGGTCATCTGATGCAGCGCGGGAAAGTGGATCTGTGCATCACGGGTTCCGATCGGACGACTTCGACGGGAGATGTCTGCAACAAGATTGGCACCTACCTGAAAGCGCTCGCTGCGCGTGACAACGCGGTCCCTTTCTACGCCGCGCTTCCCTCTTCGAGTATCGATTGGACGCTCTCTGACGGAATTGCCGAGATACCGATCGAAGAACGCGACGGCGCCGAGTTGAGTCACGTTCGCGGACGCACGCCGGATGGAAAGGTGGTCGAGGTTGCAATCCTGCCGGCGTCGAGCCCGATCGCGAATCCGGGCTTCGACGTCACGCCAGCGCGCTTGATGACGGGCTTGATCACAGAGCGCGGTGTGTGTGCGCCATCGCGGGCCGGGCTCGCGGGCCTTTATCCGGAGCGCGCGGGTGGAGCTTCAAAATCGTGAGCGCCCTCTATCTCGTCGCGACACCGATCGGCAACCTCGAAGACGTGAGCGCGCGCGCGCTGAGGATGCTCGAAGAGGCCGAACTCGTGCTCGCCGAAGACACTCGGCGTACTCGGGTGTTGCTCGACCGACACGGCGTTTCTGCCAAGCCGGTTTCGCTGCACGCGCACAACGAAGTCGCGCGCATCGCGAAGGTGCTGGCGGTGCTCGACGAGGGTGGAAGCGCCGCGCTCGTCTCGGACGCCGGAACGCCGCTGATCTCGGATCCGGGCGATCGCCTGGTGGGTGCAGTGTTGGAGGCCGGGCATCGCGTGGTTCCAATCCCCGGGGCGTCCGCGCCGTTGGCCGCGCTCTCGGCGTCGGGTCTGCCCGCGGTGCCATTCACCTTCGTGGGATTCCTGCCGCGCCGAGACGGCGAGTGCAATCGCGTGCTCGAATCACTGCGCGATCGGCGTGACACGTTGATCTTCTTCGAGTCTCCGCGCCGCGTTGCCAAGACGCTCGAGCGCCTGAAGGAGGTGTTTGGTGATCGTCGGGCATGCGTCGCACGCGAGCTGACAAAGGTGCACGAGGAGTTTGTCCGGGGTTCGCTGACTGAGTTGGCGAAGCATTTCGAGGACGGCGGCAGGGGTGAGTTTACCCTGGTTGTCGCAGGTGCGAGTGGCGCGACGGCGACTCTGAGCGAAGAAGAACTCGACGAAGCCATCCGCGCGTTGGTTGCCGATGGCCATTCATCGCGCGAGATCTCGGATCGGCTCGCCGCATCTTCAGGCCTGCCCAAACGCGAGATCTACGCTCGAGTCGTGGCGCTGAAGCCGCAAACCCGATGAGTGTATCGGGTCGGTGAATTCTGCGAATTCGCTTGCGTCGTCGCGTAGCCCGATCTGGGGTTGCGCTCCTAGGGATTTGGCAGGGAGCCGGCGAGGATTTCGCTCAGCCCGTTCTCGTCGAGGATCTCGATCTCGAGTTCACGGGCCTTGGCGGCTTTGCTTCCCGGGTCGGCTCCAACGACTACGTAGTGGGTCTTCTTCGAGACGCTGCCGGTAACAGTGCCGCCCTGGGCGCGGATGCGGCGTTTTGCTTCGTCGCGTGTCATGCTCGCGAGCGTTCCGGTTACGACGAAGGTCTTTCCCGCCAGCGCATCCCCATCGGCCGGCGCCCCGTCGCCGATGGGCCAGCGCACACCCAGTTTGCGCATCCGTGCGATTTCGGCCGCGTTGCGTTCGTCGGCCGCAAACGCGGTGATGCTCTCGGCGATCGTCGGGCCGACGCCTTCGACGTTTTCGAACTCTTCGGGGGTTGCGTCGAGGATCGGATCGAGGTCCCCAAAACGGGTGGCGAGAAGCTCGGCGACACCCTCGCCGACGTGTCGAATTCCCAGCGCGATCAAAAACCGGGCGAGCGTGGTTGTTTTTGCGCGCTCGAGGCTGGCGATCAGATTTGCAGCGGATTTTTCGCCCATCCGCTCCAGCGAGGCGAGCGTTTCTTGGTTCAGCGCGAAGATGTCCGACAAGCGCTCGACGTCGCCGCGCTCGACCAATTGGTCGATGAGCTTCTCGCCCAGTCCCTCCACGTCGAGCGCTCCTCGGCTTGCGAGGTGGCGGAGGTTGTTCTTCAATTGCGCGGGGCAGTCGAGGTCGGGGCAGCGCGTGACGACTTCGTCCTCCAGACGAACGGTCGACGCTTTGCAGACCGGGCAGCGGGTGGGCAGCTTGAAGCGTCGCGTCTTCGCGGGCCGTTTTTCACGGACGACCATTACGATCTGCGGAATCACGTCTCCAGCGCGCTGAACGACGACGGTGTCGCCCACCCGGACGTCCTTTCGATCGATTTCGTCTTGGTTGTGGAGCGACGCGTTTGTAACCGTTACGCCACCGACGTGAACCGGTGCGAGACGCGCCACGGGCGTGAGGGCGCCCGTGCGCCCGACCTGAACTTCGATTCCCTCCACGACCGTCGTTTTCTGCTGCGGCGGGAATTTGAATGCGATCGCCCAACGTGGAGCGCGCGTGAGCGTTCCCAGTTCCCGCTGCAGATCGAGGCGATTGACCTTGACTACGGTTCCGTCGATTTCAATCGGCTGATCGTTGCGGCCCGCGAGCAGACGCTCGTGGAAGCGGATCACCGCCTGGGCGTTCTCGCAGAGTTCAATGTCGGGACTGACCTTGAAGCCCCAGGCCTCGAGTGTTTCGATGACGTCAGACTGGGTCTTCCTGCCGTCCGGCGACCCCTCCTCGATCGCGTAGGCCCGGAATTCGAGCGCGCCTAGGCGATCCCGGTCGAGATCGTGGAGCTGGCGCAGCGAACCCGCCGCCGCGTTGCGCGGATTCGCGAAGGGATCTTGCCCGCGCTCCAGCCGCGCCGCGTTGAGACGTTCGAATTCCGCAATCGGCAGCGTCACCTCTCCCCTCACCGAGATCCGCCCGCCAGATTTCTTGGCGCCGCGAAGGGCGGATGGAATGGTCTCGCACAGCCGGAGATTGCTCGTCACGTCCTCGCCCGTGCGGCCGTCACCGCGGGTCGAACCAACAGCGAGCCGCCCGGCCTCGTAGACGAGTTCGATCCCCGCACCGTCGAGTTTGGGTTCCGCCAAGTACTCGATCTCCGCTTCGATCTCGAGCGCCCGGCGCACTCGCTCATCGAACGCGAGCATTTCGGCCGCGTCCATCGCGTTGTCGAGCGAGAGCATCGGTACGCGGTGTTCGACGGGAGCGAAGCCCTGGCCGGGCGGAGCGCCGACTCGTCCAGTCGGAGAATCTGCTCTTCGCAGTTCGGGATTTTCCGCTTCGAGGGCCGCGAGTTCTCGGTACATCTCGTCGTATTCCGCATCCGAGATTTCCGGGTGGTCTTCCACGTGATACAGCCGGCTGTGGCGATTGAGCTCCGCCACCAACGCGTCGATTTGGCTCGCCGTGGGGGGCTGTTTTCGAGAACTCGACATGGATCGTCGGATCCTAACAGGGCGTTCGCGCGGCTCCGCGCGCCCAGTGGGCGGTAACCGGTTCGCAGCTGGGATCGAATCCTGATTATATCTCTCAATTCTCTCCAAGTCCTTGTCAATACACAGAAAATCGCATTAAAGCAGAAGCCCGGTCGGGGCGATGAGTGCGGTGGGGCAGGATCGCCCGTGGGGGTCGGCCACCGCGCTTTTGCGGGCGGTTCGGGCTCGAAACGGCCGGTCGCAGTGCGGAACCTGACAGGGAAACCGGGTCTGCGGTGTCCAAAAACTGGGGAGAGCGGATGAGCAACGCCGCAGCGCAGGAAATTCGGCGAACCGAGGAAGGACCGCTCTGCGCGCTCGCCAACGCGATGTCCAGCGGCGTGCTTCTCGCTTCCGTCGATCGCATCTGCTGGGCAAGCGATCGCCTCGCCAAGATGGCCGGCTTCGAATCGGCCTCGGACCTCGCCGAACTCCCGCTCGGCGACCTTTTTTCGGAATGCGGCGACGGGCTGCCCGGTTCGACGGCGCGGGCCGTTGTCGCTTGTGAACTCAAGCGCCCGGACGGTTCCGTTCGCACCGTCAACTGCCAATTCGCGGCAGGCGTCGCGCTCTCTGAGGGTACGAGCGCGTGGGTGATCGAAGACGTCACTCACCTCCGCACCCTCGAGCGAGAACTATTGCGCCTGGGTCAAGATCTCCACGGTTCGAATCGCGAGGTTGCTGATTTGCGTGATCGCTTGCGACGAGAGCGCAACGAGCGCGAGGAATTGCTCACGGTCGTCAGCCACGAGTTGCGCACGCCCGTGACGATCATCAGCGGCTACAACCGACTGCTGCTGGCGGAGAAAATCGGGCCTCTCAACGACGAGCAGCGCGGATTTCTCACCGAAGGTTCGAAGGCGTGCCGGCGTCTAGATCAGTTCATCGGGAACCTACTCGAGGCGTCACGCCAGGACGAGGATGGCGAGGTTTTGGAGATCATCCACGCGCCGTTGGCACCCGTAATCGACGAAGTGGTCGGCTTGCTTCGGCCGCTGTTTGACAACGCGAAGCTCGAGGTTCGTGTGGACATCGCGGAGGATGCCGATCGGGCGCGATTCGATCGAACCCGCCTCGAGCAGATCCTGACCAACCTGCTCGGCAACGCAATCAAGTTTTCGCCGCCTGACGGCGTCATCGAAATTTCGACCCGCGCTACATCACATGTCAGCGAGGGCGGGCCCGAACGCCCGTGCGTCGAATTCAGCGTCTCCGATGAAGGCCCTGGTGTCACGCCGGCCTATCGGCAGCGAATTTTCGAACCCTATGTCCAGATTGGTGAAGAAAGTGGTGCCGGCGGACTCGGCTTGGGCCTTGCGATCTGTAAGAGGCTCGTCGAAGCACACGGCGGGGAGATTGCGGCCCGGGGTCGCGCCGAGTGCGGGAGCCGCTTCGTCTTCACGATTCCCGTTTCGGACGCGCAAGGCGAAGGCTGCAATGGAGGCTCCAGCTGATGGCTGCGAAACGGAAGTCGAGTTCTGCGAAGGCCGGCATGGCGGCAAGTCTCCCGGGTCGGGGTTTCCGCGTTCTCGTGGTGGACGATGCCGAGGGGATTCGGACCTATCTCGCGAACCTCCTCGAGTTGTCGGGTTACGATGTCGACTCGGCGAAAGACGGAAAGCGTGCTCTGGCGTTGCTCAACGGTGGCGCTGCTCCCGACGTGGTCATTCTAGACGTGATGATGCCCGGCATCGACGGCATCGAGACCCTTCGCCGAATCAAAGAGCGCCACGCCAGCGTTCCCGTGATCATGCTTTCGGTGGTCGGCAAGGCGGGCACCATCGTCGAAGCCATGCAGCTCGGCGCATCCGACTACCTCAACAAACCCTTCGAGGAAGAAGAGCTTCAACTGACGCTCGACAGGGTACTCGAGAAGAAGACGCTCGAGCGTCAGCGGGAGATGTTGAGCAAAGAGTTGCAGCGCTATCGAGACGGTGTCGTCTGGGTCAGTCCGGCGATGCAGGAAATTCGGGTTGTTCTGGAGCAGGTGGGTGAAACCAACGTGACCATTTTGATCCAGGGCGAGAGTGGGGTCGGCAAGGAGATCATCGCGCGCACCGCCCATTCGGTATCGACGCGCTCGGAGCACCCCTTCGTCAAAGTGAACTGCGCCGCGCTCCCCGCAGACCTGCTCGAAAGCGAACTCTTTGGCTACGAGAAGGGCGCCTTCACCGGTGCGGCCCAACGAAAGACCGGGAAATTCGAGCAGGCCCACAAAGGCACGATCTTTCTCGATGAAATCGGGGAGATGAGCGGGCCGCTACAGGCCAAGCTCCTGCAGGTGCTGCAGGACCACGAATTCACGCGACTCGGTGGTAACGCGGAAGTCAAGGTTGATCTGCGCGTCGTCTGTGCGACCAATCGCAATCTCGACGAGATGGTTGCGGAAGGCGCTTTTCGCGCGGATCTGTTCTTTCGCCTCAACGTCGTCAATATCACGATTCCTCCGCTGCGCGAACGGCGCGAGGAAATTCCGATTCTCATTGAGTCGTTCTCGAACCGCTATTCGGTTCTCTATGGCAAACCGCTGCCTACGATCAGCGCCGAGTTGATGGATGCGTTCCAGCGCTATTCGTTCCCGGGCAACGTTCGCGAACTCGAGAACCTGATCAAGCGCGTGATCGTCCTCGAATCCGACCGCCAGGTCCTCGCTGACATGCTCGATCGCGAGCGCGGCAAGCCGGCCGGCTACAGTGCGCTCGCCGAATTCATCGAGTACTCGGAAAAGACTGCGGGCGAGATGCCACTGCGCGAGGTCGGGCGTCTAGCGGCGCAGGAGGCCGAGCGCGAGACCATCGGACAGATGCTTCGGTACACCGACTGGAACCGCAAGCAGGCCGCTGGTCTGTTGGGCATCAGCTACAAGACCCTGCTACAGAAGATCCGCGGTTGCGGGCTGGAGCCCAGCTAACCCGCGCAGACCTGCTGGGTTCATGCGCTACGCGGGTGCTGGCGGGGCCCCAGATTACCGGGTCGAGTCGCCGATTCATCCGGGGGTCATTCGGAGGGAGCGTGGTCGGCATTTGTCCGCTCGACAATCCGATTCGAGAGTACGCGTGGGGCTCTCGTAGCGCGATTGCTGAACTGCTCGCCCAGCCAACTCCGTCACCGCGCCCGCAGGCCGAGATCTGGATGGGCGCCCACCCGACGGATCCGTCACGGGCTCGCTGTCGCGACAGTTGGGTGCCACTCCCCGATCTCTTGCGCGAGGATCCGACGGGGCTACTCGGCGAGCGAGTTGCCGCGCGTTTCGGTGGCGAACTTCCGTTTCTCTTCAAGGTTCTGGCTACCGCGCAACCGCTTTCAATCCAGGCGCACCCCAATCGCGAGCAGGCTCGCGAAGGATTCGAGCGGGAAAACGCAGCCGGAATTGCGCTCGGAGCGCGGGAGCGCACCTACCCCGATCCACACCCCAAGCCCGAGTTGCTTTGCGCGCTCTCGCCATTCTCGGCGCTTTGTGGTTTCCGGCCAATCCCTGAGATTGTGCTGGCCTTTCGGGAATCAGCGGTCGACGCGTTCTCGACCGAGGTCGGATTCCTGGAGAGCGAGGGTGATTCGAAGGCACTCGAACGTTTTTTCTCTGCCGTGTGGAATGCAGATGCGGATCGAATCGGGCGCGGGATCGAGCAGGCTGTGACGAACGCGAAGCGTCGATCCGAAGACCCTGCCGCGCGTTGGATGACCGCGATTGCGGCGCTCTATCCGGGAGATGCCGGAGTGCTCGCTCCACTCTATCTCAACCTCGTTTCGCTGGCTCCCGGCGAGGCGATGTACCTGGGGGCGGGCGAGTTGCACAGCTATCTCGAGGGTACTGGGATCGAGATCATGGGAAATTCCGACAACGTGCTCCGCGGCGGACTGACCGCAAAACACGTCGACATTCCGGAACTTTGCCGCGTGCTTCGCTTCGAGCCCCACGAGCCTGAAGTTCTCTTGCCGCGCGAAACCTCCACCGGTGAGCAGGTTTTCGATACGCCGGCCCAGGAGTTCGAGTTGGCTGTGCTCAGAGTCGTCGAAGACAAGCCCTGGCGAAGTGCCGGGCCTCGCGGCATCGAGAT
>SMVA01219857.1_pt1 | contig 23265 bp, 19 predicted proteins | sample 2456451 | NCBI WGS metagenome assembly SMVA01 (sample SAMN11095933, study PRJNA526329) | marine sediment metagenome | biome: Marine sediment; feature: Surficial sediment; material: Deep marine sediment; isolation source: Hadal surficial sediment | place: Pacific Ocean | collected 2014-05 | depth... | reverse complement strand
CCATCCTATTTAGCCATAAAATCCATGCAGGAGAGAACCAAATTCCCTGTCAGTACTGCCACAGTTACGCGGCTATTTCTGCAAAACCTGGGATTCCGTCTGTTCAGAAGTGCATGGGATGTCACACTCAGATTGCGGGCAAAGATGAATTGTATGTGGATGGAGAGGTAAAGATTAATTTTTATTCGGAAATATCTAAATTAAGAGAGTACTGGGATAAAAAAACCCCAATGCCGTGGGTAAGGGTGCACTACCTTGCTGAGTATGTTCGTTTCAAGCATAAACCTCATATAAGAAGAGGATTTGAGTGTAAAACATGTCACGGTGAAGTTGAAAAAATGCATGTAGTTAAAAGGGTTCACAAGTTAGAGATGGGATGGTGTATTACCTGTCATGAGCAAAATGCAAAAGACGAAAAAGAACTTACAAGATTAAAGGATTGTTTGACCTGTCATTATTAGGATGGAGAGAATCGATGTCTAAACAAGATGATAAGAGTGGACTGAAAAGAAGAGATTTCTTGAAAATTGTAGGAGTAATTGGGGGTGGTGCCGCGGTTTCGGGTTGCTGGTCTGAACCTACAGATGAAATAATTCCCTACGTTATTCCTCCAGACGATATAATTCCCGGGATTCCTAACTGGTATGCCAGCACTTGTACGGAGTGCCCCGCGGGGTGCGGAGTGATGGTTAAAAACATGGACGGCCGGGCCATCAAAATAGAAGGAAATCCTAAGAGTCCAATTAATTCTGGCAGCCTGTGCGCAAGAGGCCAGGCATCTCTGCAGGGGCAGTATAATCCCGATCGTTTCAGAAGCCCTCTTTATAAAAATGAAGCTGGTGAATTAGAACCCACCAGCTGGGACGATGCCGAAAATAAATTTGTAGAAATCATAAATAAGTTAAAAGAACAGGGAAAAGCAAATAAAATTGTTTTTCTTACGGGAAGCGTCTCAGGAAGCCTGGATAGTCTTATAAATGACTTTCTTAAAGCAATTGGCGGTGGGAAGCATATTGCTTATGAGCCAGTTTCTTATGAATCTTTAAAAGAGGCAAACAGAATTACTTTTGGCATAAATAAAGTGCCTTCATACAACCTCGAAAATGCAGATTATATTATATCTTTTGGGGCTGATTTCTTAGAAACTTGGCTCTCTCCTGTCGGCTATACAAAGCAGTTTAGTAAAATGCACGGTTATGATCACGGCAAAATGGGTAAGTTTGTTTATGTGTCACCCAGGTCGTCACTTGCCGGCGCAAATGCCGATAGCTGGATACAGATTAAACCGGGCACTGAAATGACTTTAGCACTTGGTCTGGTAAAAGAAATAATTGATTCAGGACTTTCTTCTGCTTCCGGGCTTGGCCAGATACGAACTCTTGTTTCCAGGTATAATTTAGAACTCGTTTCGGTAAAAACCGATATTGCGGCTGATAAAATCAAAGAAATTGCAAAGGAATTTGCAGATTCAAAAACAGGCCTTGCTATTGGAGGCTCAGTAAGCAGCGCTTCTGATAGCTCTACTAAAACACTTGCGGCTGTTAATTTACTAAACTATGTAGCAGGCAATATTGGAAAAACGATTAATTTTAATTCTTCTCATTCAATTGGAAATGTCGCTTCATATAAAGAGATTGAATCATTAGTGCACTCAATGAGCAGTGGAGATGTCGATCTTTTAATTACTTATGATACTAACCCTGTTTATTCTCTGCCAAAAAGCCTTTGGTTTGATAGGGCTCTGCAAAAAGTGTCTCATGTAGTTTCGTTATCTTCTCAACCAAGCGAAACCACGTCTTTTGCTGAGCTGATACTTCCAGACAGCACTTCAATTGAAAAATGGGGAGACTGTTTTCCTCAGGACGGTATTTACGGCCTCATTCAGCCTGCAATGAACCCAATATATAATACAAAGCCAATAGGTGATGTGATACTTTCGGCTTCGGCAAAACTTGAGCTTTCGTCTTCAAAATTAGCTTACAAAAACTACTTGGAATATTTAAAGAATTCATGGAAAAAAATACATAGCGCTAACGAATCATTTAAGCTGTTTGATCAATTTTGGAAAGAATCACTGCAAAATGGCGGTTATTATATACAGAGAGCTGCTTCTGATGTTTCGCTTTCGCCCGAAGTATTGAGTTTAAGGTTTACAGAACCTAAGTTTGACAATGCCGCTGGTGATCTCTACTTCGTCACCTACCCATCAATTAGCCTGTTTGACGGCAGGGGTGCAAACAAACCATGGCTGCAGGAGCTTCCAGAGCCACTTACCACCTCGGTTTGGGATTCATGGGCCGAAGTTCACCCCGATACTGCTTCACAACTTGGTATTAGTGAAGGCGATTATATAAACATAGAAACTCCAAAAGGGATTATTAAAACACAGGCTTTTGTTTTTAAAGGTATCAGGCCCGATACCATTGCCGTAGCAATGGGGCAGGGGCATACCCAAATAGGACAGTTTGGAAATGACAGGGGAGTCAATGTATTAGACATCCTGCCAAATAAAAAAGACGAACTTTCAGGCGCCTTTGCGTGGTTATCCACCAAGGTCAATGTTTCAAAGTCCGGAGAGAGCGCAAAGTTAACTAAGATACAGATGACTTTTTCTCAGGAAGACAGACACATCGCTCAATCTATTACACTCAAAGAACTGCAACACTCCGGTGGTCATAACGGTAATGGGCACGGCAAATCCGGGGGGCATCATGAACAACTGGATATGTATCCAAAAAGAGAGTATCAGGAAAACAAATGGGGAATGTCAATAGACCTGACCAAGTGTGTTGGCTGCGGTTCGTGCGTTACGGCCTGTAATGCTGAAAACAACGTGTCATTTGTAGGAAAAGATCAGGTTTCTCGCGGAAGATATATGGGTTGGATAAGGATCGAAAGATTCTTTGACGATGGCAAAGAATTTAAAACAAAGTTTATTCCAATGCTCTGTCAGCACTGTGATAATGCTCCCTGTGAGCCTGTGTGTCCTGTCTATGCTACATACAACAACTATGAAGGACTCAATGTAATGGTTTATAACCGCTGCGTTGGGACAAGATATTGTTCTAATAACTGTTCATACAAGGTAAGAAGGTTTAACTGGTATGACTATGAACTCCCAGAGCCCCTACCTATGCAGCTAAATCCCGATGTCACGGTTCGTGAAAAAGGGATAATGGAAAAATGCACATTTTGTTCTCAGAGAATTATAGCGGCAAAGGATAAAGCAAGGGATGAAAACAGGAAAATTGTGGACGGAGATGTCAAGCCTGCATGTGTTCAAACCTGTCCCGCAGAAGCACTTAAGTTTGGCAATATGAAAGATCACAGCAGTGAAGTATATGCCAAATCAAACGACGCCAGAAGTTATTTTGTGTTAGAAGAACTAAATACGATGCCATCTATTACTTACCTTAAAAAAGTTGAGCGGGATAACGCATAATGAGCAATCAGTCTGCTCCTCTTACCTACTCTAGGGTCAATGATGACATAATTAGAATGCTCGAGAAGCCTTCTCTGAAATGGCTTGCGCTCTTTGTATTCGATCTTTCGGTTTTAGGAATTGGTGCAATGTGTTTTATATATCAGGTCTATACAGGACTTGGTGTTGCAGGATACAGCCACCCGGTATTTTGGGGTGTTTATATTACAAATTTTGTATTCTGGGTTGGTATAGCTCACTCGGGAACTTTGATTTCTGCAATACTGTTTTTGTTTAGAGCACGGTTCAGGATGTCTATTTACAGGATATCAGAGGCAATGACTGTTTTTGCAGTAATGACAGCAGGGCTCTTTCCTATCATTCACCTTGGAAGACCGTGGAACTTTTACTGGCTGCTTCCATACCCAAACCAAAGAGAACTGTGGATTAATTTTAAATCACCTCTTATCTGGGACGTATTTGCTGTAAGTACATATGCGACAGTCAGCATACTATTTTTCTATGTAGGCATGATACCCGATTTAGCCGCAATCAGAGATAGAGTAGTAGAAAAACCCAGAAAATTTATTTACTCAATACTGTCACTGGGCTGGAAAGGATCTAACTGGGAATGGATGCACTACACTAGAGCCTATCTTTACTTTGCTGCATTTGCGGCTCCTCTTGTAATTTCGGTGCATAGTGTTGTTTCGTGGGATTTTGCTATGGCAAACACGCCCGGATGGCATACAACCATCTTTCCTCCATATTTTGTAGCCGGCGCTATATTTTCAGGTTTGGGACTGGTTATAACGCTTTGTGTTCCGATAAGAAAAATATTTCACTTAGAAGACTATATTACTGTAGACAATTTTGAGGGTATGGCAAAGCTTATTATGCTTACTTCGGGAATAATAGGTTATGCATATGCCGCCGAATTTTTTATGGCCTGGTATAGCGGGAATCCTCATGAATGGGGTCAGTTTGTGTACAGAGCAACCGGTGATTATGCGCTGTTTTACTGGATTATGGTTGTTTGTAATGTGATAATACCAATATCACTATGGTTTAAGAAAGTAAGAACTAATATTAAAGCACTGTTTGTAATCTCGCTTTTTATAAATATAGGGATGTGGTTTGAGAGGTTTAATATTATCGTAATTTCTCTTTCACATGAATTTGATCCGGGAAACTGGGGGGTTTATAAACCATCTTTAATTGAGATTGGAATTACGGCAGGCAGTTTTGCATGGTTTTTCATGTTTTTCCTCTTGTTTATAAAAACACTCCCTGCTATTTCTATAGCAGAGATGAAAGAAATATTACCGGTTCCTAGAAAGGGGGCTAAACAGTAATGAAAAAAAATCAGGGAGTAGTCGGTGTTTATTCATATGTAGACTCAGTTTTAGAGGCTATTAGAAGACTCAAAAATGCTGGTCATGAAAAAAGGGATATCAGGGTATTTTCTCCCACACCTATTCATGAGATTGAAGAAGCACTTATAGAAGAAGAAAGCATAGTCAGGTTTTTTACTCTCGCAGGGGCTACGCTTGGCTGCATTTGCGGTATTGGTATAACTGTTTTAACTTCAGCGGACTGGCCAATTTATGTTAGCGCTAAGCCTATTGTTTCTATACCCCCTTTTATGATTATTGTATTTGAAATGACGGTTCTTATGGGAGCGTTATCAACACTTATAGGTTTGGTTGTAAATGCGAGAATCAGAAGAAACGCACCGGTAAGTCTCTATGACCCAAGATTTTCAGATGATAAGTTTGGCCTTGCCGTAGTATGTGAAAAAGACAGGGTAAGAGATGTTGAAAAAATTATGAATGATACAGAGGCTGAAGAAGTGAAATTTGAAGGGCTGCACTAGCCGCTGAGATATAATAACTTATTGGAGGAAATAAGTTTTGTTTGGAAAGATAAATGTTTTAATTTTAACTACACTGATCATTTTTATTTCAGCTTCTATGCAAGTGTTTGGATTTCCATGGAATTATGATATGTGGAAGCAAAAATCAATTAAGCCATACGAAATGCCTATGTCTTATCCCAAGGGAACTGTAACAATCGATGGTAAAACAAACCCTATTGAAAGAGAAAAAATGGAAGCTATCACTTCGAACCAGCTTGATTCTTCTAAATTAGATATAAAGAAAGGTAAAGAATTATTTATGATTAATTGTGCCGTTTGCCATGGTGAAAAAGCCGATGGCAACGGACCTATAATTAAAAAGGGGTTCTACCCGGTTAATTTAAAGACTCAGGGTGTAAAGGATAGGAAAGATGGATATATATTTGCATATATTAGATATGGCGGAAAAGTTATGATGCCAAGTTATAGAGAAAATTTATCGGAAGAGCAAGCATGGCAGGTTGTTAATTATATTAGGCATATTCAAAATCAATCTGACTAGGATGGAGTATCAGGACTGAAATGGACGATTCAATAAGAGACGAAATAATATCAAAAAGACCAAATATTTCTCCAATATTATGGCTAGCTTTTGGAACAGTGCTTGTTATCGCAATATTTGTTTTTATTGTATATGGTAGTAAGCAACAATATTCTCATCATGTATGGCAGATATTTCTTGTCAATTTTGTATTTTGGACAGGACTTTCTCAGGCCGGAATTGTCTTTTCCTGTATTCTTAGATTAACACAGGCGCGCTGGGGCAGACCAATGCTCCGAATCAGTGAATCTATTGGTGCGTTTTTACCGATTTGTTTTATATTACTATTAGTTCTGCTTTTTATTGGCAAAGGTGAAATCCTGCCATATATACAAAATCCTTACCCTTATGCTGCCAAAGATATATGGCTTAGTCCGGGTTTTCTTATTGGGCGTCATTTGCTTGGTTTTGGACTGCTATTTTTGCTTAGCATGTATTACTTGTATTATTCTTTAAGACAGGATCTGGGTGGCATGGGAGAAAAACTAACAGGTTTTGCAGGCTGGATTGCCCAGGGGTGGAAAGGTGAAGAAGAGCGAAGTGAGATATGGAATATACTTACTAAGCTTGCTCCTGCTATTGCAATTGTATATGCGATTGTTCTTAGTTTTATAGCCTGGGATTTTATGATGTCTTTAGATCCGCACTGGTTCAGTACTCTTTTTGGCCCGTATTATTTTATGGCAAGCATACTGGCTGCAGTTGGAATGATAATTATATTATCTTCTTATTTAAGAAAGCATTTAAGTCTGGGTGATTATATTACAGACTATCAGTTTTTTGATATTAGCAAGATAATGCTTGGGCTTACGATGTTCTGGGTTTATCTTGCTTTTTCACAGTTTCTAGTAATATGGTATGCAAATATGCCCGAGGAGACTGGCTTTGTAATAGTAAGAATGCAAATAGAGCCTTTTAAAACACTGTCCTGGGTAGTGCTGTCCTGCTGTTTTTTCTTTCCATTTGTTTCTCTTATTCCTAGGACTACTAAAGTAGTAAATCAGTTAACAATATTTATTGCAGTGGTTTCACTCTCGGGTCTATGGCTGGAAAAATATGTTTTAATCGTACCTTCAATTTCAGACGGTATACATTTTGGCTTTATAGAAGTGTTGATAACAGCTGGTTTTGCATCCGGATTTGTACTGACATTTCTTTATTTTATAAAATCTTTCCCAATAATGCCTGTAGGCGATCCTCTTTTTGGAGGCAAGTCTGGAGACGGCCACGGAGGCCACTAATATGGATAGATTAACGGATTTTATTACACAGATTGTATGTGGTGCGCTAATATTGGGTATTCTAGGATTTATAGGAACCCTGGTTGCTATCTCACTATTTGGACCACAACTGCCCAAATTACTACAGGGTCTTCCCTGGTAAATTCTTTGTTATTTTTGAAATAATCAACAAAAGAGTTGTATATTTCTTAACAAAGTATTAAAATTCCAAATAATATGTTAATTAGAAATATTGTTTTATTTGAAATAATTCCTTCTAATTAATTTTAGCTTAAAGTTTTAAATATTTAAGGAGAGAAGTAGGGATGGAGAATTATTATGTCTAAAGAAGCAGAGATAAAATTTACTATAAAACTCGATCATGCCAAAGTGCCAGAACAAATCTTTTGGGAAGCCAGTGATTCAGATTTCGAAGGTAAAAAGCCTTGTGATTCTATTATGATATCAATGTGGGATAAGGAGGCTAAAAACACAATGAGCATTGATCTTTGGACAAATAATATGGAAATAGGGGAAATGGATGCACATTTTTATTTTACTTTTATGAAAATGGCGGAGACTTATTATAAATCTACAAAAAATAAAGAGCTTTCCGATATGATTGCCCACTTTGCACAGGATTTTGCAAAAAAAATCGAAGAAAATGCTAAGTTAGATCAATAATATTAAATAACTTTTTTTTAAAATTAACTAACCAAATACCATTGGAGGGAAAATGCCAGCCAAGAAGCAGAGTGCTAGAAAGAAAACAACTAACCAGAAAAAATCAAAATATAATTTTAAAAATATTCTATTTGAAAAAAAGAGAAAAGTAGCCTATGTAACTATCAATCGTCCTGAAGTTAGAAATGCCCTTAATTCGGAGACCAGAGAAGAGCTTGCTGCTGCCTTAGAGGATGCATGGTTAGATGATAAAATTGGAGTCATTGTTCTAACGGGTGCAGGAGGCAAAGCCTTTTCTGCCGGTGGAGATCTTTCCTGGATAGTAGATCCCAAGAAAAAGGTTGATGCTCGTTATATGCAGGTTCATTACAGGCTTGCAACTGCAATGAGAAACTGTGGTAAACCCATAATAGCGAGGGTTGATGGATACTGTATAGGTGGTGGAAATGAGCTTAATATGCTTTGTGATTTAACAATTGCCTCGGAAAATTCTATTTTTGCCCAGGCCGGGCCCTTAGTTGGCAGCGCACCTATTTGGTATGGGATACAGCAGCTGCAGCACTCAGTAGGGGATAAGAAGACAAGGGAAATAGTTTATTTATGTAATCGTTATACAGCGAAAGAAGCCATGGAAATGGGGTGGATAAACAAAGTAGTACCAAAAGAGGATTTGGATAAAGAAGTTTCTGCATGGTGTACTAGGCTTCTGGAAATGAGTCCACAGTCTCTGCGTATTGCCAAATTACAGATCAACTATAATTCAGATATGTCTCACTCTCAGGTTTCTCACGGTCTGGAACTAGCGCGGTTTTTTATGAAAGCACCGGAGATGGTTGAAGGCGCATCGGCATTTTTAGAAAAGAGAAAACCTGATTTCTGGAAAGTGAAATAATTTCCATTCATGAGGTCGAGGGTTCGATTCCCCTCATCTCCATTAATAATTAGCTAATGATTCAAGGTAGTTACACTTCCTCCTCTGAAAATAAATATCACCAAAGCTGAAAGATGTGTCCAAATAGGTGTCCATTTAGTATCATTTTGTATGATTTTGCACTGTTTTAGATGTGTTTACAAAGCCAATGAAAATATTATGATATAATGTTAATTATGAATAGAAATAGGAATTGTATCTTACTATATTCAGCACTTCTTATTATTGTTTTATCGTATGGGTGTTACAAGGTTGGTCCGAATTATTCCCCTCCAGAAACAAAAATGCCCGATGAATGGTATGAAGCGATAACTTATGGACTTAATGAAGGAAAAGCAAATCTTCAGACATGGTGGATAGTTTTCAACGACCCTGTACTGAATGATTTAATAAAGCGGGCACGCGTGGGCAACTATGATGTAAAACAGGCAGTAGCACGAGTTAGTCAAGCGCGGGCTCAACTTAATTTCGCTAAAGGTGAATATGTACCTTTTATCGAGGGCTCGGGTTCTTTAGAGAGGAGTCGGACAAGTGAGGGAATCGTAGAAGATCCGAGTTTTATTCCTCCGCCTGAAACAAGAACCGATACTATTATAGATCTCGGTGGAGGTGCTTCGTGGGAACTTGACTTATGGGGAAGGATCGCCAGATCCGTTGAATCCGCTGAGGCCAGTTATGAAGCTTCTATAGAGGACTATCGAGATGTACTCGTGGTGTTGTTTTCTGATGTAGCTTCGAATTATGTATCAGTTCGAACGCTTCAGGATCGAATTAAATTGGCTCAGAGCAACGTTGAACTCCAGAAAAAAACCCTTCAACTCACAAGGGATCGATTTAAGGCAGGTATTTCACCACTGCTTGATGTCCGCCAGGCTGAGCTAAACCTTTCAACGACAGAATCAACCATACCAACTTTGCAGTTTCAATTGGATCAAGCAATAAATCGCATAGGCGTATTGCTGGGTGAATACCCCAGCGCACTTCAAGCTGAACTAACCAAGCTGGCACAAATTCCGGCACCGCCGGATGATATTGCGATAGGGCTTCCGGCTGAACTCTTACGCCAGAGACCGGATGTTCGTCAGGCCGAGCGTGAGATTGCCGCACAGACAGCTCAGATTGGTGTGGCCACTGCAGAATTATATCCTCAATTTTCTATCTTTGGGACATTAGGACTTGAAGCTGTTGACTCTGTAACATTCTTCAAAGGATCGAACGTTATTTTTGAATTCGGTCCACAATTTAGCTGGAGAATCTTTGAGGGAGGACGCTTGCGTAGCAATATTAAGATACAAGAGGCTGTAACGGAAGAACTTTTATATAATTATGAAAACACTGTTCTAACTGCTCTCGAAGAAGTAGAGAACTCGATGGTAGCCTATGTTCAAGAAACAGATCGTAAAGAAAGCTTAGAACGCTCCGTCACAGCAGCCGGGAGTGCCGTCGATCTAGTTGAAACACTTTACACAACAGGTCTAACCGATTTCCAAAACGTTCTTGATACCCAGAGATCATTATTTCAGCAGCAGGACCAGCTTGCAGACAGCAAGGGAAATATAGTACAAAATCTAATCAGTCTTTATAAAGCATTAGGTGGTGGATGGTCGCCTGAACCTGAAAACGAAATATTCACCTATAAGAAATTAGAAGCGACTCAATCCGATTATATCCGAGAGGAGGATAAGAAGTTAACCTCGGAAAAGTCTAATGGAATTGATGTTAGAAAAACACAGAACGAGCTTAAATAAAGTAATATGGTAGTATAAACTGAGCACGTAAAAATTAAAATGTTTGAAAATATTCCAGTCGAAATATCTTACGGCGGCGTATACATACCGCCCTTGTTTTTCGTAGTGCTCTTTGGAGTAATCAGCGCATATTTTATTACTGCAATACTCAACAGAACTGGTCTCAGCAGATATTTCTGGCATCCGCCTCTGGTGTTTGTTGTACTGGCTCTGCTTATGAGTTCACTTATTGGTCTTATAATCTTTTCACCATAGGATACTATAAATGGAAACACCAAAGCTAAGTACGCGTTTAATAGTTACTGGAACCCTAATAGTTCTGGCGGTAGTTGTTACCACTCTACTTTACTACCGCTCTGTAAATAGACCCTGGACCAGGGATGGTCAGGTGCGTGCTAAAATAATCGAAATAGCCAGTCAGGTTAGTGGTCAAGTGATTAAGGTCGCTGTAATAGATAATCAGAGGGTAAAGAAAGGTGATCTGCTTTTTCAAATTGATCCCAAAGACTATGAACTGCAAGTTAAGGATGCAGAAGCTGTCATAGAACAACGTGAGGCTCAGCTTAAATTAGCAGAATCGGAAAAAGACAGAATACTTGAAGCTTTAAAAACGAATGCAGTATCAAGGGCACTTGCTGACAAGGCGGTTGCGAGTGTGAATGTTGCACGAGCCAATCTAAATCGCAGCAAGATTAGCCTTGAGACCGCTAAACTTAAGTTAAGCTGGACTTCAATATATGCACCGGGTGATGGTTATGTTACAAATCTGGAATTGAAAGAGGGAGACTATTCTAATACAGGTTCAGCAATACTCGCATTTGTTGATAGTAATTCATATTGGGTTTATGGTTATTTTAAGGAGACCCAGTTAAAGCACATAAAACCCGGTGACAGAGCCGTAGTTACTCTGATGAGTCATCGCGACAAGCCTATAGAGGGAGTTGTTAATAGCATTGGAAGAGCAATTTCTACACCTGGTACAGCTAATATATCAGAACTGGTTCCTGAGATTTCAGCTACTTTTGACTGGGTTCGACTGGCTCAACGCGTGCCAGTTCGTATAGAATTGAAGAAAGTGCCGGAAGGGGTTGATCTTATAGTAGGTACAACAGCTTCTGTTGCTGTTATTCCCGACAAGTCAAATTGATACAATTATATTGCACTTCGTTCTCAAGTATGTCTAATAGTAGTACAAGCCAATTCCACTATTAGGCATCGTTACCGACTTCATGATTAGGACAATTGAGTGATTCAAAACGCGATGGCGCAAATAAAATTTACTTTATCTAAGGGTATTAAAGGCATTTTGGAAAAGCTGGATCCATTAAGTGCACAGCTTGCCATCAAGACCTGCTTTGCCATTGTCATAGGTCAAGCCATAGCACTGTGGCTTGGCTGGAGCGCGACAATTGTTGCTATCACTGTACTGATGCTCCAAACTCGATATCTGGGAAGCACCTTAGACAAGAGTATTTTGCGCCTTGCTGGTGGGATGGGTGGGGCGGTTGTTGCGCTGGTTGTAATGGCACTTTTTCCTCAGGATCGATTTTTATTTATCGGAACTATTGCACTATTGATTATCATTGGGATCTACATACAGCAAGGCAGCCGTTATCCATATGCATGGCTTTTTGGAAGTGTATCATTAGCAATTGTGGCTTTTTTAAATATCTTTGAACAAAATCCATATGGAACATTCGAGTTTGCTATCTTGTGGGCATCGAGCATGGCATTAGGGATCGTGGTGCTTCTTCTTGTCCATGGCATACTCTGGCCAAACCCTGCTGGTAAGGACTTTGAAAAAGGAATGAAATCTGTTTTGGAAAATAGTAGAGAACTTTTTTCATTTAAGGTTAGAGCCATTTTTGAAGATAGACCCTATGTGCAAGAGACCACTACGATTGAGAAAGGATTGATTATGTTACTTCCAAAACTACGCACAACCCTGGCAACAGCTACGCTTGATACGGGACGATTCCACAATTATCAGCAACAGTACAACAGCTTGCTTGACCAGTTGGGAACGCTTGTCAAATTGATTGTTGCCTTTGGCGAAACTATAAGTGTATGTCGCGAGTCTTCGTTATTGAAATCGACCCTTGCTGAGTCCTACTCCTTTCGTCACGAAGTTAATACTCTTGAAAATATGCTAGATGAACTTGTTGAAGCTCTAACTCGGGATCGTAACAGAACGGCAAATCCTGCGGCTACAGCTTACCGAAATGAGATAGATGAAAAAATTAAGTTGCTTGTAGGGGATTTAAAATCGCATATTCATAACGTTAAGGAACTCTCTGTTCTTGCCGCTATGATATCTGAGTTCAAGAAACTGGCATATCATATCGTGAACTTCCATGAATTTCTGGCTAGTGTGGAAAATAAAAAAATAAAGGAGTCACCAAAAGCTTCTCCTCAAGCACTACCGGAATTACAAACCTCGTTCAGTCTGAAAAGCCTGCGTTTTAGAAAAGCAGCTCTTGGCGGAATTGTAGTGGTGATGGCCTGTACTCTCTGGATTACTACTAATTGGCCCTACCCATTTAAAATGATAGCGTTCGCCTTGGTACCTATGTTAATAAATGCGATGGTTCCGTGGTTACCCCCTAGGCCACTTCTCAAAAGCCTGGTTTTTGGAAGCATCGTTGGGTTTGTTCTCTATTTTAAAATTATGCCACTTTTAGACGGATATATGCAACTCGCACCCGTGCTCATAATTGTTTTTTTTCCATTTTGTTATTTTATGAACAGCCCTAGACCGACAACAGCCGCTATAAGTATGTTTAGCGGATTATGGGTTATCGAGCTAATATCCGTGTCTCAGTCCCAATCCTATTCCTTTACAGATTTTATGAATAATTTCATAGGAATCAGCGGAGGCTTTGGATTGGCCTTCGTGACACTTGCAATATTCTCCCCTCATGTACCGGAAAAAGAATTCAGAAAGCAACTTGCATTGTTCTTTGGGACATGTGAGAAGATCATAAAAGAACTAGAAGAACATAAACCGTGGACACCTGATGGAAAATCTATTCTAATATCAAGAAATAAGGAATTAATAGATCATATAAAATTGTGTGTTCTGTGGAGTACTATGTTGAATTACGACCGGGTAGCCTCTAATGACAAGAATAAGGTAGATTCACTTTTGGCAGCGATTGAGTTGCTAGCGTTTAGGTTGGATTTATTAGAGCACGCGCGTGGAGACTTCAAGGATGAATCTTTGATCTTGTCTCTTAAAGACAAAGCCAAGGAGCTTCATCAAGCTGGTATTGAAACATTTTCATCATTTAAAAACTCAATTTCAAAAGGAGAACATGTACCAGAATTGCCCGATATCTCAAATTTGAAAAATAATATACGTGCAGATTTAGAAGAGTTAAGGGAGCAAGCAAAGGCTGATGAGAATGTAAGGGAACTAGCCGGTCAGGTTATGGTTGTTCTTGGATTCTACCCGGCTTTGACTGAATCCCTTCGCGAGTGCCGTCGGACCGTCAACGCACTGGATTGGAAAGCCTGGGATCAGGCATATTTTTGATCAATTCGGGTATTAAACACCATCACACTCACACTCAATAATTTAACTTATAATGAAATTTGTTTGATTTCTTCTCCTCTGGGATTCCAATATCCTTTTATTTAATGATTGGATTTATTTGTGTAAAAAAAGCCTGTTCAGATTGACATTGAACAAAAAAATCAATACAATAAAATAATTATTAGTTCCATACCATGTCTCATCATAGGCTAATATTAATCTATTTCGTTCGATACTTCTTTGAAATTGCATGGAAAGTAAACCATGTAATATTTATACTTTTGATTATGTTTATTCTTGGTGCCCTTGTTATTTCAAAAGTAGAGGGAATAGGTGTAGCCAACTCAATTTATTTCACATTTATAACCGGTTTTACTATTGGTTATGGTGATATTACGCCAAATACTATAATTGGTAAGGTGATTAGCCTAATAATTGGTATTACTGGAATCATCTTTACCGGAATAGTTGTTGCTATATCTGTAAGAGCACTTTCCAAAGCATTCGAGCACGAATATAAAAAATAAACTGTATTTATCATTGTATTTGCGAAAAATTCCTAAACGGATTAAGTCAAACTAGCACCTTCGAATTTTACTGTTTGATTGAGGAGGGATTTCGTTTATGGACCATTTAGCTTTTGGGTTAATTGCTGCATTTGTTGTCTTATATGGAGTCGTATCAAAAAGACTTCAAAGCACAATTATCTCTGACCCTATGGTTTTTGTGATATTCGGATTTTTTCTGAGTAGTAGTGTAACTGGATTGATAGCTGGGAAAGACCATATACTTATAAATATAGTTGCCACTCTGGCGCTCATTCTTATTTTGTTTTCCGATGCATCTCGAATAAACCTGGGTTTATTTAAGACCGAGCAAGACCTTCCAAAACGCCTACTAGGTGTTGGGTTACCCTTAACAATCTTTTTGGGTGTGTTTATGGGAGTAATGATCTTCACAGAATTACCCCTTTGGCAGGCAGCAATTTTAGCAACTATACTTGCCCCAACCGATGCGGCACTGGCACAGGCGGTAATCAACTCAGAGCGAGTGCCTGGACGGATACGTCAGGCTTTGAATGTAGAGAGTGGCCTGAATGACGGTATTTGTTTTCCGATTTTGCTCTTGTTCATTTCTCTAGCTGCAGCAAGTGAAGTAAACCACCCGGCATCATACTGGATTCACTTCATTGTGTTTCAGTTGATCCTGGGACCTATCGTTGGGATCATTATTGGCTATGTTGGGGGAAAACTTGTTTTATGGGCCGTAAACAAAGACTGGATGTCGGGTAATTTTCAGCGTCTTTCCGTCTTAGGTTTGTCCGTAATGGCATATTTCTTTGCCGATCTGGTTGGAGGGAATGGATTCATGTCAGCTTTTTTTGCCGGGCTAATTTTTGGCAATGTAGCCCGTCAAGTATCTAGCCCAATCTATGACTTCGGCGAGGCAGAAGGAGAACTGTTTATACTGCTAACATTTATGCTCTTCGGTGCGATTATGTTGCCTGAAACTATTGGGAATATAAGTTGGCGTTATATTCTTTACGCTCTTGTGAGCTTAACCTTAGTTCGTATGATTCCTGTTGCAATCAGCCTGATACGTAAAGGTTTATCAACTCCTTCCATACTCTACATAGGATGGTTTGGACCTCGCGGGGCAGCCTCAATTCTCTATGTACTTTTAGTGGTAGATAAGCATGATTTCAGTGGGGGGGATATAATCTTTAATGTAACAGTTACTACCGTGTTATTAAGTATTTTTCTGCATGGATTGACAGCAGTGCCGGGTGCCAATGTCTACGCATCTGCTATTGATGCCATATCTGATAAGAAAAAAGATGCTGAGATAAAACAAGTATCTCAGTTACCAACCCGCAGGTCTCACAAGAATCACAAGAAGGGATGATAACGGAATGCTTATCATGCAACAACTCATCGTTTGCTCTGCACGCGAGATTAATTCGAACTGAACTCGAAACCAATTCCCACGAGCGGTCCCCTTACAGTAACCTTGATATCTGCCTCTTTTTTGTAGTGGACGTGGAGATACCGGTACCCTGCAAATACGTGGGAGGAAACACCCCGTATCTTGAAGCGGTAGCCGACTAGGCCCATTCCATTGTAGGTTTGTTCCACGTTGTCCACGTCAAAGCCACCGTAATCGCCCTCTATGCGGAGGTGCCAGCGCTCAGTCAGATCCCACAAGGTATTAAGTCCTATAACGGGTGTGATGAATGTGATACCCAGTTTAACTTTCCGGTCGGGAGGATCGATTTTTATTGGAAAATCATCAATCAGCCAGCGGGCACCAACAAACGGCTCTACGGTCACTGTGGGGGAATTGTGATTCTTTCCCAGATGCCACCTGCCGACCTCGTAGGTCACGCCGAAATCTGCGAGAAATGCTTCATCTTTGATGGTGACCTTGTGCTTTTGGAGCGGACCCTGGACGGTCTCGGTATCCTTCAGAAACACTACGATCGGCGAGAAGTAAGCACCAATCCTTCCCTTTCGTAACTCAAAGTCCATCATCGCGCCGAATTGCAGGTCATCCAGGAGCGTTCCGAGATCTATAGGCAAATCTTCTGAGATAGGTCCGAGCTCGATGTCGACAGGGAGTTCCGGGGCCCATCCGTATATATTGAATGTGAACCGCCAGGGAGCTTCCCGCCAATCCGTCGATTCTTGTGCCACGGATAGCGGTGCAGAAATTACTACAAGCATTAGTGCAAAAATAAACAGAACGGTAAATTCCGATAATCTCATTGTTTTCTCTCCTCCTTATGCTGGCACGACTTCTTCTACAGCAACCCTCTCTAGCCGGAGGAATAAAGCTTGAATGGTTACGTTGTCATCATTCAAGCAATTCAGCTCGCCTGGTCGGCAGGTCTTGTTGAACCGTGTATCCGGGGTTCTCGGATAATGGAGCACCTACTTCACCGGTTGCGTCGACGGAAATTTCCATGTGCCGTCAAGAATTTCCTTATGCGGTTGATAGAGCCTGACGATGTAGTTCCAGCCGTCCATGATCGGTAGATAGTTGGACTGCTTAGGATCACCGTCGAAATGAATAGTGATGCTTCCATCCTTGTTCTTGACCCCGGTGATGTTGTTGATCGAGTATGCGTTGTATTTGTTCTCTTCAAAGAATCCCTTGGCGTTGTAGAGGCTGATGGACCAGAACCCGTCCACGGGTACGTCTTTTACGGTAAGTGTATAAGGAGTCTTTCCGTCGTTATTCTCTGGTACAACGTTGAGGTAGGTGGCATCCTTTGCCGGATTCCCGCCCCAGCCGAATGCCGCACCTATCAAATGTGCGATGGGATCTACTTCTTCCTTAGTGCCAAAACACTTACTACTATCTGTTATCGTCGCGGCTAATACATTGATGGCGTCGCGCAGGCGATCCTGGGACTTCTGGTCCCAATTGGGGATTTCGAACGTGCCGGCCGACGCCTGCTCGACCTTGATCTGGTCCTGGATGGCGGTGGCCTTCTTGATATCCTCCGGATCGTTCGAATTGACAAACGTACGGATAATAACTGCCATATAGCGGGTCCCAATCTTAGCTTGGGTTAGGGTGTACTTGCCGGGCTTATATTCGACGGGAATCGGGACATATTCATCCTGGTTGACCACCATCATGGATTGAAAGCGATCACCCGTATCCGGTTTGGTGATTGTGACTGGACTGGTCAGGTCGAATACCGCGAAGGAATACAAGGTGTCCCGGTTCATCCGGATCACTTTTTGCTGATCAATGGGAGTCGGCTTCCGGATGTTATAGAACTTACCTAAATCTCCCAGATCGACGTAGCTCTTGAAATACTTGTCGCTCTCGGCACGGACAAAGGTATCCCAGGTAACGGGTATGGTGTCCGCTGTTGCTACCGATTCAAGGGTTTTGTCGGCATGGCTTGTTGAGCCAAGGCCGGCGGAGCTGTGATAGCGAAATGCATCGCAAAAATTGCTGCAAGTAATGTCTTCATTTTTTAATCCCCCTTATTTATTAGTTATTCTATTCCCTTCTATAACAATTAATTACTTAGGCACTAGACTAATAAAAATGGTAAACTAGAACAAAGTGCATGTAAAGTATAGCAAATTAAGTCATTATAAGAAAAAAATTTATAAGGTGTTTTAGCGAAGATTTAACAGCAGTTTAGATAACAGAAATAACTAGTTTAAATAGAAATACTGTAAACCGTTATATGAATCTTATTAGAGAAAAAATAGCAAACCTTTGTGAACAGGAATCTCCATTTAGTAGAGAAGTGGAAGTATTAGAATTAAATTAACTTTTATATAAAATATTATTCTAACTATAAAAATGATGAATAATTTCAAATTATTAAAATCATGTCAAAACAGGTTAGTTGGAATTACATTGTTTACAATATTGGCAATAATCTCCTCTGGTTGTAGCAAATTAGGTTCATATTCAATTAAGGCTGGGAGAGGGGCTTATAATGAAGCAATTAATTATACTGACGCCCAGCAAACTCTAATGACGATTGTTAGACATCGATATGGTGAAAAATCAACAATATTAGCAGTTACCAGTGTGACAGCAAATGTATCTGTAACTAGTAAGGTAGGTTTTAACATTGGTATCGGTTCCAAAGAAAATTTTGAAGGTAATCTCGTTCCATTAAGCGGTGGTGTTGTGTATGAGGAAAACCCCACCATTACTTATGCTCCTGTACAGGGAAGAGAATATATCAGAAAATTGCTTTCACCTATTCCAATTGAATTACTTGCGTTAACGATTAGTTCTGAATTATCGCCTGAAGAAATGGGAAAACTAATAATTTTTCTTATAAGTCGAGTTAATGATATAAAAAATCCTGCATTTCTTTCGGCAAAAAATTCTTTATCTGACCCCCGCTTTCTAAGATATGTGGATCTAACTGTATTATTGGTGAGTAGTGGCAATTTATTTTTCATTTCTTCACAGGACATTCCCAACAAATACGCTTTTGTAATAACAGATTACAAATCATCAGTTGACGAAGTACAAGAATTTTTAAATATATTAGGAATATCTAAACAAATTAAAATGTTTGAAGATATTGTTTTACCTATAAATTTTGCGATTCATAAATCCGATTCTCCCGGAATTTCCTTAAAAACTAGATCTATATGGGATTTGGTCCAGATTTTAGGATCTACAATTCAATTACCTGAGGATAATGAATTATCAGAAAATGCTATTAAATATCCACCACCTGGTTTACCAACAATGAATCTTAAAATATTAAGTTCGAAACAGAAACCAATTAATGCTGCCGTTCAGATTAATTATAATAGAAATTGGTATTATATTGATAGAAATGATAAACAAACTAAAACCGCATTTAGAATTCTTCAAGAATTTTGGGGAGTAATGATTGCAGATGCCTCAAAGGGTTCTTTAATGGCACCGGTATTAACAGTACCTGTGAATTAAAAATATAAGAAATTTAAGAACTACAAATATTCTTTAATATTTTATTAAAATCTTTCTTAAACTATGTCCAAAATATACTTTATTAAACACTCGGCTATATTAAATTTACTTGGTAAAGGCAGTAATATTTTTAGTCGGTTATATAATTATATATTTTCTAGTTGAAAATGTTTTGAAACCCAAGTTAATGGGAAAAGAATTTAACATTTTCATTCTTATGATATTTATTTCCCTTCTGTTTTGGAGTTGGGTGCTTGGAGCAACCGGAGTTATATTAGCAATTCCCTTAACCATAATGATCAAGAAATCATTGGAAGTAATTTCACACAAACGAGCGGAAAAATTGTCCTAGAAGAGTAATTAATATGTTAATAATAAATTAACTTATAATTATAAACGAATTATTTAGTTAATTTTTCCCCCAATATAATTACAATGGTTGGTAATAGAAAAAAATAAAATCAAATGATTAAATGAAAGATCTTGATTACTTCTTAAAAATCAAATTGATTTAAATAAGAATAGTTATACCGAGCAAAAAATTACAAATCATAATCCCATCCGGGATTTTTTAAATTATTTAAGTTTGAATATTCATATTGAATCAGTATTACTATTTCATTGATTATAATTTATATTAGGGTGCCATTTTAACCATTTCTTGTCAGGTTTTTCATGAAGATCAAAGACCGCACCATCAGAAACTACTTTACCAATATCTTTCTGAGGTGTTGCGAAAGCGACCCCGCCTTTAATTATTGAAGTCAAGGATTCGGTTTTAGCTTTAACTCCAAACAGATAAAAATCAAGACCAATACCACTTACATTCCAGAACTTTGAATTATCACGAACCAACGCTGAATATTTTTTATTTATAACTAAATTTATTTCAACATTTTCAGCATTATCGGCAAGTTTATGTCCAACAACTTTACCCACTTCAATCTGCTTATAATAAACCGGTACACCGATGTTTACAGAGCCAAGCCTTTTTGAAAGCAATGTAATATTTAAATTTTCTTCATCACTAACTACCACTGGCTGCCCATCTGATTTTTCAAAATTCACAAATACCGGTTCTTTCTCCAAACCTATGAACTGATCTGATTCGGTCCCTTCGCCAGGTAGTACTTCAATATATTTAAATATAATAGCACCCACATTTTTAATGCCGCCTAATCCAATCTCGGGTTCTGCAATCCAGAATTTTGAGCCGGATTTTGCTATTTTATCTGCTCCTTTGTATAATCTGACTTTTACGATTATTTTATCCAGGTTCTCACTTATATTAACATTTTCGACAGTTCCCACACTGATGCCCTGATACTTTAATGCTGAACCTTCACTCAATCCTTTAGAATCTTTAAAAAATATAGATATAAGGGAACCAGTTCTAAATGCACTATCATAACTATCATAAATTTTAAACACACTTCCAGGTGCTGTCTGTTTGCTACCTGAACTCCAACGATTACTAAATCCAATTCCTCCATCAATAATAGTTTGAATTGATTCAGTTTTAATCTTTATACCAGATAGTCCTGCATTAATTTTTATTCCACTTACATTCCAAAAACGAGAATCTGTTTTAACAAGATGCACATAATCCTTATAAATATATGCATTAACATCAACTTCTCTGTCATTTGATGTCAAATTGTGATCTTGGATTTCTCCAACTTTTAATTCATTATAAAGTATTGGTGCCCCAGGTTTTAAAGATCCTAATTCTTTTACCCTGAACACAATATTAAGCCCACCTTCCTCCATTGCACTACTTCGGTTCTCATAAAGTTTAAATATTGTTTCATTTTGCACAGTGTTGCCTAATTGTCCATGAGGATTATCGAATGAAATTCCACCTTCTATAATTGTTACAAAAGATTCGATATGTATTTTTACACCTGAAAGCCCGGCATCTACAGTTATACCGCTAACGTTCCAGAATTTGGTTTTATCAGTCACTAAATGCTTATATTCAGGTTCTATATAGGCACGCACATATATTTTATTATCATCCTTTAATTTATGGCTATGTATTTCACCTACTTTTATTTTCCTGAAATAAACTGGTGAACCAGCTTGAAGAGAACCGAGATTGTCTGAAATAAGGGTAAAATGCAGTCCCGGAAGGCTCAAATCACCAACTGGTGGTTCTTTAAGAGCAACAAACTTTGTTTTGGTCTTACCACTACCTGGCTTTAACTTTATGTATGCCCCACTTATAATAGTCCCCAGATTAGAAATCTTACCAACCTCAAACCTAGGTTTTACAATCCAAAATTCGGTTCCATCTACTAAAAGGTAAGAAGCTTCTTTATCAATCAGAGCTGCAACAATTACATTATTTCCATCCCTATTTAAATTTATTTTTGTTAAGTGCCCAATCTCCACTCCTTCATATTTAATTTTTGTCTTATCAACCTCTAGGCCGTCTCCCGAATCAAATGTAATTTGAATCGTGATGCCTTTATGCTCGTAGTTTTCATATATAAGATAAAGACCGATCAAAAGAGCTATAATTGGAACAATCCAGATTGGTGAAAATCTGGATTTTTTTGATACTTTAACTTTAGCCTGTTTCTCCTCGCTCATTATACCATTCTCCTTAGCTTTACTTATCTTTTATAACTGCATTATCCCAGACCAACCTTACATCAAATGTAGATGCAGCTATCATTGTAAAAAAGACGACTAGTCCAAAAAATGTTGCACCTTTGCCCGCAACTATAGTTACAATAGTGCCTAATTTAACTAAAGCCATTAATATTGAGATCATAAAGATATCTACCATAGACCACTTACCAATAAATTCTACAATTTTATAAATAGTATTTCTTTGCCCGGGACCCCACTTCCATTCAAATTGTACAGAAATTAAAAGTATCATTAATGAAAGCATTTTCATTATCGGTATAAAAATACTTGCAAAAAACACAAGTAGAGCAAGAGGGTAATCTTTTGAATGAATAAATGCTATTACACCACTTATAATTGTATGAGCTTCAACATTGCCAAAAGTATCGATTACCATCACCGGATAGATGTTTGCAGGTATGTAACAAATAGCAGAAGTTAATAAAAGCGCCCATGTCCTTGATATGCTATTAGGTTTTCTTTGATGTAGTTCGAGTCCGCATACATGACACTTTGCTTTTTCCTGATCTTTAAAACTATTTATATCGTATAAGGAATTGCAAATCTCACAACTAACAAGAGAAAGATCTTTAGCGGTATTATAATTTATAGTATTCATTTTCCCCATTGTTCCATTTTTTTCCATATTACAAAATTATCATATGATATTGATGAAATAATTATTAAAAGTAATAGAGCTATATAACAAAAAAGACCTGTACCAAATGAAACTTTAGCAATACTACTAAGTTTGGTAAGTGCAACAAGTATTCCAAGCATATAAACTTCAAGCATAACCCATTTGTTTATTTGTTCATGAATCCTGAAGATCTTACTAACGTATGGAAGTTTTATATTAAACTTAAAAGAAATCATCGTATACAATAAAGAAGTAATACTAATTAATGGTAAAAATATAGAAGTGAGAAATACTAGAATAGAAACAAAATAATAACCACCATTGAATAATTCCTTAACGCCCGTGAAAAGAGAGTTAGCTTTTGTGTTTCCAATTACTGATAGAGTTAAGATTGGGTAAAAATTTGCTGGGAAATACATTATAAAAGCACCGAGGGTTAAAGCTAATGATCGATCAACAAAGGTTAACTTTTTAACATATAAAGTGTTTCCACATCTTGAGCATCTAGCAACTTCATTGATTTTTACTGGTATTAATTCATG
>SMVA01213369.1_pt1 | contig 23268 bp, 21 predicted proteins | sample 2456451 | NCBI WGS metagenome assembly SMVA01 (sample SAMN11095933, study PRJNA526329) | marine sediment metagenome | biome: Marine sediment; feature: Surficial sediment; material: Deep marine sediment; isolation source: Hadal surficial sediment | place: Pacific Ocean | collected 2014-05 | depth... | reverse complement strand
CGAGTCCAATACCGCCGTAGGCGTGCAGGGTTTCTCTCATGTCTGCAATTAATACCTCGAAGGATTGGCTACCTATTTCATTGACCGGGAAGGGCTCTGCGACTTTTCGCAAAGTGGGGTGCCCCATTCTGATAACGGTGTGAACTGACATTTTTCCCTTGGCCTGGATTAAATTCGCGGTGATTCATCTGCCTGCAACTCGTATAATAACAATCATCTGGCGACTAGCTCGCACTTTTCTTGCGCCGGCATGAAATGGCGTGTGCCGCTTTGGCGAAAGGCATTGAATTGACCGGTTCGGCCTGATGCCCGTTTATGCCCCCACCTGACTGTTCCAGTACGCCCATGACTCCCGGAATCAAGTCAAATCAAGGCTGGTAATGGCGCCGCAATGGCGCATTCGTTGAGTAAATAGTCACTTTCGGACAAAGGGTGGTAGAGGCTGGATCAGAGGTAATCAACCCAATTCCCATACGATTGATTGTTGGCCTCCAGAGGACTATCTTTACGTTCTGTTCCCCCGCGCATTGGATAAAGGGGAAATTGAAGAATTAAAGGGATTTGACCAACAGAATCGACACAGGAAGTTGAGCAATGAAGAAAAAGCCGGATATGTTACTTTTACTATTCCTCGTCTTCGGACTGGGTATAACGGTAAATGTACTGGGACAGGTAATGGGCCTTTAATCAGCTCGTGCCATTGTACGAAATGAGATAGTCTCCAACTCAGTAAAAACCGCATCCAGGGGGATATCCCATGGATTCGGCACAATATCCTCTGTTTCCTGAATTGAATGTGCCAACCCGATAAGTCTTGGCCGGTGATAATCGGATAACCTGTAAGCGAAAGTCCTGTCGTAATAACCCTTTCCCATACCTAGCCGATTTCCCTTTCTGTCAAATCCCACCAGCGGCAGGAAAACCAGGTTAAGTAACGAAGGTTTGATGCAGTCCCGCATCACAAATGGTGGTTCAAGAATGCCGAATTTGCTTGAAACAAGCGGTGTCGTCCCGGGGACAAAGGACTGGAACAACAGGCTGTGTTTGTTCGAAATATGACCTTCTGGCATCACGGGCAGATAGACTTTCTTTCTCATCTGATGGCACCAATCCATAAGACCCGAAGGGTCAATTTCACCATCATTCGGCAGGTAGAATGCGATTCGTTGTGCGTTCAGAAAAGTAAGATCACAGGCGAGTCGTTTTGCCAGGCGATGGGCAGCAAAAAGTTGTTGGCGTTTGTTAAGGGCGCGGCGTTTCTCGCGTAATATTTGCCGTAGAGATGGCATGACCGTACAAATATCCTGGCGAATTGGGGTCTCGAGCAAGGAAAATAACAGTCCCCCAAATTACCGCTGTCGGATAGGCCCTTGAACCCAGCGGTTCAAGGCGGTGGTCTCTAACTGGCATTAGGCTTTCCGCAAAACGGACATGCACATCAACCAAGATAAAAGACCTCCTGGATATCGCATAAAGGGTCGAGGACATATCGACTGGCAAACAATCCAGGGGACTTGTAGGGATTATATCCTAGCCAGCGATGTTCTGACATACTTTCACTGCATCTTAATACCTGATTTGAACCGTCTGTCATTAACAGACCACAGCCAGATCAGGGTTAATTCCCGAAAAGAAAACAGGGCGCAGCGCTGACTTTTACCATGGAATATTATTTCTGTTAAGTCTTCAAACGGCTAATCGCCCGGTCCAGCTTTCCGGTAAGAGATTGAATTTCTCCTTCCTGGCTTGTCACGACATCATCGGCAATTTGAGTTTGAGAAATGAGGTCATTGGCAATGTTGAGCGCCGCCATGACCGCTATCCGATCCAACCCGAAAACATTGGACGAAGATTTGATTTCGCGCATCTTGTCATCTAGATATTGGGCTGACTGGCGAAGTGCTGCCACTTCGTCCGGCGCGCAATTAATCTGGTAATCTTTGTCCAGAATTGAGACGGTAACAGTCTGTGCTTCGCTCATTGTCAGTCCTGTTCCAGCGCTTTGAGCCGCATGATCATTGCCTCTATCTTGCTTTTTGCCAACTCGTTTTTCTCAAGCAGGCGGGTTCGCTCATGTAACCATTTTTCTCGGTCAGTGTGCATGACTGAGTTTTGTCTTTCAAACTCGTCACACACTTTAATTAACTCATCTATTTTGGTTTCCAGGTCTTTTATGTCCAAGGTTTTCTACCAGGTAAGCATGTTATGGTCACTATAAAGGCAGCCTTCCCAGCAGGTCAAACTGAGTAATTCCATGGTTTTAAATTTCCGGTCAAGTATCATGCGTGAATCCAGAAAATAATTTTCCTCAATGACTGCATTTGATCATCAGACAATTGGCCGATTCTTATCCGAGCAGGGTGTAGAGATCAGTAGCTCAGAGATGCATGGTTTGATGACCGGCCATCTATGTGCCAATACTAAATCATCTGCTGGAGAAAGACTGGGATTATTCGAGGAATGGATGGATGTCGGTGTTGATTCTGCCGGGGCTGCCCTTCTTGAGAAATTGTTCACCGATACACTGGAATCCCTTGGCGAGTATTCAGACTTTGAATTTCGCATACTCCTGCCCGAAGATGAAACATCCATCGCCAGGCGCAGTGAAAGGCTCTCGAGATGGTGCACAGGTTATCTATCTGGATTCGGTTCAGCGGGTCAACATGAACAGGCCGATTTGAGCGATGATGTGATTGAAGCATTTGCAGATTTTTCCAGAATCGCCGGTTTGACTGAAACAGTGCCGGACGGTGAGGAAAATGAATCAGACCTGATGGAAATCTGTGAGTATGTGAGAATATCCGTTTTATTAATTTTCACGGAATGTGGTGGTGCGAAACCGGTTCACTAGAAAGATATGAAAGGAAAAAAGGCACTACAAATTAGCTTGCAGGATTTCTCCCGGCGGCGTCGGGAGTTGATGGCGCTGATGGAGACAGACAGCATAGCGATACTGCCCAGTGCCTTGCTGCAAACTAGAAACAGTGATGTGGAGTACCGGTTTCGGCAGGATAGTGACTTCCACTACCTGACTGGATTTGACGAACCGGACTCTGTTTTTGTTCTGATCCCGGGCAGGCAACAGGCCGAGGCGATTCTCTTTTGCCGTGAGAGAGAGTCAGCCCTTGAAAGATGGCATGGCAAAGTCACCGGGCCAGAGAGGGCGATGCAGCTCTATGGCATGGATGATGCTTTCCCGATTACCGACATCGACGACATTATACCCGGACTGATAGAGGGCAAGGCCAAACTGTATTATGCAATGGGTGTCCATCGTGAGTTTGACCAGCAGGTGATTGGCTGGGTCAATAGCATCGCCTCGAACAGGCAATCCGGCGCACAATCACCCGGCGAATTTGTCCAACTTGGCCAGTATCTGCACGAACTGCGTTTATTCAAGACTGCAAAAGAAATTGATGTCATGCGCCGTGCTGCTGAAATAACGGCGCAAGCCCACCAGCGAATTCTGGCGAAAACAGCGCCTGGCATGTATGAGTATCAAGTCCAGGCCGAGCTTGAATATTGTTTTGCTGTTAATGGAGCCAGATCAACGGCTTACCCCAGCATTGTCGGGGGTGGTAATAATGCCTGTGTGCTGCATTACATACAAAATGATGATGTGCTGCGAAAAGACGACCTGGTTCTTGTGGATGCGGGCGGCGAATATGAATCCTATGCTGCAGATGTCACGCGAACTTTTCCGGTGAGCGGCACCTTCAGTAAAGCACAGGCTGAAATATATGAAGTTGTACTGGATGCTCAATTAGCCGCGATTGAAGAGGTCCAACCTGGAAACCTCTGGAACCAGCCTCATGAAGCTGCAGTGGCCAGGATTACTTGCGGATTAGTTCAGCTGGGTTTACTCGATGGCGACCTGGAAGAATTGATCGAGCGGGAAAGTTACAAAAAGTACTATATGCACAAGACAGGCCATTGGCTTGGTCTTGATGTTCATGATGTGGGTGAATACCAGATTGGCGGTGCCTGGCGGGTTTTTGAACCTGGCATGGTCACCACGATAGAACCCGGGCTCTATATCGCTGAAGATTGTGTAGAGGCGCCATCCCGATTTCGAGGCATTGGCGTCCGCATTGAAGATAATGTCCTTGTAACAAACACCGGTCATGAGGTGCTCACGCAGATGATTCCGAAAACGATTCATGATATTGAAGCTGCGATGGCAATGAACCCATGAAGGCTGCATCTGATGTCCTGATTGTCGGTGCCGGGCTGGTCGGCCTGTCTCTTGCCGCTGCTTTGTCTCGCTCCCATTTATCTGTGACGGTTGTAGACGCACGGGCAAAGCCAATCCTGAGTTCCAGGGCGGCAAAGCTGCGTAACGGCTACCAGTTAAAATCAGGAGTAACACCCAGGGTCAGTGCCATAAATCCCTCCTCGGTTAAGTTTCTTTCCCGGATTGGTGCCTGGGAAGTGATTGCAGAGAATAGAATTTCAACGTTCAAAGAAATGAGCGTATGGGATAACCGCGGAACGTCCCACATAGAATTTGGTGGCGCTGGGCAGGCCTCACCGGTGCTGGGCCATATTGTTGAGAATCAGCTGATCGAGATTGCACTGATTGAAGTTCTTGAAGCATCGGGTGATGTCACATTTAAATGGCAATCAGACCTGCAGGAAATAGTACATCAGGAACTGGGTTATGCGGTTCACTTTGTGAATGGAAGCAAGGCAGAATGTACCCTGTTGGTTGGCGCTGATGGTGGCAATTCTCGAGTACGTGAGTTGTGCGGCCTTCGTACTGTCCGCTGGTCCTACCAGCAAACCGCGCTCGTCACGACGGTGGAAACTGAATTGGACCACGAGAGGACTGCTCGCCAGTGTTTTACAAATAATGGTCCCCTGGCATTCCTGCCCCTGGCGGACCAACGTTTGTGTTCCGTTGTCTGGTCGGTGAAGCATGCTGATGAACTGATGAGTCTTAAAGACCAGGAATTTTGCGAATTATTGACGGCTTCCTTTGAAAATCGCCTCGGTCGCGTTCTGGGTGTCGACAAGCGATTCACTTTTGGGCTGCAACAGCAACATGCCCTGCAATATATCGATGAACAGGTGGTACTCATTGGAGATGCCGCCCACACAATACATCCACTGGCAGGCCAGGGAGCAAATCTAGGTTTTGCAGACGCCAATGCACTCGCCCAGGTATTGGCCGGTGCCAGACTGGAGGGTAAATCTATTGGTGCGATTGCGGTACTAAAGTCATACCAGAGACGTCGCCAGAGCGAGAATATTTTGATGGCCTCAGCGATGGAATTCTTCAAGCGTCTGTACGACACAGATAACCCTGGAATTAACTGGGTTCGAAATGCTGGGATGCGCCTGGTCAATAGTGATGATCGATTGAAATCGATAATATCTAAACTTGCTGCCGGGCGTTAAGTTGAAGTCAGGAGCATAAACAAAATTGGTGGTGATCCTGATCAGGATTTGATGCACCGGTAATGGCAAAGCGTTTACAATAGCGCGTTTGTTAAAGCTGATGAGTTAGCACTATGGGTTTATTAGCACTATGGGTTTATTAGCACTATGGGTTTATTAGCACTATGGGTTTATTAGCACTATGGGTTTATTAGCACTATGGGTCTAAAGACCCCCATGTATGAACAGCACGTCACTGCAGGTGCCAGGATCGTCGATTTTGGTGGTTGGGACATGCCCGTCCACTATGGGTCACAAATTGAAGAACACCACAAGGTAAGGCAGGACGCGGGGATGTTTGATGTCTCCCATATGACGGTGATTGACATCAAGGGTAGTGAAAGCCAGGCATTCCTGACGAGGCTTCTGGCCAATGATATCCGCAAGTTAACGTTAAGTGGCAAGGCGCTCTACAGTGCCATGCTCAATGAGAAAGGCGGCGTCCTGGATGATCTCATTGTCTATGATAATAATGGCGACTATCTGATGGTGGTCAATTGTGGGACCCGGGAGAAAGACCTGGCGTGGATTTCACAACAGGCAGAGGCCTTCGACTGCAGCATTACTGAACGACCGGAACTGGCGATCATTGCTGTCCAGGGACAGAATGCCATGGCGGCAGTTGACAAGGTTGTCGGAAACGAAACTCGCTCTGTGATCAAATCGCTGAAAATCTTCCAGGGTGGATACAGCAGTACCTGGTTTATTGCCCGCACGGGTTATACCGGCGAGAAGGGTCTCGAGATCATATTGCCTGCAGAAGAAGCCCGGCAATTCTGGGAAGATCTGGCCAATAATGGTGTTCGACCCATCGGGTTAGGGGCGCGGGATACACTCCGCCTGGAGGCCGGTATGAATCTGTATGGCAATGATATGGATGAGTCCGTATCACCCCTGGAATCCAATATGGGATCCACTGTTGTACTGGAAGATCATGAGTTCATCGGCAAAAGCGCACTGCTCAAAAAATTGGATAAAGGGATCCGAGAACAGCTGGTCGGCCTCGTGATGACGGAGCGGGGTATTTTAAGGGCGCACTATCCGGTGTTCTGTAATGGGCAGCAGGTTGGCGAGATTACGAGCGGTGCTTTCTCTCCGACACTACGACACTCCATTGCACTCGCCAGGATATCGGTCGCCACGGGCGAATTGACAGTCGGGATCAGGAAGAAACAGTTTGCAGTACAGAGAGTAACGCCACCTTTTGTACGTAATGGCAAGCAAGTTTATAAAACATTATAGTATCGTTAGACAAAGGACAATATCATGGCAGAATTTCCAGAAAATGTGCGATATGCGAAAACTCACGAGTGGGCACGGCTGGAAGATGATGGCACAGTGACGATCGGCATATCCGATCATGCACAGGACGCCCTCGGTGATGTTGTATTTGTGGAGTTGCCGGAAGAAGGCGATGTTCTGGGTGCAGGAGATGAGGCCGGCGTGGTTGAGTCCGTTAAAGCCGCATCAGATATTTACGCGCCAATAGCGGGCAGGGTTGCCGCTATCAACAATGAACTGGAAGACTCGCCTGAGGCAGTCAACGATTCCCCTTTTGGTGAAGGATGGTTTTATAAATTGACACCTGAAAACAGCGACGACATGAATTCACTGCTCAGTGCAGGGGACTATCAGAAAATTTGCGAAGAAGAATCTCATTAGAGGCTTGACTAAAAACATTTGGCCTTCGCAACACTTGCCGAAAATTACTAACAAAATCTAGTCCCACCGGGAGGACACAAGCGATGCCTTTTGTGCCGCATACCAATGAAGATGAGCGAATCATGCTGGATGCCATTGGTGTGAAATCTATTGAAGACCTGTTCGATGAGATCCCCGGGGATCTAAGAGCGGGTGAATTGCAGCAAACGCCGACGAGTATTTCAGAAATGGAATTGCTGCGCCTGATGAATGAACGTGCCAGGCGCGATGAAGTGTCCCTGTCTTTCCTGGGTGCTGGTGCCTATGAACACCATATTCCCGGTGCTGTGTGGGACCTGGTTAGCCGTGGTGAGTTTCTGACGGCCTATACCCCCTATCAGGCAGAAGCGAGTCAAGGAACATTGCAGTTAATCTATGAATTTCAGACCATGATCACCCGGTTAACCGGCATGGATGTGGCGAACGCTTCTGTTTATGACGGCGCTTCAGCGCTCGCTGAGGCCATATTAATGGCCGTCAGGGCGAACAGGAAATCGAAATCAAAAACAGTGCTGTGTGCGGGTAACGTCCATCCAGCCTATATCTCGGCGTGCCAGGCGATTGTCAGCGCACAAGATATCGAAATTGAATTAGTCGACTGGGATCAAGTTACAGGTTTGCTTGATAGCAGTAAGCTTCCCTCAGGCAAAGATTATGCGGCGCTGGTTTTACCCTATCCGAATTTTTTTGGCGGTCTCGAAGATGTCAATACGCTGACCAACTGGGCTCACGCAGAAGGTTCCCTGCTCATCGGTGTTGTCAATCCGGTGGCGCTCGGTTTGCTAATCCCCCCTGGCGACTGGGGAGACAATGGCGCTGATATCGTCGTTGGAGAAGGCCAGCCGCTTGGCATCCCGGTATCTTCGGGAGGTCCCTATCTTGGGTTCATGTGTTGTAAACAATCAGTTGTCCGGCAGATGCCCGGGAGAATCATAGGCAGGACAGTTGACCTCGAAGGTAGGCAAGGGTTTACCTTGACGTTACAGGCAAGGGAACAGCACATCCGTCGTGCCAAGGCCACTTCAAATATCTGTACGAACCAGGGGTTGCTGGTGACCGCGGCAACAATCTACATGAGCCTGATGGGTGATGAAGGGCTGCTTGAAGTAGCAAAGCAAAGTCATCGCGGCCTGATGACCTTGTTAGAACGGGTTAGTGGTATTCAGGGTTTGGCCTTGCGATTTTCAGGACCTTGCTTTCATGAAGCGGTATTAAAATTGCCGAAACCGGCCGGGGAAGTCCTGGCTGATATGGCAAAAAAGGAGGGCATTCTCGGCGGCTTTGACCTGGGCAGGATGGATTCTAACCTTGGCGATTGTCTTTTAGTTAATGTGACAGAAGTCAAAACAGAAACTGACATTGATAGGTTTGTCTCCTGTCTCATTGCGGCACTGGAGAAGTAGAAAATGTTGATATATGAGATAAGCAGCAACGGAAGAAGCGCAAAAGCACAGTACAGGAAAACTCACTCCATTACGGATATACCGCCTAATCACTTACGTAATAACCCTGCTGGGTTACCAGCGGTTTCAGAACTTCAGGTTGTTCGTCATTTCACCAATCTGTCGAAGAAGAACTTTTCTATCGACGGTGAGTTCTATCCCCTGGGATCTTGCACCATGAAGTACAACCCAAGAGGTGTGCACAAAGCGGCAAGCATTCCGGGATTCTTGAACAGGCATCCGCTCGCACCAGAAGCACAGAGCCAGGGTTTTTTAAGCTGCCTGTATGAGCTGCAGGAATACCTTAAAGACGTCACGGGCATGCGTTTAGTTTCCCTGACACCCATGGCTGGCGCCCAGGGTGAATTTGCCGGTGTCGCAATGATTCGCGCCTATCACGAAAAGAATAATGACCCGCTACGAAACGAGATACTCATTCCAGAGGCCGCTCATGGAACGAATCCTGCGACGGCGGTGATGTGTGGTTATAAGGTGCGGGAAATCCCGGTTACCAGTGAGGGCGATGTTGACCTCGGAGAATTAAAATCGGCAGTCGGACCACAGACTGCCGGGTTGATGATGACCAATCCATCGACATGCGGTGTTTTTGAACGGCAGATAAAAGAAATCGCGGCCGTCGTGCATGAAGCAGGCGGATTGCTCTACTATGATGGTGCAAACCTGAATGCCATTCTGGGTAAGGTCAAACCGGGCGATATGGGGTTTGATGTGCTTCATGTGAACCTGCATAAGACATTCGCGACGCCTCACGGCGGTGGCGGACCAGGGTCAGGACCGGTAGGCGTCGGTTCGCGGCTAGCGCCCTTTGTCCCGACTCCAATTGTTGGCAAGCGTGATGAGCAAGGCCGCGATTTCTATTATTGGTGCGGTGTAGAAGATATTCCGGATACCATCGGTAATCTCTCTGCTTTTATGGGTAATGCGGGAATCCTTCTGCGGGCTTATGCCTATGCCAGGCTATTGGGCCGGGAAGGCATGCACAGGGTTGGTGAATATGCCACACTAAATGCAAACTATATGGCACGGCAGTTAGAGGCAGCTGGATTCAAACTCGCCTATCCTGGGCGGCGAGCGACCCATGAATTTATTATTACGCTATCGCGTGAAGCGAAAGAGCTTGGTGTCAGTGCCATGGATTTTGCCAAGCGGCTGCTGGACTATGGCTATCATGCGCCAACAACTTACTTCCCCTTGCTCGTTCCTGAATGCTGGCTCATTGAACCGACGGAGACAGAAAGTCGTGAGGAAATAGATGGTTTCATCGAAGCAATGAAGAAAATTCTCGAGGAAGCCAATGCTTCACCGGAAATGCTCACCGGCGCACCTTTTACGATGCCGGTCAGACGCCTTGATGACGTGAAGGCCGCAAGGGAACTTGATCTGGCATTGGCGAAATAGATTATTCGTAGGCCCTGTTTTCGAGGATATTTTGTAGATCACCAAGTTGATGGCCGAGCGCAGCAAACAGCAATGGGATGCGGGTGGATTTATCGACACTGGGCTTCTTCCCGGCCAGGATCTCCCGGGCCTCATTGAGTGTAAAATCATAGTCGTGGGTTGTTTTCTGGTCGAGTTTCTCAAATATTTTTCTTAATTCGGATTTCTGTCCGGATAAATTGTTCATCACTGCGATCTGGTCCCTTAAATTTGCCCAGGATGATTCGCTGATCCTGGAGTGCCCGGAATTGTCATCACCAATATGATTAGCTTCAGAAAGGAGTAGTTGCATCCTCGTATTGAGGATCCCGAGTAGCCGCTTGAGACCGTCTAAATCCTTGCCGTCATAGTCATCCAGTTCACTTAGAAAATCTGCACTGGCTTCACCGATTTCCTCGAACGCCAGATCGATGTCGCTTATCAGCAAATCTAGAATGATTTTCATTGCTGCTCTTCTGCGAAGCTTGGTATTGTCGCCTGATAGGCTGAAACTTTCTGGTTTCCGACTGAAAATTAAAAATTCCAGTGCATGAAAACCCAGGCTTACCTCGCGGGAATCTGTAATGCCGTGTTGTTCCTGAAGTGATTCAGTATCAATTGCCACGGTCAGGTCATTGATAATCCCGCTGTGTGGGTAATTTGGGATCGAATCGAGGAAACCCTCCTGGATGGGCCAGGCATCAATCTCGAATATGAGTTGATTTTGACTAACCAATGAAAACAGGTTCGATCCCAAAAATGCTTTATGGGCTTGCAGCCATGCCCGCTTTGCGTTTTTCTGGTTGTTAGAATTGGGAGTACTGAGAAATTCAGTGACTGAGACTTGTAGCTGTTCCAGGCTCATGAGGCAGGCTTGTACCTGGTTGTTTTGCGCCTGTTGAAACTGCTTGAAAGCCTGCACAACATCATTTGCATAGATGCTGTCACTGTCGCCGGGCTGGCGTTCGAGCTTTCCATCACAAGCGGTAAGCAGGGCAACCAAAAACAGGACAAGCGGTTTCATGCTCCACCTCTCAGGGAAATTATCTGCCAATTATTTTCCTTTGCCGCAGCCCTCAATTTTTCATCCGGGTCCACCGCGACCGGGTGATCGACCCAATGTAAGAGCGGTAGATCGTTGTGAGAATCAGAATAGAAGTAGCTACCGGAGAGATTTTCATCGTTTTCGCCAAGCCACTGCTTCAGCCGTGTTACTTTTCCCTCGCCAAAACTTGGCGTACCAGTAATGTTGCCGGTATAGCGACTATCGATAATCTCCGGAACCGGTGCAAGCAACGTCTCGATACAAAATAATTCGACGATGGGTGAAGTGACAAATTCAATGGTTGAAGTAATCACCATTGGATAGTCTCCCGCTTCCAGGTGTCGGGCGATCAGTTCCCTGGCTCGAGGTAAGATGAGCGGTTTAATCACTTCTTCGATGAATTCAGATCGAAGGGCAATCAGCTCGTCCATGGAAAATTTTGTCAGCACGGAACAGGCAAAAGCCAGGTAAGCATCGATATCCAGCTCGCCTAACTGGTATTGTTTGTAGAAAGCGTCGCTTTGCCGATTGTGGGTCTCCGGGTCCACCAGGCCCCTATTGACAAGAAATTGGCACCATTCATGATCACTATCAGAAGATATCAGGGTTTCATCAAGATCAAAAATCGCTAGTGCCACAGATTCTCCGGCTATTTAGATGTTTTATGTCAGCCGCCTGGGTTATCTTCGATGAAACATTTCTTCGGAAACCCAGGCTGAAATGAGGCATTCTGCACTGAAATCAACCGTATTGCTCAAAATAGAAGATTCAGGGACAATGAATCAAAATGGTAACAAAGGATATTCCGTGTGATTGATGGGGATGGCTACCGGCCAAACGTGGGAATTATTGTTGCCAATGACCAGGGGCAGGTTCTATGGGCGCGTCGTGTGGGTCAGGATGCCTGGCAATTTCCCCAGGGAGGGATCAATTCCAACGAATCTGTTGAAGAAGCTTTATATCGAGAATTGAAAGAGGAAACGGGGTTAGATCCGGATCAAGTGGAAATTGTGGGATCAACGCGTGGTTGGTTAAGATATAAATTGCCCAGGCGCATGCTGCGCCAGAACGCGTCATCGTTCATCGGCCAAAAACAAAGGTGGTACCTGCTCAAGATGCTGGCAGAAGATACAGCAATTTCGTTCACGCATTCCGACACGCCAGAGTTCGATCATTGGCGCTGGGTGAGCTATTGGTATCCATTGGGCCAGGTCGTTTCCTTTAAGCAAGAGGTTTACAGGAAGGCGATGAAAGAGTTGGCGCCAGGAATATCGAGGTGCCTGACTTACTATGCTTGAAGTACTCCGCCGGGTAACACAGGAAGTTAACGCTGCAGAGGATCTCACCTCTGCCTTGGAAATTATTGTTGAACGTGTCAGTTCAGCGATGTCCACCGAAGTCTGCAGTGTTTATCTGCTGGATGAGAGCAACCAACAGTATGTATTTATGGCGACGCGTGGTCTGAATCCTGATGCTATTGGCAAGGTAAGGTTAGATATAAATGAAGGATTGGTTGGCTATGTTGTTGAAAGAGCTGAACCTGTTAACCTTGAGGATGCCCAGAGTCATCCCAGGAACCACTATATAGAAGAAATCGGAGAGGACAGATTTCATTCTTTCCTCGGCGTTCCGATTATCCACTCGAGAAAGATTCTCGGTGTTCTGGTCGTACAGCAGCAAGAAACCCGCCGTTATGATGAAAGTGAAGAGGCATTTCTAATCACCCTTTCAGCATTGATAGCAGGTGTCATTGCCAATGCACAGGCAACAGGTGCGCTGTCTCTTTCCGGTTCCCGGAAGAAGTCTGCTACTATTTTTGAAGGCACATCGGGCGCGCCAGGTGTTGCCATTGGTACGGCTGTCACCATCTTACGAAGGGCGGAACTCGATAACGTACCGGTGAGGAAAACCAGGAATATCGACAAAGAAATACTCCTGTTCGAGCAGGCAGTGGAAAAAACACGGGATGAAATTAGAAGCACATCTGGAAAACTCTCTGACCAGCTGGGACCGGAAGAGCTGGCCCTTTTTGACGCTTACCTGCACATTCTGGACGACGCGGCGATTAGCGGCGAGGTGATTGTACGGATCAAACAGGGTGAGTGGGCACAAAGTGCACTCAGCAAGGTCATCCTGGAGCATGTCGCTAATTTTGAAACAATGGAAAATGAGTATTTACGCGAGCGGGGAGCAGATGTTCGTGACCTGGGTACACGTGTGCTGGCCAGCCTGCAGACGAGTGATACCCGAAAGCCCCGCTATCCGAAGGCGACCATTCTTGTTGGAGAGGATCTCGCGCCCGCTGATCTCGCGGTTGTTCCCAGGGACAGATTAGTGGGCTTTGTCTCTGTCAAGGGTTCCGGAAACTCTCACGTTGCCATTCTCGCTGAAGCCATGGGTGTGCCCACTGTGATGGGTGCAGAGGATTTGCCCAGTAAGCTGGTTGACGGAACACCCATGATCATTGATGGCTTTGAGGGATGTGTGATTACTCATCCAACCGAGCAGCATCTGGCCTACTACAAAAAAGTAGCGCGAGATGAAGCCACCATGGTGGAAGGATTAGAAGAGTTAAAGGACAAAAGGTGTGTCACACCCGATGGTCACAGGGTGCGCTTGTGGGTCAATACCGGGTTGATGCCGGATGTAGCACGGTCGCTGGACCGGGGTGCTGAGGGTGTTGGTTTGTACCGGACTGAAGTCCATTTCATGATGAGTGAGACATTTCCCACCGAAGAAGAGCAGCGGCTCATATACCGGGAACATTTACTGGCATTTGCTCCGCGCCAGGTCACCATGCGAACCCTGGATATCGGTGGTGACAAATCATTGCCTTACTTCCCTATCGAAGAAGAAAATCCTTTCCTCGGTTGGCGGGGGATCCGGGTTACTCTCGATCACCCTGAATTATTTATCGCCCAGATCAGGGCGATGATCAAAGCCAATGAAGGGATTAACGCTCACCTGAGAATCATGTTGCCGATGATCAGCAACCTCGGGGAAATTGATGAAGCCAAACGACTGATTGATAAGTGTTACAGCGAACTTATTGAAGAAGGTGTGGAAGTCAAAATGCCGGATGTGGGCGTTATGATTGAAGTTCCAGCTATGGTTTACCAGGTCCGGGAAATTGCACGGAGGGTCGATTTTCTCTCTGTGGGCAGTAACGATTTAGTGCAGTATATGTTAGCAGTGGATCGTAACAATTCACGTGTCTCCGATCTCTACCAGGAGTTTCATCCAGCCGTATTGCAAGCGCTAAAGAAAATTGTTGATGACGCCCATAACGAAAGAACACCGCTTGGAATCTGCGGAGAGATGGCAGGCAATCCGTCTGCAGCAGTCTTGCTCATGGCCATGGGGTACGATGTATTATCCATGAACTCACCCAATCTATTGTTGGTAAAAAGAGCCCTCACCACCATTGAATACAAGCAGGCAAAGAAGATACTGGATCATGTCCTGAAGATGGAAGAAGCACATACCATCAAGGAATATGTAGATAGCCAATTGCGCAATGCCGGACTTGGCCAGATCATTCGGTCGCGGCGCTATTAGCATCCGGACCGACTCAGGAAATTAGTCCCTGCCAATGCTGGTTAGCTCGTGGCAGCCCAACGCTTGTTTCCGCTGATCGGTGCAACTGGTTAGTACAGCTGGTTAGTACAGCTGGTTAATACAGGAATAGGGTTAGAGTTTTAGTCGATAGGTATTCAGATGTTCGCGTCGACCATGCTTAGCGAAACCCTGTTCCTGGAATCGAGTCTCACCGTTGTTGGTAATCGTCAGTACCGTTGCGGCGCAGGTACCATATTCGGCCGTGGCAATGAAACTGTTTGAAAAAGCCTCGCCGTCCCCTTTATCAATAAGCAGGTCAAATAATTCACTATGCAAACGTTTCGTATCATCTACTTCAGTGACAAGTCGCGACAGTTTCTCGCGGCCCTTGTTCACCTTGGGCCAGTCACAATCGAGTAGCTGATTGCTCAAACCATAAAAGCCAGGTTCAAGTTTGATCATCTCCGGCGCACGATTACTGTAATAGTAGGTACTTGTGCCATCGTCAAGGACGAGATTGAAGCCTCGATACTCGTTCGCCCGGGCCTGAATTTCATCCACATAATCCTCGACCGGGCGATCTGTCGTGAGAAATTCCGTGGTCAGGTCTCCCCTGGAACGAGGCGGAATCGGGTCCGGTGGCGTTTCCCGAAAGTTGGTAACGGCTGCAAATCTTCCCTTTTTTGAAATTCCCAGCCAGGTACCGTTCATTTGTAGATCACGGCCAGCAAGAACGTCAGGAAAATCATCCCAGTAGTGCGCCCTGCTGGCCGGGCGGCCATAAAATTCATCCCTGTTGGCCGCGACAACCAGGCGCAGGTTTTGATTTGGCTGCACAGCAAAAAGAATTAGACACATAATGAGATTTAATACATGAAGTTTGCAACTGCAGGAGTTTATCAGAGCTTCAAGTTACGTGATAATGCGCTTTTACACAGAACAAAGAATAATCATGTGGCACTATCCGCAGTTTGATCCTGTCGCCATCAGTCTTGGCCCCGTGAGCATCCACTGGTATGCCCTTAGCTACCTCGTGGGAATCTCACTAGCATGGTGGAGCCTGGGGTTCAGGAACCGACGCCAGAATCTGGGTTGGACTGATGAATCCATATCCGATGTCATTTTTTATGGTGTCCTCGGCGTTATCCTGGGCGGCAGAATCGGTTATATGTTGTTCTATGGCTACGCCTCCCTGGCAGAAAACCCCTTGATAATTTTCCAACTGTGGAAGGGGGGAATGTCATTTCATGGCGGTATGCTTGGCGTCTTTATCGCGTTACTCGTATACGCAAAAAAATATCGGCGTACCTTCCTTGAGGTAACGGATTTTATCGCCCCTTGTATCCCCTTGGGACTGGGCTGCGGCCGGATCGGAAACTTCATCAACGGGGAATTGCCCGGGCGAATTACCGATGTACCCTGGGCAGCGATTTACCCTGGCGAGGTTGTTGGTCGACACCCCTCCAGCCTGTATCAGGCTGTGCTCGAAGGTCCAGTGTTATTCCTGATCATATGGATATTCGCTTCACGTCCGCGGCCAACCATGGCAATTTCGGGATTATTCCTGGTCAGTTATGGATCTTTAAGAGTGCTCTCGGAGTTCTTCAGGCAACCGGACGAGCATATCGGATTTGTTGCCTTCAACTGGGTGACACAAGGCCAACTCCTTTCCTTGCCAATGGTCTTATTTGGCATTACATTTCTTTTCGTGGGTTATCGACGTGCCGGTAAGTAATTTTTCACGCTCGATCAGTTATTTAAACCGCATACAGTAATGGAATAAAAAGAGTATCTATGATCATCAAACCAAGAATAAAGGGTTTCATTTGTACGACCTCGCACCCCGATGGTTGTGCCAGGGACGTCCAGCAACAGATTGATTACGTGACTGCACACGGCGTTATTGAGGGCGGACCAAAACGTGTCCTGGTCATTGGTGCATCCGGTGGATACGGCCTCGCCTCCAGAATTACGGCAGCTTTTGGCGGTGGCGCCTCGACCATTGGTGTCTTTTTCGAACGCCCGTCTGTGAAGAAGCGGACAGCCTCTCCTGGCTGGTATAAAACGGCCGCTTTCACAGAGAAAGCGACCGAGGAAGGATACTACACCAGGAACATCAATGGCGATGCTTTTTCAGATGAAGTAAAACAGGCGACCATCGAATTGATCAGGCAAGACCTTGGGCAAATTGATATGGTCATCTACTCGGTTGCAGCACCGGCCAGAGCGCTCAGTGATGGATCCGTTGTAAGATCAACGCTCAAGCCAATTGGTGAACCCTACGATGGTAATACCATTGATTTTAAGTCAGGGCAACTGCGGAGCGTCAGTCTTGAGCCAGCTAGTCAGGAAGAAATTGCAGATACGGTTAAGGTGATGGGCGGTGAGGACTGGGAACTCTGGATCAAAGCGTTGCTTGAGGCGAAAGTGATGGCACAGGGATGCATCACAACTAACTACACCTATCTTGGCAGCGAAGTTACCTGGCCAATTTATTATCACGGCACCATTGGCAAGGCCAAAGAAGATCTTGACCGGGCCTGTGCAGCACTCCAGGGCCCCATGGGCGAAGTAGGCGGGGCGGCTCATGTTGTTGTAATGAAAGGCCTGCTTACCCAGGCAGCGTCCGCGATTCCGGGAATGGCGGTGTACCTGTCACTGTTATTCAAGGCAATGAAACAAGCGGGTACCCATGAAGGCTGCATAGAACAAACGACGCGGCTATTTTCAACCCAGTTATTTTCATCGAATGGACTGCGGTTAGATGATGAAAATCGAATTCGTATGGATGATCTTGAGTTAACGCCAGAAATTCAGGCTTATGTGAAAGAAAATTGGACATCGGTGACCAACGAAACCCTGGACGTTCTGACGGACTTTGAGGGTTATCGGCAGGCGTTTCTTGAAATGCACGGTTTTGGCTTTGATGGCGTTGACTATGAAGCCGAAGTTGAACCCGTTAAAGAGTTGGATCTTGTTTTTGGATCTTGAAACGGATGCGAATTTTATCTGCGTGATGTATCTGCCGGATCATGCAGATAAATCTGACAACGGATAGGTACAATTTCCCACGTAAGATTGAGAACCGGCTGATTCACAATCCCTGCCATCAAGCCATGATGTATGCATGGCTATTAGCGCTAACTTTCATCACCTGATTCAGTCGACTTACCGACCCAGGATATTTGCCTATGGGGTCGCGGTGGTGGTGCTGGGTAGCAAAATGTTTTATACCGGTTTTTCCGCCCCCTATGCTTTCTTCCTTATTTTCCTGCTTGCCCATCCACATCTTAATTATTACCTGTTCGGCCTGTTGAAAAATTCAGCTCAGGGCGCGCGTTTTGCATTGTTGGTAGATGCCTGGCTGATCGGGTTAATGATTGTCCTGGTCGAATTCAATGCGCTAGCCAGTGTTGCCTTCGTGAGTGGTTTAGTGATGAGTTCTTTGATGATAGCCAGGCCAGGTTATCTGCTTCTCAATCTTGGCCTACTCGTTTTATCAACCAGTTTGTCTTATCTGCTCCTGGCGCCCGACATTTATGTAGAGGGGCACCTGGCCACCAACCTACTCTCTTGCGTACTTATCGTTGGTTTTAGCGGTTTGGTTGCCTCCCTGGGTTTCGTTGAGACATCAGACCTGGAGAATAAAAAGCGGGCGACAGATCGCGAAAAGCATGTATTACAGGGCACCTTTGATCGACTACGGCCTTATGTCTCCTCGCAGCTAGTGTCTTCCCTTGAATCGGCCGATAGCATTGCCACCTGTAGAAAGCGAATCACCGTGTTCTTTTCCGACATAGAGGGATTCACCAGCATGATGGATAACCTTCCAGAAGCGACGATGACCCAAATTCTGAATGACTACCTGAATGAAATGGCAGAAGTGGCCATTGCCTTTGGCGGTACAGTGGACAAATTTATAGGCGATGGCGTGATGATTATATTTGGTGCACCAGAATCGCAAGGCATCGCTCAGGATGCGATCTGCTGTGTGCAGATGGCAATAGTCATGCGATCCCGGCTTGAATGTTTGAGAGCCCGGTGGTCTTCTGAAGCCATTCCGGCAGATTTGCACATACGTATTGGCATACACTCGGGTTATAGCGCCGTCGGCAACTTCGGCTCTAAACAAAGGATGGATTACACCGCCATCGGCGGAGTGGTGAACCTTGCCAGCAGGCTGGAAAAGGCCGCAGGGACGGACGAGATCCTTATTTCGGCTGAGACCTGGGCATTGGTAGAGAGTGAAGTTCTGGGTGAAGTCAGGCACCCCATTCGGGTAAAGGGCATCAAGGGGGAAATATCGGTGGTTGCCATACTTGATATCAAGGGTTCAGAAACCGCAATTGCTTCACCCGGCTTTCAGCGAGTCAACACGGGCCGTTAAGTAACGGCTTCTTGGCAGGGACTAATAAGCGTAGGATATTTAGCACAGGTTGATATCCACGGGTATAATCCGCGCTCGAAGACCTAATTGGAAAAGTTATGGAAGCGGCGCTGTACAATTCGACCTTTCTCAAGGCATGCCGGGGTGAAAAAACTGAGCACACGCCGATCTGGCTCAACCGGCAGGCTGGCCGATACATGCAGGAGTACCATGATGTAAAAGGCAGCACGAAGAGCCTCGATTTTTTCAAAACACCCCATCTTGCAGCCCAGGTTACCTGTGATGCCCAGAGAATTCTTGGCGTTGATGCAGCCATCCTGTTCGCAGACCTGCTGCCTATCCTCGAGCCCATGGGACTGGTGCTGGATTATATCCCTGGAGTCGGCCCTAATATTGAAAATCCTGTTCGAAGTAACACCGATATTGATGCTATCCAGATTCAGGACTCGGCGGAATCAATGCCCTATATCGCAGAGGCAATTCAACTAATTCGCAGGGAGCTTCCGGCGGACATTCCTCTCATTGGTTTTGGCGGCGCACCTTTCACGCTTGCCTCTTATGCGATCGAGGGAAAAGGATCTCGCAATTATGTATTCGTTAAACAATTGATGTACGGTGATACCAGCGCCTGGAATGAACTCATGGCGAAAATAACGACTAATGCGATTGATTATTTGAACTACCAAATCAATTCTGGTGTGCAGGCTGTGCAGATTTTCGATAGCTGGGTCGGCTGCCTGTCGCCTGCTGACTATCTGGAATATGTTCTGCCCCATAGTAAACGGCTAATTGAAAACATATCTGGCCGGGTGCCCATCATACACTTTGGAACAGGCAACCCGGCGTTGCTTCCCCTGATGGCTCAAGCGGGAGGTGATGTGATGGCATTGGACTGGCGCGCACCTCTGGTAGCAAGTTGGGATAAAATTGGAGTGAAATCAGTGCAAGGCAATATGGACCCGATTATTTTATGCGCGGATAAAGCCTCTGTAGAGAGAAAGGCAAAAGACTTGCTCGATGAAGTCAATGGTCGCCCAGGCCACATTTTCAATTTAGGCCACGGCATTATCCCGGAGACCCCCGTTGAGAATGTAAAAGCGCTAGTAAATCTCGTCCAGGGTTATCGGCGTTAAGAAAGCCCGGGAACCGTAATCCTGGTTCAGCAGGATTGGCGCGATAAACTTCCAGGGGTCCACGGACTCTGTTCGTCGATGAGTGATACAACCAGTTGCTGCCGCTATTTAGTCATCTGCCAGAGAAGCTGTTGAGCTTCCATCATGTAATAATCACGGTTGCGCCATCACGCCGATATTCAGTAAACCAGCACTGTACAAATCTATTCTTCGCTACTCTGACCTCAACATTCCCCTCCTTTTATGCCAAATCATGAAGATTTCTTCACTTTAAAAAATTGATACATTTGTTATATAACATATTGATATTTAAGAGTTAAATAGATTTATGAGCTAACTTTCGTTTCCAGCGGGCAAATATTTTTCAATTAAATATGGAGAAAGCTTCATTTTTTAACTACAATGCGGCCGCTTTTCAATCTGAGACCGGAAAAAGACATGAATACCTGGAAATTCCTGGTGGTAAGCCCACTTTTATTGATGACGCTCGCGATGGCGCTGGTTCCTGTTGCAGAGGGAGTTGCCTTCGTCAATAAGTTGATGCCAGATGAACCCGTGGCTGAGTTATCGTCAACCAGGCCAGTGGCGGCTGAGGAAAGGTTGAACGGTGCGTCTGAATTAGCAGCAGCAGCCGAGGTCTCTGCTTATCATCCTAATTTAGTCAAGTTGGGCCAGGCAAATACATACACGCCACCAGACTTCAGCAAAATAGAAATTGCCAGTCGACGAAAAGAGGCATTTTACAACTACTTGTTGCCGATGGTGCATAAGGCAAATGCTGAAGTCCTGCTCGAACGGCAATGGCTCCTTGCGATGGCAGATAAACTGATACTGCAACAGTCCCTGAGCGCCGTTGAGTTAAAAGAACTCACCAAGGTTGAAAGTCGATACAGATTGTCTGCAGGAGACAAGCAACCGGCAAATCGGGTTAGTGCACTGTTGCTGCGGGTTGACGTGGTTCCCGCGTCATTGACAGTCGCGCAGGCTGCAAAAGAATCTGGATGGGGTACATCACGGTTTGCCACTGAAGGTAATAATTTCTTTGGCATCTGGTGCTTCTACCAGGGCTGCGGATTGAAACCGTTGCGCCGCCGAGAAGGCCTGGCCCATGAGGTTGGGACCTTCGATACTGTTGAGGAAGGCGTTCGCTATTACATTAGGACCATCAACACTCATGTGGCTTACGAGTACCTCCGCGAGTTGAGAGCTGACGGCAGAAAACAGAACCAGTTCCAATTGGGTGAAGTTCTGGCAAATGGTCTGGTCAGCTATTCTGAGCGTGGAATGTCCTATGTTCGAGAAGTACAATCCATGATTCGATACAACAAACTTCACCGGTTTACTCGTATCTACCGCGTCTAAGCAATCGGCAGCCGTTGCCATTTTATCCGGCTGAACGAGTAAATCTTGTCCTGTATGGTGTGCGTGAGCCAGGTTGAAGTGGCATCATGAATCTAAGCAGGTTGGTTGATTTGGATTACCCGCAGGTTCACCGGCTTGACGAATTCGGTGGCTGTCCAGGGTTCATTTTTAATCCTGGCCATACGATTATCCCGGAGACTCCTTTGGGTAACGTAAAAACCCTGGTTGATTTTGTGCATGAGTATTCGCGACGTCAGGACTCGTTGATCGTTGGGAAAATGTCTTCAAGCGGACTTCGTACGGCGTACCCACCTCGTTTTAATACATGGGTGTAGATTTCAGTGGTTTCTAAGGAGGCGTGCCCCAGTTGTTGCTGAACCGTTCGGATATCCATCCCGTTTTCCAGCGCGTGTGTGGCAAACGAATGACGCAGCGTATGCGGTGTCGCAGGCTTCATGAGGTTGGCTTTAGTTGCAGCCACTCGAAATACCTTCTGGAAAGTAGATTGGTATTGATGGTGCCTTCGAATCTCCCCGGACCTGGGATCGGTACTCAACTTAGTGGAAGGAAAAACATACTGCCAGTGAATACTCTGTGACGCGCTCTTGTATTTACGTGACAGCGCATTCGGAAGATAGACACGGCCATAACCAGCCGTAAGATCTGCCGCGTGTATAGACTTGACGACATCAACTTGATGCGCAGTCCCGAACCGTAGAGCATTGAACCGAATAGCCTGTTTATTCCATTCAGAGACGTCAATAGCAGGGAAACTTCATGCCGTGTAAGCACAACGGGCAATTTTTTTGGCTGCCTGGCTCGTGTGGTCGATGTAATGTCCCCCCGAGCATGTTTAATAACATGGCGATACATAAACACAAGTGCATTCAGCGCTTGATTTTGAGTATTTGCAGAGACATGACGATTGACTGCGAGATGAGTGAGAAAATCGACGACTTCTGCGTCATGTATTTCCGCAGGATGGGTATTGCCGTGGAATCGAATGAATCGTTTCGCCCAGCCAACATAGGCCTTCTCAGTTCTAATACTATAGTTTCGAAGTCTTATGCCAGCACGTATCTCGTTAAGAAAGGGTGAAGAAGTCATGTTGATATTGTAAGGACAGGGGCCACAGGATTGCAGAGTACTTAAACCCCCTTCAGGGTAAGCCCTGGATGAGAATGTTGTGAGGTTTTGCCCTCATGTGATTTAAGAGGTAACCTACCTACAGACCGGACACGGTCCGCACTGTCGGTCAAACAAGACACTAATAGTCGCCAAATTGGTGACTACTTACATATGCCAGCAAGTCGGCTCAGAACCAGCGGACCAGGTAAATGATTGAAGTAAAAAAGAAAAGTAAACAAAAAAATAGTTATTCGCCAATTTGGAGATCACTATATTGTTAGGCGTCAATGCGTGAGAACTCTTCAAAATTTCTGATTACCACTTTGGTCCTCGCACATTTCCTGGGGAACCTCTGGCACGGTGATGCTCATGCTATTTTGGAGATCTCTCTTCCCGGATATAAGTCAGCTTTCGTAATCGTAGTTATACTTCTTGGTCCTGTAGTTGGAGCTATTCTTGCCTGGACAAGATACTCCTTTATAGGGTGCTGGATCGTTGGCATTTCTATGGTTGGTTCTGTAGTGTTCAGCGTGTACCACCACTATGTCATGATCTCGAATGACAACGTGGAACACTTGCCTCCTGGACCCCAGGAAGCGCACGTACATTTTTCTAATAGTGCGGAATTTATTGCCT
>SMVA01107053.1_pt1 | contig 23277 bp, 20 predicted proteins | sample 2456451 | NCBI WGS metagenome assembly SMVA01 (sample SAMN11095933, study PRJNA526329) | marine sediment metagenome | biome: Marine sediment; feature: Surficial sediment; material: Deep marine sediment; isolation source: Hadal surficial sediment | place: Pacific Ocean | collected 2014-05 | depth... | reverse complement strand
TGGGCTACGGATATAGCCGGTCAGCGCTCTTTGAAGGTTACGAAACCGGTAGCAGGGACGGCAAGCGGGTTGCGCCATTACTCGGCAATTTGACCGACTATGATGGTGGCGCATCCGATATAACCTTCGGTCCGTTCAACTTTTTTCTGGCTTACAGCGATCACGTAGTTGGCTATGTTTTCACGCCGGTGGATGCAAAGAATTGCCAGTGTCAGATCTACTGGCTGGTACGCGGTGATGCGGTCGAGGGAAAGGACTATGACCGCGATGAGCTCATGTGGCTGTGGGATGTAACGACCTGTGCAGACGAAATAATCATTGTTAACAACTGGAACGGAATTAATTCCAAATACTATAGGCCGGGCCCGTTTTCAGGCATGGAAAAGGGCGAGCAACGATTCGTTGACTGGGTGCTGCAGGAATTACGCCGTGCTCCCAGATTCTCGGCTTAGCAGCCTGCTTAATCAAGAATGACCTTGGCCGATAAGAATAACCCCGGTATCATAATCAAGAGCGACGAAAATTAATGAAAACATACGATGCGATCGTAATTGGTGCTGGCCATAATGGACTCACGAATGCGGCATACCTGGCGAAGTCCGGGCTGGATGTTCTGTGTGTTGAAAAGAACGATTACATCGGTGGCGCGACCGTAAGCCGCAATCTTTACAAGGATTGGATCTACTCGAATTGCTCCTACGTGTGCAGCCTGCTGCGACCCGAGATTTATCGCGACCTCGAACTGGCCAGGCATGGTCTGCAGGTAACACCTTACGGTGGCGGCTCGGTTTTCATGGAGAACGGCGACTACCTGGGCAGCTATCCGGATGAGGAGGTGCACCATCGCGAGTATGCGAGGTTTTCCAGGGCGGACGCCGATGCGTACGAGCGTTACTCTGCGGATACGATGCGCCAGTGTCGATTCGTTCGTGATTTTCTATTATCCACGCCAGCCGACCCAACCTCATTCAAGCCTAAAGACCTGAAAGAGCTTGCACATCTGGGTACCAAGTTCTTTGAGATGAACGAGCAACGCATGTACGACACGATTCGGTTCTGGACCATGAGTGTCGCCGAATATCTCGATGAATATTTCGAAACTGACGTCATCAAGGCCGCACTGTCCGGGAGTGGCATCATCGGCACGGCGCTTGGCATTCACTCGCCGGGTACTGCCTATGTTCTGTTGCATCACTACATGGGAGAGGTCGACGGCAATATGGGCGCATGGGGTTTTGCGCGCGGCGGCATGGGTGCTGTTGCTGACGCGATCAGCAAATCTTACCAGTCACTGGGTGGCGAGCTGCGGGTCGATGCGGGCGTTGACCAGATTGTTGTGAAAAACGGCAAAGTCAAGGGTGTGGCGCTAACAAGCGGCGAGGAAATCGACGCGCGTATCGTCGTATCGGCGATGGACTTCAAGCGCACTTTCCTCAAGTGCATGGACAAGAACGATCTCGATCCTGATTTCTATCATCGCGTCAAACATTTCAAGATTCGCGGTTCCTCCGGCAAGGTCAATATTGCGCTTGACGGGATGCCGACATTTCCGGCGTTACCCAAAAACAGTCCATTGCTCAACGGCGATATGCATTTCATCGATTCGATGGAGCGCATGGAGCGGGCCTACGACGACTGGAAGGAGGGCACCTGGTCGAAAGACCCGTACGTCGACATGGTGATTCCGACGACTTCCGATCCAACGTTGGCACCGCCAGGCAAACACTACATGAGTTGTTTTGTGCAGTACTGCCCCGCCAAGATCGAAGGGCGCGACTGGACATCGGAGGAGCGGGACCAGTTCGGCCAGACGGTAATCGATCAGATTGCCGAGTACAGCCCCGACTTCAAGGATCTTATCCTGCATGTAGAAATTCGCACAGCACAGGACATCGAAGACGAATCTGGCCTTACCGAGGGTAATATCTTCCATGGCGAGTTGACAATGGACCAGTTGATGTTCAATCGGCCGATTCCCGGTTATGCCCAGTATCGCGGGCCGGTGGCGGGACTTTATATGTGTGGCTCGAGCACGCACCCGGGCGGCGGTGTGATGGCCGCTCCCGGTTGTAACGCGGCACGGGAAATTCTTATTGATCTCAAACGGCCGGATGTCACGCCCGTCAACTTCAGTGAAGACTAATGAACGAACGATACGATGCGATTGTTGTAGGCGCCGGACATAACGGCCTGGTTTGCGCATCACTGCTCGCCAAAGCGGGCAGGAAAGTGCTGGTTCTCGAGGCCAAAGACCAGGTTGGTGGTGCAGCCATCACCCGGACGTTTGCGGACGGCTATTCCGTTTCCGCCTGTGCGCACCTGCTGTATCAGTTGCAACCGCAGGTTCGCAAAGATCTCGGACTCAAGTTTGAGGTGTCGTCTGAGCAGATGGGCACAATTGCGCTTTCTCCGGATGGCAACCACGTGCGCTACAACGGCAACGAAGTTTCAGGCACCAGTGACGAAGACACGGCAAGCTACAAGGATTTTTACCGGCGCATGACCCGGTTTGCAGATCTCCTGCAAACCTATCTCAATAAGACTCCGCCACGCCTGGCGAAAGATGCAAGCCTTTCGGACCTGCTCACGCTCGCGCAGCTTGGTTTCGATGTTCGCCGGCTCGGCAAGGTTGAGATGCAGGAGTTCCTGCGCCTGATCGGTATCAATATTTTTGACGAACTCGTAGAGCGCTTCGAATCTGGCCTGTTGAAAGGTGCATTGAGCCTCGATGCGGTTCTGGGCACACATCTCGGTCCAAGGTCACCCAACACCATACTGACGTACCTGTATCGGCTCGCTGGTTCGCACGGCGCGATCAGCGCACCCGCCGGCGGCATGAGTTCGGTTTCTGAAGCGCTGGCGCACAGCGCCAGGGATAACGGAGCGACGATTCGCACCGGTATGCCGGTGAAGAGAATCATCATTGAAAACGGGCGCGCAGCCGGTGTGGAAACCGAAAACGGCGAGCAATTTTCAAGCTGGCTCGTGGTTTCGAATGCCGATCCGAAAACCACAATCATGCGCCTGGTATCTGCCAGAAATGTGGAGACCGGATTCACCCGGCGTATTCACAACATTCGCATGCGCGGTAATGCCGCGAAGTTGCACTTGGCACTCGATGGCTTGCCGCATATCAAGGGAATCGAAGAAGGGGAATATGGCGAGCGATTCGTCGTTGCACCAGACGAAAATTACGTCGAGCGCGCATTTAACGCGGCGAAGTATGGCGAGACGTCGACGAAGCCTGTCTTTGAGGTTACGTTCCCGAGTTTCCGTGATGCGAGTCTCGCACCGACGGGCAAGCACGTTATGTCGGCGATTGTGCAATACGCGCCGTATGGACTGAGAGAGGGATGGTCCGATGACACCCGCCAGGCCTTCCTCGATCTTGCGATCAAAACGCTTGGCGAGTACATGCCGGACCTGAAGCAACGAATCAGCGCAGCGGAAATGCTGACGCCGGCCGATATCGAGAAGGAATTTCTTATAACGGGCGGGCACTGGCATCACGGCGAACTGTCACTGGATCAGTTCCTGTTTACACGGCCGGTTGGCGGTGCCGCGCAATACGCGATGCCGCTCGATGGACTTTATCTCTGTGGTGCGGGCGCGCACCCTGGCGGCGGCGTGAGTGGCGCAGCGGGTCGCAATGCCGCGAGAGCTATACTGAAGCGGGAGAAAGCAGCATGACGACGATTCAAGAGGTGCCACAGGGCAGGCTGAAATCGCCGTTTTATCCGCGACAGGCGGAGCTTGACCGGCTGAATCGCTGGCACGAATGGAAGGGTTATTCGAGTGCGGACGGTTTTTACGATACGACGCTCGAGTATTTCGCAATTCGCAACAGCACCAGCGTATTCGACCTGACGCCGATGACGAAATACCGTATTACCGGCCCCGACAGCCTGGACTTCATCGACCGGCTGGTGACTCGTGACATGCGCAAGATCAAACCTGGTCGCGTCGCATACGCGGTGTGGTGCAACGACGAGGGACAGGTCATCGACGATGGCACGATTTTCCATTTGAAGGAGGGTGAATACCGTTTGTGCTCGCAGGAACGGCACATGGCATGGCTGACCGCTGCAGCGATCGGCATGGATGTCTCGATCGTGGACGAAACACATGACATTGCCGCACTGGCCGTGCAGGGCCCGACTTCTTATAGCGTGATGAAAAACCTCGGGCTCGATGGCATCGAGAATCTTAAACCCTTCGGGCTGACAAATTTCGATTTCGAGGGCACCGACCTGATGGTATCGCGGACCGGATTCACCGGCGATCTTGGCTACGAGTTGTGGCTGCCAGCGGCGAAGGCGGAAGCGCTCTGGGATGCGTTATTCGAGGCCGGCAAACTGCATGGCATCATGGCAATCGGCACCGAGGCGCTTGAGCAATCGCGGATTGAAGCGGGTTTCATCGCTGCCTACGTTGATTTCCTGCCGGCGGATGTGACCGTTCGATCAGGACGATCGCGTTCGCCGTTCGAACTCGGCCTCGAGTGGCTGGTCGATTTCAAGAAATCCAATTTTAACGGCCGGCGTGCCTTGGCCAGGGAGAAGCGACAGGGATCGACCTGGCGCCTGGTCAAGCTCGACATCGAAGGTAACAAGCCTGCACATCATTCCTATATATTCGCGAAAAGTGGCGGACGTCAGAAGAACATCGGTTTCACGACCTCTGCTACCTGGTCACCGGTCTGCAAGCAAAATATTGCGATCGGTACGGTACGCACGCCGCACGGTAATGTGGGCGATAAGCTGTTCGTTGAAATTTATTACCAACGCGAGATGCACTGGTCGCGGGTGATGGCAGAAGCAACGGTGGTCGACAAACCGTTCTGGAATCCACCGCGCCGACGTGCAACGCCGCCGGGCCCATTCTAAAAATATAAAGGGACAGCACAATGAGCATAGAGACATCGGGAAGCAACACGCTGGAACAATGGCAAGGCATTGCGCAACGGGAATTGTCGGCAGTGCAAACCAGGTTTTTTATCGATGGCGATTACAGAGACGCTATCGATGGCGCGCGATTCGAATCGATCAATCCGGCCAACCTTGAGACCATTGCGGCGGTTTCCGCCGCAAACGAAAAAGACGTGGATGTCGCTGTCGCTGCAGCCAGGAAAGCATTCCGCAGTGGTGTCTGGTCAGGCATGGCGCCGCGCGAACGTATGGAGATTCTGTATCGATATACGAAGCTGATCGACGACAACGCGGAGCAACTCGCCGTACTCGACACGCTGGATATGGGCAAGCCAATCAGCGATATGCTGAATGGCGACATCCCGGCCGTCATCTCGACCATTCAGTTCATGGCGGAGTACATCGACAAGATCGAAGGTACGGTGACCAATACTGCTTCGGACGTCATGCACTATGTGCTCAGGGAACCGATCGGTGTCGTAGGCGCGATTTCGCCCTGGAACTATCCGTTGCTGATGGCTATCTGGAAAGTCGCGCCTGCGCTCGCCGCAGGAAATACGGTTGTTCTGAAGCCTGCCGAGCAGGCGCCCTTATCGTGCCTGCGGATCGCCGAACTGTTTGTCGAAGCCGGCGGGCCACCTGGCGTATTCAACGTTATAAACGGTATTGGCGAGGTCGCCGGCAAAGCGCTGGCGCTGCACAACGACGTTGATAAAGTGACCTTTACCGGATCGACCGAAGTCGGCAAGCTCATGCTGCAGTACGCCGGCCAGTCAAATATGAAGCGCGTGTCACTCGAATGCGGCGGTAAGTCCCCGCAGGTGTTCATGGCAGATACCGCGAATCTCGAGCGTGCGGTTTCGGCAGCCTGTGACGGTATCTATACCAATATGGGCGAGGTCTGTAACGCGGGATCAAGAATTCTCGTAGAGAAACCTTTGTATGACGAGTTCGTCGAGCGATTTATTGCGGAGGGCAAAGATGCTTACGTGCCGGGCGATCCGCTGGACCCGCAAACCAACCTTGGACCGTTAGTCACCGCCGAGGCACAGCAACGCGTACTGTCATTCATCGAATCCGGTAAACAGGAAGGTGCGCAACTCGAGTTTGGCGGCGACGTGCCGGAGATGGTCGGAGCGTACATTAACCCGACGTTGTTTACGAACGTGAATAACAACATGCGCATTGCACGCGAGGAAATATTCGGGCCGGTTGCCTCGATCCTGCCATTTGACGGAATCGATGAGGCAATCGCGATTGCCAACGACACAATTTACGGGCTGGCAGCCGGCGTCTGGACCAGTGATCTTAACAAGGCACACCGCCTGATCAAGGAAATCGAAGCCGGTGTTATCTGGGTCAACAGCTTCGATGAGGGCGATATGACGCAACCATTTGGCGGCTACAAGCAGTCGGGCAATGCACGGGACAAGTGCGTCGAGAGCATTTTAAGTTACACGCAGAGCAAGTCGGCATGGATACGCCTGTCTGAATGAGTGAATTAAGTAAACTGTCCCCTTAATTCCCGAAGGCGCGCTTGTCTTTTCGCCGCTCGCCATAGGACACTGGTTTGTATTTCTGTAGCCAGTCGATCAGGTAATCCGAAGGAACTGGTTTGCTTAGGAAGTAACCCTGTGCCTGTTCACATCCGGCATTACTCAGGTACCGCAACGTGTTCTCGTCTTCCACGCCCTCCGCGCACACTTCAAGCCCCATGTTGTGCGCGAGTTCGATGGTCGCTCGAACGATGGCCTCGTTTCGATTGTCTTCCAGCAGGTCGATGACGAACGATTTGTCGATCTTTAGTTCGTGCAACGGAATGTCTCGTAACTGCGCCAGCGAAGAGTGTCCGGTACCGAAGTCATCGATCGAGATTCTCACTCCCATATCGCGCAGGCACTCAAGTACGCTAACCGCGTGATTAATGTCTTGCATGACGGAATTTTCAGTAATCTCGAGGGTCAGTTGTTGCGCCTCGATATTCTGCTCCTTGAGAATTTGCTGCACGAAGTGGGGTAGATATTCGTCCTGCAGGTCGCGTGCGGACAGATTGACAGATATGTCGAGTTCATACTCTTTGTCACGCCACTCGCGACAAAACTGCAGAGCGCGTTCGAGGACATAACGGGTCAAGTGCACAATGGTTCCGGCCTGCTCTGCGGCGGGAATGAATTCGTCCGGAGCGAGGTATCCGAGTTCCGGATGTTTCCACCGGACCAGTGCCTCAGCACCACAGGGTGTGCCGTTCGGCAACGAAATCTTCGGTTGAAAATGCAGCTGGATTTCGTCGCGTTGCAGGGCGCTGCGAAGGTCATTGACGATGCGTAGTTGGCGAATGTAATGATCCTGACGGCCAGCTTCGTATATCAAGACACGCTCCCGGCGAGTCTCCGCCTCACTGCGGGCGATGGATGCATTACGCAGGAGATCGGCTGCGTGCTCCCCGTGTTTCGGATATTCCGAAATACCGATTTCCGTCTGCAATGTAATGTTGATACGGCCGAGCGTTACGCCTGTACCGAGGATATTCTCGATCTTGTCAGCGTAGCTCAGGGCGCTGTCAAGACTGCTGTCCGGCAGAATCAGGACGAATTCGTTGGTGCCAACATGACCCAGAATGTCGCCGGAATCGAGGTTTAGCTTGAGATGACGGGCAGCCAGCCTGATGAGTTCGTCGCTGGCGCTGTGTCCGAGAGTTGATGACAACGCGGCCATGCGAGACAGACGAATCGACAGTATCAGGACGCTGGCGCCTGCGGTGTGGGCATCCTCAATAGCCCTGGTCAGACTTACCAGGATTTTGTTGCGGTTCGGCAGATCGGTCAACGGGTCGTGCAGTGCCTGATGCGAGATGCGATCTTCACGATCAGAGATCGCGGTGCGCATGGCATTAAAACTCTTCGCAAGCTCACCGAACTCGTCATCGGAATTCACATCTACAGCGGACTTATAGTTTCCTGAAATCACCCGTCGTGCGGCGTCAGCCAGGTCGCGAAGCGGTTTCGCGATAGTGCCGGACACATAGCCCGCGGTCAGGGTTACAAAAATCAGCAAAAAACTGGAGAAGACAATGAGACCCTGTCTTGCTTCGTTGTATGGCAGCATCGCTTCCTGCATCGATCGTTGCAAAACAACGAGCACGTCGTTGCCGTTTTTGACAAACGGCGCACTCAGCGTAAGACGGTCCACGCCGGCGTCATCGATAAGGTAGACGGAACTGAAAATAGCATCAGGCACTGTCAATGATGCCGCTGAGTTTGCGCCGGCACTATCGTCATATGTAGTTGCAATCGCATGTGGTGAATCTTTGTTCGTCGCGATGATTGAAACATCGAGGCCTGTCAGGCCACCGATTCGGTCCACGACGGCGTGGTCGATACGAAAACCGAGCACGATCCAGCCAATCCGCAAAGGCGCACGCACCGGCACCATGATCGTATGGTATGTAGCGTCACTGACATTCAAAGTGGATTGAGCGCTGCTGCGATCATTGGCATCGTCGATGAAACGGCTGAAGTCAGCTTTCTCGTTGTTGCCGAATTCCTGCGTGCTGGCGATGCTGTTGCCGTCCAAATCGAGAAATATCGCGATATCAGCGCCGACACGCTGACTGTGATTGATCAGGATGGATCGAAGAGTTTCTGCATCGCGGGCTGCGGCGGCTTGCTTCAGGCCGAAATCGGCAGCCAGGATCTGGGCGCTTGTCCGTAATTGCTCGCCGCGGGCAGCAAGGAATTCTCTGACTACTGTACCGCCAATAACAAGCGAGTCATGCGCGCGACGGTATACGTCTTCCTCGACCGTCTGCATGACGGCAAAAAGTGTGACGATTTGCGCCACCGCGAGTGGCACGATCGTCAGCAAAAATAGTTTACTGCGAAAGCTCGTTCGAAGATTCATGTCGCCAGTTTGTGCAGGAATCGGGGGGAAAACCTCAACACCGGCACAGCTCTCATCCAGTTCCCGCGCGGCGCCAGATCCGTGCACAGTCGCCAGAAATCGGTCCAATCAGAATTCTAGGAGGATTTTGTCAAATAGAGTGTGCGACAGTTCACGGTTGCTACGCCAAACAACGCCGTACACTTGATGTCGGATCCAGTACCTGTTGGGAAAACATGAAAAATCCAGGCTATTTTCCTATCGAATGGCCGAGGCGGATGATGCTTGCGGTCGTCCTGCTTCTTGCGGTGTTCTCATCTAACGCCGCGGAAGTAGAAGTTACGGTACTCGACAGAGACGGGGAGCCGGTTCCGAATATCGCCGTTTATATCCAGTTAGATCATGAAGGTTCATTGCCGGCGCCGACGGACAGTGCGGTTATGGACCAGATCGATACTCGCTTCGTACCGCATTTGCTGGTTGTGCAGACCGGGACCCAGGTCGAATTTTCAAATAGTGATGTCGTCGCACATCACGTCTACTCGTTTTCCAGTCCGAACAACTTCATGCTGCCCTTGTATAATAGTGATCTGCGAACGCAGATCGATTTTGACCACGACGGCGTCGTAACGTTAGGCTGCAATATCCACGATCACATGCTGGCTTACATCCTTGTCGTGGATAGTCACGTATTTGGCAAAACCGATATCGACGGAAAAAGGCGACTGACGACCAATAATCCGAACGGTTTGACGGTTAGTATCTGGAGTCCGCGGATTGAACTGAACCGTGAAAATCTGACCCAGACCGTCAAAGCAGGCCGATCGGCCCAGATCACGTTTTTGCTCAGTGAAAAGTTGCGTGCACCGTACAGTGATGACTTGGAGGCATTATCGTGGAACCAACATTAACGTCTCTCACGGTTGGCTGTCTCCTTGCGGCGACATCAATACTTGTCGATACCGGTACTGCGATTTAGTATTCCCTTTCAAACAAAAACGTCCATAGTCAATGCAAGATACGCGTCAACTATTTCTGATGATCACGGTCCTGTTGCTTGCCCTAAGTCGCGGCGCAATGGCCGACGATACTGTGGCTGCTCTTAGCAGATCCAGTCAATTACCCGCATACCTGCTGGAATTGCCGGATTCAGTCAGCAATATACTGATCGCCGATGTTGCATCCGCAACCATGCGTCGGTTTGTCCGTTCCGGTGGCAACATCGTCGAAAAAGATCGGCGCTACATGTCGATTGGCCTGAACGGGACCGGCAAGGAAAGAGCCTGGGACCGCAAGACACCACTCGGCGTCTACTTCATCACGGAAAAGCTCGATACCAGCAAACTGGATGACAAGTACGGAGCTGCAGCATTCTCGCTTGATTATCCGAATGCCCGGGACCGGCAAAAGCACAGAACAGGCAGTGGCATCTGGCTGCACGGCGTTGACCATAAACACCCGGATCGCCCACCGCGCGACACCGACGGTTGCCTGGTGCTGCCGAACGAGGAAATCCTACTGCTTGCAGAAGTGATCGAGCTCCTCGTTACGCCGGTCATCGTTGCCCGCGAGATCGTCTGGGCAACGCCGGACGAACTCGAGAGCACACGGCTGGAGTTTCGCCTTATGCTCGATATCTGGAAAGACAGCCTGGCGAGAGGCGATCTCAAAACCTACCTGTCGCTGTACTCGGATGACTTTCAATATCGGAAAATGGACAAAGACGAATGGTCGTCGTATCGACTGGGCGTGTTCGAGGCGAGGCCGCTCGCGGGCGTAACGATCGACGATGTGATGTTGCTGGCCGATCCGGAGGAACCGAATCTATTCCTGAGCCGGTTTACCCAGATTCTGCTGACGGACGCTGGTCCGGTGACGACCACGAAGCGCCTCTACTGGCGGCACGGAGAAGGCGGTGGCTGGGAAATCGTTGCGGAAGATTCCGGCTAAGCAAATGGAATCGCGGCTAAAGCCGCTCCCACGGTGCCATTAGATAGATTGTAGGAGCGGCGTCCTGCTGCGATTCATTTTCAGCGAACCGATTCGCGTGCGATCAGTTCGTCAATCAGCTCCATCAGAGCCGGATAACCGCCGGCCTCTGCGGCTCCAGTTCGATACTTGCCATTTACCACAACGGTGGGAACACTCGCAATGCTGTAGCGCCGTGCGAGATCTTGCGCCACGCGCAATTTCTGTGATACCTCGAATGAGTTCCAGGTGCTGGAAAAATCTTCCGCACTCACACCGTGACGTTCGAAGACAGCCTGAATCGAAGACTCGGATGCCATGCGATTGCCGCGGCGGTGATACTCGGCAAATACAGCGGCACGAAACTGCTCGGGATTGGCGATCTTGCCATTTTTCACCAGGACTTCTTCGGCGTAGTAAAGCTGCGCATGCAGTTTGACCAGCGGATTCCATACTGCCGGGATGCGAACAAAGCGCACGTTTGCCGGCTTGTTCTCCAGCCAGCGGCTGATGTAGGTTTCAAAGTCATAGCAGTGATTGCAGCCGTACCAGAAAATTTCCGCAACTTCGATCTTGTCGGCACCACCAACGGTTGGCTGAGTGGGAACCATGCGGACGAAGTGCGTACCTTCCTTGAATTTCCAATCCTGCGATGCGGCGGACACATCGGCCCGCGCCAATAACAGCGGTTTATCTTGCGCTTGTTCCTCTTCGTCTTCTGCGGCAGATTCCTCAACCATTTCAGGTTGTGCGTCATCATCGGACTGGGCGTCAACAGCGGGCACCTCGTCGGGCGCCTGCACGATTGTCACGGCTTCAGCCACGGTCTCCGGCGGCGGACTTTGCTCGGATTGCTGCATGAACATAACAACTCCGACGACAAGTACGACGGCGAGAACAGCAATAATTGCAATGCGCTTCATCTGAAAATCTCCGGAAAGAACACTGGTTCTGACTGGCTTTACGAGAAATGGTTTGACCGGTTTTCGGGTACTCTATTTTCCGGCCAGCCTATTGAAGTCCTTGAACGTAAGACGAAACAGCGGCGATGTCCTCCTCGCTGAGCTTGGCCGCGATGTCACGCATGACCCGTGTCGCTCCGTCCGACCGGCGCGCGCCACTGGCATAGGCCCGAAGTTGTGCTGCAATGTAAACGGCATATTGTCCCTTGAGCGTCGGGTAGGACGCCGCAGGGTTGCCACGACCGTTTGGGCCATGACAGGCAATGCAGGCCGGTGTATCGTTATCGCGACTACCACCACGATAAAGTCTCTCGCCGTGATCAAGCGTCGCGGGATTCGCAACAACCTTGGTGGCCGCCGGCAATTCCGAGAAGTAAACGGCCAGATCGCGCATATCCTCATCCGTCAGCATCATCGCCTGCCCGAGCATCAGTGGCTCGTTACGGGTGCCGTTTTTGAATGCCTGCAGCTGATCGACAATATAGGTGGGATGTTGTCCGGCGATGCTCGGCCATACCGGGTTGACACTGTTGCCATCCGGACCATGGCAGGCGGCGCAGGTTATGGCCTTGGCCTTGCCAGCGTCCGCAGAGCCGTCCACCAGGCCAGCGGCCGAAACCGTGCTGGATATCAAAACGCACATCGTGAGTGCGGCAAACTTCATTTTCATACTGCCTGACCGTTACCTGGACGGTATTCGTGCTACCGCAATGATTGAAATCCAAAAAACAGAGTCTTAAACGTGGCGTTAATTCGTTTTATTACCTAGCCGGAATGGGCAGCGGCGTTGCTGAGTGACCCCGGAGCCGTCAGTATAAGGCCCGGCCGGTCCTTAAAGCCGCAAATTATACACACATCGGCGCCCGATCCCATGTCGCAGTTCCCTGACGCAAAATTTATTCTGAGTGCCAACGCGGCGGATCAATTCCTGCCTGACAGCGGTACGGAAGTGGCCGTGGCCGGCAAGTCCAATGCCGGCAAATCCAGCGCTATAAACGTCATCGTCAACCGGCGCCAGTTCGCGAGGACCAGCAAGACGCCGGGACGAACCCAGCTTGTCAATTTCTTCGAGCTGCGGGATGGGCAGCGCTTGGTCGATCTGCCCGGTTATGGCTTTGCCAGGGTGGCAGAGTCGGTACGGCAACACTGGGGCAGATTATTACGGGCCTATTTCGAACAACGTGAAAGCCTTTCCGGGCTGATACTGGTTGTGGACGTACGCCGTCAGCTTGGCGAATTTGATCGCCAGATGCTTTCTTTCGCTGCTTCCGTCGGCGTGCCAATCCACATCCTGTTAACCAAAGCAGACAAACTCAAGCGGGGAAAAGCGGCAACGGCGCTACTGGAAGTAAAAAAGGAGCTCGGCGATTCTGCCAGCGTGCAACTATTCTCGGCGCTCAGGAGGCAGGGCGTGGAAGAAGCTCGCGAGGTGCTGGAAAAATTCCTGGGGACAGAAAAAGATCGCCCGCTGGGGCGGGCTCCTACATGAATTTTGTTTATTTCGACGCCTGAGAATTGTAGCAACGCCTCGTAGAAGCTCGCCCCAGCGAGCGACTTAATTAACCGGGGTCGAACCGAGGTTTTTTTTGGGGGAGTGGAAATTTTACGGGGTCAGACCGCAGTTTATTGGCAAATCGCGGCTTTACTCGGGGCGGATTCAAAAAAACCTCGGTTCGACCCGGGCTCTGACCCCATAAAAAAACCCCGCATGTTCAACGAACATCCGGGGTCAGGTACGCAACAGGTTTGGGGTAACCGTGTTGCAAGCCCGCCTAGGGAGGTAAGCAGGCAAGTGACTAACGCACTCGGATATTTGGAACAGTTTTTGCGTCCGAAGTTCCCGACGCATTTAACTGATTGATAATAAAGAGAGGGTTTGGCTAATTTCTTGCCCTACTTCGGCTTTTTCAGCAGCTGCTAGTGTGCTTCATCCCAATTGTTGCCGAAACCTGCATCGACCTTTAGAGGGACCGAGAGGTCGGCCGCCGCGCTCATCAGGGCAACGATTTCGGTCTGGACCTCATCGACTGATTTTTCCGCGACTTCGAACACCAGTTCATCATGCACCTGCATGATCATGCGGGCAGGCGCCTTGCTGGTATCGAGCCACTGCTGCACGGTAATCATCGCGCGCTTGATGATGTCCGCAGCAGTACCCTGCATCGGCGCGTTGATCGCGCTGCGCTCGGCGTACTGTCGCCGTGGCGCGTTACGGTCGTTGATATCAGGGAGATAAAGACGGCGTCCGAACATCGTTTCGACGAATCCGGCCTGCCGCGCCTGCTCGCGTGTGTCGTCCATGAATTTCTTTACGCCGGGATATCGGTCGAAGTACAGATCCACATACTCCTGTGCTTCGTGGCGACTGATGCCGAGTTGCTTGCCGAGACCGAATGCCGACATACCGTACATGAGTCCAAAGTTGATGGCTTTTGCCGATCGCCGCTGATTTGTGGTTACGTCATCGGGGTCCAGTGCAAATACTTCTGCGGCGGTTGCCTTGTGTATGTCCTGATCATCGGCAAAAGCGTCCAGCAATCCGGCGTCACCTGAGAGATGCGCCATGATGCGCAGCTCGATCTGCGAATAATCGGCCGCCAACAAGACGGCCCCGTCCGGAGCAACAAATGCCTGGCGAATACGGCGTCCTTCGGGCGTCCGGATCGGAATGTTCTGCAAATTCGGATCCGTGGACGACAGGCGCCCGGTAGCGGCAACCGCCTGGTGATAAGAGGTATGCACGCGCCCGGTATCCGCGGCAATTTGTTCGGGCAGTTTGTCCGTATACGTGCTCTTTAGCTTGCTGACGCCTCGATACTCCAGGATGACGCGCGGCAGATCGTAATCGCTGGCCAGTTCCTGCAAAACATCCTCAGCGGTCGATGGTTGCCCTTTGGGCGTCTTCCGGATCACCGGCAGGCCGAGCTGAACGAACAGTATTTCCTGAAGCTGCTTCGGGGAGCCGAGGTTGAACGGAGCGCCGGCCAGCTCGTGTGCGCTGACTTCCAGCCCAGCCATTTTCTCTGCGAGCTCGCCGCTTTGCTTCTTGAGCATATCGCGATCGATAAGCACGCCCGCTTCCTCCATGCCGAGCAAAATCGGCACCAGCGGCTGTTCTATTTCCACATATACATTCTTTAGCGTGGCGGTCTTCTGCAACTCGCCCCACAGATGTTCGTGAAGCCTTAGAGTAATGTCCGCATCCTCGGCTGCATAAGGCGCCGCCAGTTCCAGGTCGATCTGGTTGAACGTAAGTTGTTTTGCTCCCTTGCCCGCAACATCCTCAAAATGAATAGTGTCGATGTCGAGATAATAGCGTGCGGTCGAATCCATATCGTGCCGTGTGGCCACACTGTTCAACACATACGACTCGAGCATTGAATCAAATTGCATTCCTTGTAGCGCGATGTCGTAACGTGCAAAGATATGCGCGTCGTACTTGAGGTGATGGCCGACCTTCTTCTTTTGCGGATCTTCGAGAAATGCTTTGAGCGACGACAACACCGATTCGCGACTGAGTTGTTCCGGTGCGCCCGGGTAGTCGTGCGCCAGCGGAATATAAGCCGCCTCGCCCGTCTTCACCGAGAGTGAAATGCCGACGAGTTCCGCCTGCATGTAGTCGATGCTGGTCGTTTCGGTGTCAATTGCCGTCAACGCAGCCTTATCAATTTTTTTCAGCCAGGCATCGAACCTCGACTGCTTGAGAACTGTCTCGTACTGGCCCTTGCTCCGGGCCTTCGGTTGGTTCCGCGCGTCGGCACCGTCGTTGCCCAGTTGAGCCAGCAAAGTTCTGAGCTCCAGCCGGCTGTACAGTGCCCTGAGTTTTTCAGTATCTCCCGCGGTACGCTTGAGCTCTTTCGGCCCCAGCGGCAATTCGACGTTTTGCCTGATCGTGGCCAGGTCCTGTGATAATTCCAGCTGGTCGAGATTTTCACGAAGGCTCTCGCCAACCTTGCCTGTTATCTCTTCTGCATTCTCGATGATCGATGCGGCACTGCCATACTGATTCAGCCACTTGGCGGCAGTTTTCGCGCCGACGCGCGGTACGCCGGGTATATTGTCGGAACTGTCGCCAACCAGTGCCAGGTAGTCAATGATCTGTTCCGGAAAAACATCGAACTTCTTCTTGACGCCATCGCGGTCCAGCACCGTACCGCTCATGGTGTTGACCAGGGTGATGTTGTCATCGACGAGTTGCGCCATGTCTTTGTCGCTGGTTGATACCAGGACCTGCATACCGTCTGCTGCGGCCTGCCGGCACAGGGTGCCAATGACATCGTCGGCCTCGACGCCTTCGATTTGCAGCATCGGCAAACCCATGGCGGGCACGGCTTCGAGCAGCGGCTCTATCTGCAAGCGAAGGTCATCGGGCATTGGCGGCCGGTTCGCCTTGTATGCGTCGAAAATTTCATCCCGAAATGTCTTTCCGGGAGCGTCGAATACCACTACGAAGTGCTCGGTGTCCTGCTCCCTCGCGAGCTTCAATAGCATGCTGAGCACGCCATGTATCGCGCCGGTCGGCTCGCCACGGGAGCTCGTAAGTTTGGGTAGCGCGTGGTACGCGCGGTAAAGATAGGATGATCCGTCCACAAGGACGAGTTTGCTGTCGCTCATCAGCATCGTTTGCGGGTCAGCCCGCGCCTGGAATTCAGTTTATGGGGTCAGTTTGTTCTTCGTCTTCGTCTTCGTCTTCGTCGTCTTCTTCAGACGCTTCAACGGCCGGCTGCTGCTCTTGCATTGCCGATTGGATCTCGCTCGGACTCCCAGGCAGGAATAACTTTCCTTTCTGGCCACAAGCCGCTACAAACGCAAGACATAAAATGAACGCAATCAGTAATCCCGGTTTGGTTTTCATGATCCTGGACCATCGTTGCAGCAAAACGCCGATACGCGGAATGGTATACCAGATACCGCGCCAAAACCGTGAATCAGCGCAGGGCCGGTAATTTCAGGGCAGCCGGGATATTGCCCCGATAGCGGCGGAGGTTACTGCTAATATGCGCGGCTTCAGTCAATGGAGTGTTGCAGTATGGAGTTACCGGAGACCGTCGAAGTCAGCACTGGAGCTCGCGCACAAGGCAGCATCATCTGGTTACATGGGCTTGGCGCAGACGGGCATGACTTTGAGTCGATCGTGCCGGAACTTGGACTTGGCGGTAAGCTCAGCCTGCGATTCGTCTTTCCGCATGCACCCGTGCGGCCAGTGACAATCAACGGTGGTATGACCATGCGCGCCTGGTACGACATTCTGACCCTGGAGCGCGGGGGACCGCAGGACGAGGCGGGAATCAGGGAAAGCAGCCGCCTGCTGGAAATGCTGATCGAGCGCGAACACGAGCGCGGAATACCCGACGAAAATATTGTGCTGGCCGGGTTTTCACAAGGCGGTGCAATCGCGCTACATACCGCGTTGCGCTACCCGCACCGGCTTGCCGGACTGATGGCTTTATCAACGTACTTGCCATTAGTGGACAGTTTCGACAGGGAGGTTCTGCACAACATGGATGCGCAGTCGCAGGAGCTGCCGATATTCATGGCGCACGGCTCGTCTGATCCCATGCTGCCAATGGCGCTTGGGCAGCATGCCCATACGATCCTGGAAAAGGCCGGATACGAGGTCGAATGGCACGATTATCCGATGGCACATGCCATCTGCGCCGCGGAAATCGCTGATATCAGGAATTGGCTTTTGTCCGTATTCTCGTAATGGCTGGCGCTTCTATCAGTTCTATTCGCAGCTGAAACTGAAATTCGAATCGCCGGTCGCGTTGCCATGCGGATCGAAGCTGCGCTCACAAAAATCAATCCGTCCATCATTTGAATGCAACAATATCGTCGAGCAACGGGTGCCATAAGTGTCCGATACAATGAACGGCGCGGTCAGTGCCCGTGCCAGTTTGAATGGCAAGTCACCTCTGGCCACGTCCGAGCTTGCAGCCGGCGTTTTGTCCCCGAGCAAGCGGAGTAATTCTGTGGTGTTCACGTTATCCGACTCAATGAGTGCCGTGAGTGCCGCTTTCGTGCGCGTAAGCTTCGTCCACGGCGTGTCGAGCGACGCGTTGCTGAGCCCGTAAACTCCCGGCGCGAGGGATACCGGTTCATCGCCACGATTCGACATGTAGCAGATATTCTCGTGATCCGCCGCAAGCACACTGAAGCCCGCATAATTTTCGCCTGCAATTGAAGAGACATAAGTCATCGCTTCAATGTCAGTAGAAACGAACCTTATGACGATTTCGCCGCGCGATCGCAATCCGCCATGGGCTTGTTGTTGCTCCCGATAATTCGTCACGGTTGCGAATCGTCCCGACCTGGCCGTCGCGAGCCAGGTGCCACCGGCCTGCAGGTCTCGCCCGGCCAGGACGTCCGGCAGATCAGGCCACCAGTGCGCTTCCTGTGACGGCCTGCTGTGAAACTCATCGCGGTTGGCGGCGAGTATCAGCTTGTAATCGGGATGAGATTTCCACGCAAAAACGACCAGGCACATTCGAGAGTTTCCGTATCAGGCGCTGCCAAGCAGCCAGTTGTCGACCAGGCGGCGGGCGATGGACAGACGGTAGGGCAGCCTGGGGAAACCGGATCGCAAATCTTTCCGGGTAAACCATTGTGCGTCTGCAAGTTCGCCGTCGTTCAGCAGGATCTCGCTGGAAACGGCTTCCGCCGTAAAACCGAGCATCAGTGATGATGGAAACGGCCATGGTTGCGAGCTGTGGTAACGAACTTTGCCGACCTCAATATTGGTTTCCTCCGCCACCTCGCGGCGAACTGCGTCTTCAAGGCTCTCCCCGGGCTCTACAAAACCGGCGATCGTTGAGTAGCGACCCTCGGGCCAGTCCGGCTGACGGCCAAGAAGACAATGCTCGCCATTCGACACGAGCACAATAATGGCCGGGTCCACGCGCGGAAAACTCCGGGCGCCGCATTCGTCATTGCTGCAGATCCTCGTATTACCGCCCGATTCAACGCGTGCCAATGCGCCGCAGACGCCGCAGTGTTTCTGCAAACCGTGCCATAACACGAGCGCGCGGGCGTGGGCTGCCAGGTTGGCTTCATCGGCGGGCAGCACACTGCCCAGGTATCGCAGATCGTGGAATTCGCCGGCCTCGGCAAATGGTGCATCGAGGGCACTATCGATACCGACAGCGAATGCCGGCTGCCCCCGGTACATGCCGAGAAAAATCGTCTCCTGCGATTCGAGGAATGCGGCCACCTCAGAGCGATTCAGCATTACCGTCCGCAACGGTTCGCCGGTCGCCAGGCACTTGTCGCCCCATACCGGCAGGAACCGGGATTGTGGGCTGTCCACGGCCGCCTGCAGCCACTCCGGGTCCTTGCGCCGGTGACCCGAGCGATCGACAAAGGCGCCCGCAAAAATGTTGTGATTGCTCATCCAGGCAAAAGTGTACCGAAATTTCGACGCAGGAAGCGCCCCAATGCTGATCAGGCAGCTGGCACTTTGTTTATGTTTTGCCGGTGGAGCCGGTGACCAGGCGGCCTTCCCGACTCTGCGATATCTCACAACTCGGACAGGTCTTGTGATCGAGCGCGTAGGCATCCTGTACATAGGTGGTCCGGCAGCCGGCGCAGGTCGCGAGAATGAGCTCGTCGTTTTTCGAAATATTTTGCAACAGACTCCAGGCCCATTCGAAGCTTAAGCGCGGCCGGGGATGCAGTAGCAGGTAGGTTTCGAATGCGCGGCACACCCGATGGCCGTATTCCACATCAGGTCTGGGCCAGCAGGCATGAACCCGATTGGCCGCATCAATCCGCAGCAACAGGCTCGCACAGAACAAGGCGATCAGCGTGGTCGCCTCGAGCTGGTTTAGCGGGGGCTTGACGAAAGGTCCAAGCTGTTGCGGAGACTTGCCGCGCCGCCGCTTGACCTTGCCGTTGCCCGTGTCCCGAAAGTAGGTGGTATAGAGTTTGCGAATGCGGTCATCGCTCAGTCCCGTACAGTCCTTGATCGTGCGGGTCCTGGCTTCGTGGTGAATCATTCTGAGCGCCAGTTCGAATTGGCTGCGCTCGCTTGCGTAACGATTGTCGGTCAGTCGCATTTCTTACCCTTTCTGCTAGTTTACGCCCATATATAGTTATATAAAGACTATATTATCCGCACATGGGAAATCAATAAAAAATAGCGTAACTGGACATAGCGACAAGAAATCACTGGTAAGCACAACCATTGGGGAGAGCAAGATGGCGTTCGATGGCCCGGCACCCGTTGACTACCGAAATGTAAGTGCGCTGAATCGTGCGTACTTGTCTTTGCTGCAGGCAAATTGCCACGCCCGGCGAAGCCTGCATGAACTCTCTTCGCCATTATGCCGCCGCATCACCTCGCTGACCCGCCTCCAGGTCGACCGGCTGTCGGCGACGCCATTTCTGCTGCTTTCGTTTCGTGAGCGGGACGATAAATTGTGGAGCCAGATACTGGGGGACGATAGCGGGCAGGATCTTTTCACGCGCCCGCTTGCGGACGATCTCGAGCGGCTCCAATCGGCCGGACTTGGTTTTGTCTGGCAACTTGCGCGACAGAACCCGTACACATTGCGGCTGACCTGTGGCGCGAGCCTGCACTGGTGTGAGCAGATTGCAGAGCAGACATTCTTCGGGCTGCTTGCCGCGGTGGCGCCACATCCCGATTTGCTGGAACTTCGCAGGGGAAACGATGACCAGTTGTGGTTAAAACTGCTGATCCATGGCGTCAGCAGGGAGACTGAGGTCCGCACCGCAGCACATGTGAGTGCGTTGCAGACATTATTGACGCGACCGGCCACCAGCGTGCCGCGAACCTGGGCTGTTGCAGCTTGCAAAAGCAAACACACCGGCTTAAAGGTTGCAGACGAATAAGGAATAGCGGCTAAAGCCGCTCCCACAATCCTGCTATTGGCACGTGTGGGAGCGGCTTTAGCCGCGAATGGCTACAATACGCGTCGCCATGTATGCGCTATCAATCAAACAACTGACCAAGACTTACAGCAACGGGTTGCAGGCCCTGAAGGGTATAGATTTCGACGTCAAACCCGGTGATTTCTATGCCTTGCTCGGGCCGAATGGTGCGGGCAAAACCACGGTGATCGGCATAATCTGTTCCCTCATCAACAAGACCTCCGGCCAGGTCGAGATTTTCGGACACGATATGGATACGGACGTCGAAGCTGCAAAAGCATGCATCGGGTTGGTCCCCCAGGAACTGAATCTGAACATATTCGACTCGGTGCTCAATATAGTGGTCAACCAGGCAGGCTACTACGGCATCGGTCGCAAGCTGGCCCTGGAAAGGGCGGAGCAGTACCTGGGTGAACTGAGGCTATGGGATCGCCGTTTCGACCAGGCGCGGATGCTGTCTGGTGGCATGAAGCGGCGCCTGATGATCGCACGTGCGCTGATCCATGAACCAAAGCTTCTCATGCTCGATGAACCAACGGCGGGCGTGGACATTGAGATTCGGCGATCAATGTGGGACTTTCTGCGGCGCATCAACGCAGCCGGAACCACCATCATTCTGACAACACATTATCTCGAAGAGGCCGAAAACCTTTGCCGTCACGTTGCGATCATCGATGAAGGGGAAATCATCGAAAACGCCCGCATGAGTACCGTACTCAGAAAATTGCAGCGCGAGGTATTTGTGTTAAGTCTGCGTGAACCGCTAACTGAGGCGCCGCTGCTGGCGGAATTCGAAACCTTACTGGTTGAGGACTATGAACTCGAGGTTACCGTCGATTCGGGCAATGACCTCAATACCTTGTTTGCGCGCCTGAATGAATCGGGGATCAGCGTCGTCAGTTTGCGCAACAAGGCCAATCGGCTCGAGGGACTGTTTATGGACCTTGTCGAGAGCAAGCAGGACCCCGGCCCGGCAGCGGTCAGGTAAATCACTATGGATATCGCCGTTAACTGGGTTGCTCTGAAAACACTGGTGCGCAAGGAAGTCATCCGGGTTGCACGAATCTGGGTGCAGACTATCGTGCCGCCCGCAATTACGATGACCCTGTACTTCATCATATTTGGCAACCTGATCGGACGGCGCATCGGCGAGATGGGGGGCTTTGATTACATGCAGTACATCGCGCCAGGACTGATCATGATGTCGGTGATTACCAATTCCTACGGTAACGTCGTGTCGTCATTTTTCGGTGCCAAGTACGGCAAACACATCGAGGAAATGTTGGTCTCGCCGATGTCGAACGCTACGATAATCATCGGCCATGTTGCGGGAGGCGTAATCAGGGGACTTATGGTTGGCGCCCTCGTGACGATGATCGCACTGGGATTTACCAGCCTGTCGATCGAACATCCGCTGGTCACGATTTCGATCGTATTGCTTGCCTCCATAGTATTTGCGTTGCTGGGCTTCGTCAATGCGGTGCTCGCAAAGAAGTTTGACGATATTTCGATCATTCCGACGTTCGTCCTGACGCCGCTGACTTACCTGGGGGGCGTATTTTATTCGATCACGCTGTTACCGGAGTTCTGGCAAAAGGTCTCACTCGCGAATCCTATTCTCTACATGGTAAATGCGTTTCGTTACGGAATTCTCGGCGTATCGGATATCAGCATCGGCTACGCGTATTTAATTGTCGTATTTTTTGTCGTCGGCCTTTTCACGCTGAACCTTGTGCTGCTCAATCGTGGTGTCGGCATTCGAGAATGATATGTGTGGCAGATTCGCTTTTTATTCTCCCAGCGAAGCGACAGCCGCCTTATTTGGCGCCACCTCGTCAACGGAAGTTATACCACGCTATAACATCGCACCGACGCAGTTTATTGCCGCTGTGCGTACGGACGCACAGGGCGCATCCGAGTTGGCGATGCTTCGCTGGGGCCTCGTGCCGTTCTGGGCGAAGGACCCGTCAATCGGCAACCGGATGATCAATGCGCGAGCCGAAACAGTCGCTGAAAAACCATCGTTCAGGAGTGCGTATAAAAAGCGTCGCTGCCTGATTCTTGCGGACGGATTCTATGAGTGGCGCAAGGAAGGAGACGGCAAGACGCCGTATTTTATTTCGCTCGCCGACGGATCGCCATTTGCGTTTGCGGGTCTCTGGGAAGACTGGAACAGCAAGGAAAGCGACGAGTCACTGCAGTCCACGGCAATCATTACCACAGCTGCGAACGATTTTATGGCGCAGCTGCATCAACGCATGCCAGTGGTCATGCTTCCCGAACAGGCTGAGCGGTGGCTGGGTGGCGATATGGAGTTGTTGTCCAAGGTAATCGACAATAGTCCGGCGTTTCGGGCCTGGCCGGTCGATCGCAAGGTCAACAATGCAAGAAATGAAGACGCGACCCTTATTGATCCAGCCGGTGAGATGATTTCCTGACAACACCGGCCCCGCCGCCGTTGATCGCCCGCTGGGGCGGGCTCCTACGGGACAATACGCGCATCGAGCCAACCTGGGAGCCCGCCCCAGCGGGCGATCGAGTTTGGCACCAAACTTTTACTCCCGTGGCAGCAGGAATCCCGTGCCAAGATATTCAAGAATGACACCGTCAGGCGTTATCTCCCTGACAACAGGACCTTCATCGAGAGTGTC
>SMVA01158828.1_pt1 | contig 23290 bp, 24 predicted proteins | sample 2456451 | NCBI WGS metagenome assembly SMVA01 (sample SAMN11095933, study PRJNA526329) | marine sediment metagenome | biome: Marine sediment; feature: Surficial sediment; material: Deep marine sediment; isolation source: Hadal surficial sediment | place: Pacific Ocean | collected 2014-05 | depth... | reverse complement strand
GTGCGACTACCGTGAGGTCACGGGCCGCTTCGACCGGATCGTGTCCGTCGGCATGTTCGAACACGTCGGCGTGATGCGCTACGACGAATTCTTCCGGCACATCTATGAAAAACTCGACGACGACGGTCTCGCGGTGCTGCACAGTATCGGCCACATGAGTCCGCCGTCGACGGCCAGCCCCTGGTTGCGCAAATATATTTTCCCCGGGGCTTATTCGCCGGCGCTGTCTGAAGTCTTCGCGGCGACCGAGCGGCAGCACCTCTGGGTCAGCGACGTGGAGATCCTGCGCGTGCATTATGCCGACACGCTCGTCGAGTGGAATCGCCGCTTCCAGCAGAACCGGGCGCGTATCGCCGAACTTTATGACGAGCGGTTTTGCCGCATGTGGGAGTTTTATCTGATCAGCGCGGAAACGATGTTCCGCACCGGCGCGCAAATGGTGTTTCAGATGCAGCTCGCGCGTACCCGCGACGCGTCGATGCTGACCAGGGATTGCATCTTCCAGGCGGAAGCGGCCTACCGCGAGTCCGAGCAGCGGCATCCGACCGCGGCCTGATTTGCGGGCCTGATCGCCCGCCCGCGAGCCGCGACGAGCCAGGGGATTTCACGCTAACCCGACTAGGGGCAAGGGAAATACCGTAGTCGCTTCGGTCCAGGGTAGTGGGCCGGCAATGGCTTTCGCAGCGTTCAGCTTCAGTTCAGGTACCGGTATTTATCCTGTCTGCGAGTGATCTCAGATTAGGAGAACGTCATGCGATGTGTATACGGGATTGTTGTTGCAGCGGTGTTCGCGACCGCCGGGCCATCCGTCGTGCAGGCCGGAGACCGGTGGGCGCGGTACGATGATACCTATTACGCCTATGCGAAGGTCACGGATGTCCAGCCGATCGTGCGTATCGTCCAGGTGTCCACGCCGCGCAAGGCCTGTTGGGACGAACCGGTTCGGTACAAAACGTACCGGCGCGGTTACCGTTCTTTTACGCCGGCCGTCGTGGGTGGCATCCTCGGCGGCGTCGTTGGCAATCAGTTCGGTAGCGGCAGCGGTCAGACGGTCATGACCATTGCGGGCTCACTGCTCGGCGCATCGATCGCGCGTGATGCCGTGTATCGCAGGCAAGGAGGCAGCGGACTCGAGCGTCACTGCGAAATCGAGGAGGTCCTGCATGAAGAGGAGCGCGTCGAAGGCTATCGCGTCAGCTACAGATTCCAGGGCCGTGACTATGTCACGCGCATGGCCGCGGATCCGGGCGACGAGATCCGCGTGCGTGTGCAGGTCGATCCGATTGTGGATGGCTGAACAGGCCGAGGTGCCGGTTCGGACCTAGGGATTAACCATAATGTTGGAGTGGAGGACTATTGCGTTTATAGAATATTCTTTCGTGTATTTGTCGCTTGTTCTGAACATACAATTAATAGTATAATTGTCAAGCGGTTGTCGACATGTCTCGCGAGCCGCTAAAGAAGTGGTGCCGATTCCAACGCAATGGGCGCAACTTCCCTTCAAGTCACGGCCCCGCTTCGGCGGGGCCGTTTTGCATCGACCTTTAGCAAATGTTCACTTTTTGTTAACTTCCTGAATTCCGGGTGTAGAATGATGCCAGGTGCATTGCCTGTCGGCGAGGTCGGGTATCAATGAGTAATAAGGGCGACGCGTTATTTGAGGCTATTTGGCGATTTGAGCATTTGGCCGTGCATCGCTATAGCGGCAGCCTGACGGGCGAAGTATTGACGGTGTTGACGATCATGATCCTGGATCGGGCCGGCACGCACCCTTCGATCACTGAACTCGCGGAATTTACCGGTTTGCCCAAGTCGACCATTTCCCGATATGTCTCCAATCAGCTCAAGGTCGGTCATCTGCAGGAGAAAGTTGATCCCCAGGACCGGCGACGGCGCGTGCTTTCGCCTACGGACGCAGGCCGGAAAGAGCAGGAATGGTTACGGGACCAGATCTCCGAAATGGCGGAATCTATCGGGCACGGTAAAGTCGATTTGGTCCGCTCACTGCGAAAATTTGCGCAGCGCCATTAGCCGGCACGTCCCGTCCTCGTCGAGGACCGGGCCGTCACCGTGTTTGAATCGGGAGCGATCGAGAATCCCACCGGATTCCCGATTGCCTGCTCAACTAATTACCAGCGCCCGCCACTGGACCGCTCTTTACGGTCCCGCGCTTCATTGATTCTGAGTTGACGGCCGCCGATCTCGTGGCCGTTTAGCTCTGAAATGGCCTTGTCGGCATCGCCGTCCTCCATTTCGATGAAACCGAAGCCGCGCGAGCGTCCGGTGTCACGATCACTGATGACCGCCGCCGAATGCACTTCCCCGATGGCCGAGAATAAATCGCGCAGTCCAGCTTCATCAGTATCCCACGGCAAATTGCCTACATAGATCTTCTTCATTCAATCACTCCAACACCCGGTTTCCGGGTAATTCCCCTCTGACGCTTCCGCTCTGCCGACCTGCAAGAAACCTGCGTTCGAACAACTCGAATACCCATACACAGTAGGTCCGCAAGGGACTCGGGACCGATTTGCGAATAAGTATCTGGTTTCTGGAGGGTGATAGAGATCAGGAAGTTCGTAACGAGGACTTTATACCGTGTTAACTGCCAGAAATCTAGCTGATTCCCGCCGTCAGGCTCGATTGCCGGACATCTGCCATGCGAGCGGGGCCTCGTCCATCAGCGCGGCCTGTTCACGCAGCGCCAGTATGTGCTCGTCCCAATAGCGCTGGGCATTGAACCATGGGAAGGCGATCTGGAAGGCCGGATCCTGCCAGCGTTTCGCGAGCCAGGCAGCGTAATGCATGATGCGCAGCGTGCGCAGGGCCTCGATGAGATGCAGTTCACGCACATCGAAATCCCGGAATTCAGTATAGCCTTCCAGTAGCTGATCGAGCTGCGGCATCTGTTCATAGCGATCGCCCGAAAGAAACATCCAGAGATCCTGGATCGAGGGGCCCGTGCGCGCATCATCGAGATCGACGATATGCACCCGGTCGGCATCAACGAGTACGTTGCTCGGGTGAAAATCGCCGTGCAGGCGAATGCGGCGCGGTTCGCCGGCGCGTGTGTAACAGGCGCGAATCCCGGTGAACAGATAGTCACAAATACTCATGTAGGCCGGTTCGAGATCGGCCGGAATAAACCCGTTGTCGAGCAGGTAAGCGCGTGATTTTTCTCCAAACGATGCAAGATCCAGTTCAGGGCGATGTGCGAACGACTCCGTCTCGCTGACCAGATGTATTCGGGCCACCAGCCGGCCGATCTGACGCAGCAACGTCATGTCATCGAGTTCCGGGGTGCGGCCGCCCTTGAATGCGTAAACGGCGAACCGGAAGGCGGCATGGCGGTGCAGAGTTCTCGACTGGTGTTCTAACGGGGGCACGATCGGGATTTCGCGGGCCGCGAGTTCTGCCGAAAAAGCATGTTCTTCGAGGATGCCGTCGTCCGTCCATCTTGCCGGGCGATAGAACTTGGCTACAATCGGCGGCCCGTCCTCGAGTCCGATGCGGTAGACCCTGTTCTCATAACTGTTCAGGGCCAGCAGGCGGCTATCGCTACGATAACCGAGGCTCTCTACCGCACTCAGAATGTCGTCCGGCCTCAGGTCACGGTAGGCGAGTGTGGCATCGTCCGCGGTCGGCATGGCAAGTAGCTTATACTCTCCGCACACGAAGAGAGGTCTTTATTGGCGGAGTTGCGGGGAATATGGCCGAGGAACAATCAGTACCGGAAATAAAAATGGATGCGAAGGACCTCTGCCTGGAGGAGGTTTTCACGGACCGGCGCGTCGGGACGATTCAGCGACTGACCCCCGTCGATGCCGACGGCAAACCGGTTGATGGTGGCGTGGTGGTTTACGTCGGGCAGACCCAGCTCATGACGCGTGCCGGGCCGCTGCCGCTGAGTTTCGAGCTCCAGGCCGACTCGCTCGCCGGCGCCGCTGACAAGTTCGCGGATGGGGCGCAAGCTGCGATGGCGGAGGCCGTGCAGCGACTGGAGGAAATGCGGCGCGAGGCGGGCTCGTCGATCATCGTACCCGATGGCGCGGGCGGAGGCGCCGGGAGCTCAGCGGGCGGAAAATTTATCGTACCGTAGGGCTACCAGGGGACGACCTTGCCGTCATAGATGATCAGCTTTCCCTTGACCGATTCGTCCAATACCGCAATCCTGTCGATGACATAGCCGGCGCTTTCGGCCGCGCTGATAGAGCGCCCGGTCCAGCCTGAATCCCGCATGAGTTGAGTATCGACCCGGCCGGGCGAGATCATCGTTACGATGATCCCGGTCTTGTTCAAATCTTTCTGCAGGACGCCCATGGCCATCAAATGCGCCGCCTTGCTCATTTTGATGAAGTAATGGCCGCCGAACAGCGACCCGATCGATTGCGTCCCCATGCCGCCGCCGAGGCTGATAACCTTTTTCTGATCGCTCGCGAGAACGTTGTCCAGAAACGCTGCTGTTACACGCAGCGACCCGATCGTGTTCACATCGAAGACTTCCTTGAGTTCTTCGTAATCGAAACTTCCGAGTGTCTGTTTCTCGAGCGTCCCGTAAATCCCGGCATTGTTCAGCAGCACGTCGATCGGTTGCCCGGCGTAGGCCTTCGCAAGCGCGGCGACATCGGTGTCACGCGTGACGTCGAGCTGTTCGATGACGACCGAATCATGTTCCGCGGCGATTTTTTTCAGGGCCTCTGCCTGATCGGGCCGACGGCAGGTCGCGATAACGTTCCAACCGAGTGCGGCGTACTGGCGCGAGAATTCCAGGCCGAGGCCCCTGTTCGCGCCCGTTATCAGCACCGTTGGCCGATCAGGATTGAAAGATCCCGCTGTCGCGCGGCTTGAGAACGGCGCCGCCGCCAAAATGATGATTAATACCATCGGGACCATCGGGACCATCGTGATCCACTGATTTCGACCAGTCGAATTTTGCATCTGAGGTTCCTGCGCGGTGCGCACCGCTGTGTCGGGTTATCCTGTGTCGTACCCAACCTAGAATACTCAGCGCCGATCCGAACATCCAGACCGCGGCCGGCACGGGAACGGCCGGCCCGTTGATCGCCGTGCGGCCGGCGAATCCCGGCGAGCCGAAGTTGCCGAGTGGCAGCGCCGTGACCGCGGCGATAAAGTCCGTGCCGATAGAAGGGCCGAGCAGCAGCGAAGGGCCAGCCAGGTTCAGCATCGCGAGTTCGTGGGCGATGCCGGCGCCGAAGAAATCCCCATCCGTATACGCCACTTTGCTGATCAACGTGTCGTCCGGGCGAAACAGGCCGATCTCATCGTCGGTGTTGGCCAGGCTCATGCTGCTGCCGTAGACGTAATCCGGCGTCAGTCCGAGTGCGGCGCCGTCAGTATTGCTGAATACCGCGAACGATCTCGCCGCAATGATCAGGCCGGATACGGTAAATGAATTGCTGCCGTCGTCGCGCACGACGATATCAGTCATGTCGATGTCAAACGGCGTCGTATTGTAGAGTTCGAAGTACTCGGCCTGGGCATCGCTGACCCCGACCGGATTTGCGAGATACTCGGTAATGATGAGACTGTTCGGGGCCAGATCGTGCGCCTGCATCACGACGGTGCATGCCGTTGCGTTGGCTGACAGCAGTGCCGCAAGCACCGCGATACACACAGACCATTTGATCATTGTGGTTTCTCCCGTATCGTGTTGAATGACACAGGCAATGATCCTCAAGTCAAGTTGCGTTGACTAACGGATTTTCTGGTGAATGTATTTTGATTCGGGCGAGCGGGACATTGCGCATATATACTCTCGTTCCGATAGATTTATACCTCAGAGTCCCTCTATTGATCCTCAGATGAGTTATCCGATGGGCCGTCAGGCATTGAAAACCAAGGATTGTGCATGAGCGGTGCCGAGCCGCCATTTGATCGTATTTTTTCGACGCATGTCGGGAGCCTGCCCCGGCCTGAAAATCTGCTGTCGCTGATGCAAAGTCATTCGGGCAGCAAAGCCGATGATGATGCGTTGGCCGTGGAACTCGGCATCGCCGTGCGTGCGATTGTGCATCGTCAGGTCGCGATCGGTCTCGACGTCGTCAGTGACGGCGAGATGAGCAAGCCAAGTTATGCGACCTATGTAGCGGAGCGGCTCGAGGGATTTGGCGGGCAATTTACGGGTCACTCGGCTCAGGATATGCGGGACTATCAGGACTTTGCTCGCCGCCAGGTCCAGATCGGCGCGGTCGTACCCGATGCGGGCGGCGCCTGTTGTCAGGGTCCCGTCAAGATGACGAATATCGATGCGTTGCAAGCGGACCTGGGCAATTTCCGGCGGGCGGTGGAAGACACGCCCTCGCTCGGTGCATTTATGAATGCTGCATCTCCGGGCGTTATCACGGTGTTTCAGAAAAACGAGTATTACCCGAACGACGAGGACTACCTCGAAGCCGTGGCACAGGCCATGCGGACGGAGTACGAGGCCATCGTCGAAGCCGGATTTTTATTGCAGATCGATAGTCCGGATCTGGCCATGGGACGCCATCTGGCTTTCGCCGGTCTTTCAGATGAGCAGTTTCTCCGCATTGTCGAACGCAATGTCGAGGCGCTCAACGTGGCGGTCGAAAATATTCCGGCGAGCCAAATGCGCATGCACCTGTGTTGGGGAAATTACGCGGGCCCGCACCATCGCGATATTCCTTTACAGCGCATCATCGACATCGTTCTGAAGGCAAAACCCGCTTACCTGCTGATCGAGGGCGCAAATCCCCGTCACGAACACGAATGGAACGTTTTCGAGCGCGTGCGACTGCCGGACGAGAAAATTCTCGTGCCCGGCGTCATCGATTCGACGTCGAACTATATCGAGCATCCCGACCTCATCGCGCAAAGGATTTGCCGGTATGCGACTGTCGTTGGCCGTCAACGCGTCATGGCCGGCTCGGATTGCGGCTTTTCGACGTTTCGGGATTATCCGACGGTACATCCCGATATTGCCTGGGCGAAGTTGCGTTCGCTCGTCGAAGGCGCTGCGTTGGCTTCGGAACGCCTCTGGTAGGTTCGAGGTGCGGATTAGCGCCGGTTCGCGGCTGGCCGACTAACCGGCGGCGTGACATACTCGGTCGCCCGTCATGAATAACAACAACGAAAGGGGGTTCCCATGAGTGCTGCTCATCCATGGCTCGAGCCGGAAAACTGGCCGACGAAACAGATGCCGCGGGACCAGCTCGCCCAGCGCATAGAGCGCGTCTTGACGATGACCAATATCTGTTACCTCGCGACACTGGGCAAGAACGGTCCGATCGTGAGCCCGGTCGAGTTTTATGCCAACGGGCTCGCAATCTATGTTTTTCCGCAACCGGGCAGTCCCAAACTCAAGGCGATGGAGCGGGATCCACGGGTTTCCTGCGCGATGGCGAATCCAATGGCGGGTTGGGCCTGCACGATGGGTGCGCAGTTATTCGGCAAGGCTGAGTTACTCGAGGTCGGCTCGCCCGAATGGGAACATGGTATGACGATCTTCAAGTGGCCGGGTTCTTCGTTCGAGATCGGCAGGGAGTCCGATTCGCCGCCGCAGGGCATCCTGATGAAACTGGATCCGGAGCGGATCGTCTATACCGAACATTACATGCGCAAAGACGGCTTCGCTCCGCGGCAGATATGGCGGCGGGACCAAAACTGACAATGCCCGTCGAATTTCAGTGCGACTGACTTCCTAAAACCGGAATCGCGATTTCCACCATGCTTTTGGCGTCGAGTCTGGCGGCTCTCGTTATCGGGCCGCTGCTTTTTCAACTTTCCAGGGTTGGATCGAGGACGCTCGGTTTTCTGGAAGGATTTACTTTCATTACGATCGCAGGCCTGCTCGGACTCAGCATATTGCCGCAGGCGATCGGCTCGGGCGGCGCATTGGCTTGGTTGTTTGCGACGCTCGGCCTGATATTTCCAACCGCGCTCGAACGCCTGTTCCATCATCTCGCGCGCCAGGTGCACTTGCTGATTTTATTGATCGGTGTGGCGGGCCTCGTCACGCATGCGGCGATCGACGGCGTTGCGCTCGCGATGGCCGGATTCGAAGGACCGGACAATATCGAAGGCTGGTTGCATCTCGGTCGCGAGAACACGAGTGAAAGCCTCGCATTTGCCGTCGTATTGCACCGTTTTCCGCTCGGCCTCGCGGTCTGGTATCTGCTGGCGCCAAACCTCGGTACGCGTGCGGCCCTCGCCGTGCTCGGCGCCCTGTCCGCGGGCACCGTAATTGGCTTCCTGTTGGGACCGGACCTGATGCCCACGGCGCAAGGCGCCGGCATCGCCTGGTTTCAGGCCTTCGTGGCGGGCTCGATTTTACACATCATCATTTATGAGCCGGGTCATCACCAACACGGTATCGCTGACGAGTCACGCAGCCTGGAAAAATGGCCGGACCGGGTCGGCTTAATCTGCGGTCTCGTGTTGTTATACGTTTATCTGTGACGTACAGGGACGTACTAACGTCGCGCGACGTGCAGGGATGCCCGCGAGCGACGTGACGTACAGGGACGTACTAACGTCGCGGAGGGCAGGGACGCCCGAGAGCGACGCATCAATCAGCCCTGACGATCATCGGGCGCTGGCGCGGCGCGAGCTTTCGCCACACTTTATCCGGCTCATCTGCGAAGATCATGCTTTCGTTCGCCGGCATGATCTGCCAGCTGCCGCGCGTGATTTCGCGATCCAATTGTCCCGGGCTCCAGCCAGCGTGTCCGGCATACAGGCGCACGCGCGAAGGCGCGTCGCCGTGGTTAATTATTTGCAACAGTAACTCGCGGCTGCCACTCACATACACCTTGCCGAAGACGTGCTCCGCGTCATCCGGTACGGCCGCACTCCTGACGAGCAAAATAATGCCGTAAGTGGCGACCGGACCACCGATGTAGAGTTTTTCGTTGAAGCCGCCGAGGTTTCCGACGTCCGGCAGCATAATGTCCAGACCGACATCGGAAGGCTGGTTAATGATGAGCCCCATGGTGCCGAACTGATCGTGTTGAACCAACAGCACGACCGTCTCGGAGAAGCCGGAATCCTGCAGTTCCTGCGTCGCGACGAGAAAGGTGCCCCGGGCCGGTCGATCAGTCGATGGATTGGCGGCGCTCGGCAGACCGAAGGGTGCTGTACTGCCGAGAACGATCAGGCCGGCAGCTGCAAGCAATTTTAATCGCGTTCCGATGGGACTCAATTGCTTGGTTTTGCGTAAGGTAGTCATCATCGTCAGTATAAGATGATGAATATCGAAAAGGCTAACCGTCCGGTCGCGATCGCATTGGATTTGGGTAGCACGAGTTTCAAGCTCGGCATTCTCGACGAATCCGGCAAGCTGGAAATTGCGTTCGAGGTTCCGTCGCCCGAATTACGGGGAACCGGATTGATACGCGAGGGCGACCCCGAGGAATTCCTGAGTGCTGCGACGAGATTGCTCGATCGGGCCGCGCATCGCTGGCCCGGGTTGCCGCTCGGCCTCGTGTCCCAGCGTTCGACATTCACCGTCTGGAACCGGGCGTCCGGACAGCCCATGGTGCCAATGATCTCCTGGCAGGATCGGCGCGCAGCCGACTGGTGCGCAGCGCATCCGGAGCTGGAGGAAGCGGTACGGAATCGTGCGGGCCTGTTGTTGTCGCCCCACTATGTCGGTCCCAAGCTCGCGGCCCTGCAAGGCGAGACCCCGGAAATCGCCAACGCCTTGAACGACGGTGAGGCGCTGATCGGCACGCTCGATGCGTGGATGATCTGGCACTGGAGTCAATCGAACAGTCATCGGACGGATCTGACCATGGCCGCGCGTACCGCGCTCGCGGATATCGAACGCGGAGACTGGTCTTCCGAGTTGTCGGGCCTCTTCGAAGTGGCGGTTACGGCCCTGCCCGGGATTCTGCCGACAGATAGCCAGGCGATGCGTTTGCGCAATGGTCTGCAATTGAATGCCAACATCGCCGATCAGGCATCCGGTGCGATTGCCGTGCTCGATCCGGCCGAGGACGTCGCGCTGGTCAATTTCGGCACCGGCGCGTTCGTCTTGTATCCGCAAGCGGCCCGGGGCGTCCGCAAGGCGGGTTATCTGACGGCGCCGGTGCTCGCGACCGCCGATGGCGGTCTGCGGTTTGTGCTCGAGGGGACGATCAATGGCGCCGGTCCGGCGCTGGATCGTTTTGATTCGGGCCCGACGGAGTTGCCGACCGCGGATTCCTGTGCGGACGGCTTCGCGATTCCCGATCTGGCCGGTATCGGATCCCCGCATTGGCGAGAGGACATCGACCTGACGCTGTCTGCGGCGGCCATGTCTTCGTCGCCGGCGATTCAACGCAGGATCGTCCTCGAAGGATTGCTGTTTCGCGTGCTGGAAATTTTGCTCGATCTCGGCGATGGCCGCTTGCCCGACCGCGTCCTGATTTCTGGCGGCTTGGTGCGGGACCCGGCCATCGGGCTCGGCCTCGCGTGTTTACTCGACCGACCCGTGGAGCAGCTGATTGAGCCCGAAACCACGCTGTTGGGGGCGGCGCGTCTCGCGGCCGGCTTCAATCCGTTCGCGCATCCCGCGACCCGAATCATAAGCCCGACGAATGCCGGCACCTACCTGGCGGAGAAATACGGCCGGTGGCGAGACTGGTTCCGTGAGTTGCTAGTCGAATAGTTCCGGAAGCTTTAACGCCTTGGCGAATTCCTTGAGTAAGGCGGCCTGCGAACTGACGCCGACTTTCTTGAAAATTCCGCGCAGCTGGCTGCGTGCCGTATTGACGCTGATACCGAGTTTCACGGCCGCTGCCGGAAGGCCATCGCCATCGCCCATGAGTTCGGCCAGGCGGGCTTCCGCGCTCGACAGTTCATAAAAAGTTTTCAAGCTTTCGAACGTCAAATCGACGCCGGTGGCCGGATCGTAAATGATCAAAGCGGCCAGCGCCTCGTCTTCGTTCAGGTCGGCCTTGGTTTTCTCAAACGGAAGCGCGTAGGCCATCATCTGGTATGGCGCGGCTCGCGAAGGTCGCTTGATCGAGGCGGTGAGGCGTTTTGTGGTGCCTTCCTGCGTCCCCACTTCACGCGCGTAATCGAGAAACTCCTGAATCTTTGCGTGTACATCCTCGTCGCGACAGGCGATCGAATTCCCGGCGAGACTGATGCCGTCTTCGGCTTCGAGAATCCGCTTCGCTTCGACATTCATGTGTATGGCCTGGCCGTTCTGACCGATCGCGACGATGCCGCGCGGTGCGTGGTTGAGAACGGCAAGCGCCGTCTTCTGTTGATTGAAAATATTGACGAACCGCGTGTTCAATGTGATGGCGCGGCGAAAATAACCCATCAGTGTCTTCAGGGTTTCGTGTTCAGTCCGGGAGAATTCGGCCTGTTCGGCGGTACGCACAAAAAAAATGCCACAGCGGTTCTGTCCATCGCTCGCGATGACGCCGGCCAGGATATCCATCGACTCATATTCCGCACCGGCGGACAGCCCCTCGGCGATGAAAGTTTCGCCGGCTGGCAGAGTCGCGAGTTTACCGAACAGCGTGTCCGGGTAAATTCGATTCTCGAAGTGAACCCGAATTTCGTCGTGCGAGATGTCATGCGCAATAGGCAGGAGCGCTTCGGGATGTTTCACCGGCCAGATCACCAGGGCGGCTTGCTGGGCACCGAAATAATCGGCTGCACTCCGGATGAACTCGCCCAGGCCGTCTGCATCACAGGCCGCTTCATAGGCTTGGGCAATAAGATCGGGCAGGCCGGTTTCGGGCATTTCGGGTGTCGATTCCTTCGCGGTCAATCTATAGGTGCGCTACCGTCCGTGTGCCAGTCATCCAAACGGGCGGTTTCATTAATAATCCTATTTATCAATAAGTTATATAGCTTACGAGTTCCTCCCGGGGTTATTTCGGGGCGTCGACGTCGATTTATATCTGCCGTAAACCATCCAACTAGGCGATGGCGATGGCCTCGTGAGGTGTCTATGTTATGTTAAATGGAATGGGCGGACTGGAACAAGTCTGTCCCACTGCGCCGGTCGGTATCATGGCCCCCTTAGCCGCGTCATCGATGCCGATTGGGTGCTTTTTTACGTGTCACTGGGGTTTATTCCAGACCCACAAATTAGTCCTTTACCGGCCCAGTATCAACCGGACCGACGGATGATCCGCAGCACGGTCGGCACGAACACGAGCAGCGCGGCCACGCACCCGATCGCCGCGACGTAATTCGCGGGCAGCAGGCTGCCGCCGATCTCGGCCCCGATGATCATACCGATCTGATTCGCGTCGAGTTGCAGACTGGCCCCGAGAGTGTTGGTGAATATCGGCGCGCCTTCAGCCGCAATCCTCATCCGAGGATATTTCGCCCATTGCCTGAACGGTTCCCGGTCCGATCCACAGTCTGAACCGGGTACGCTCTGAGCGATGTAATTTTACGGCCTGCTGGGCTAGACTGACTCGCAACACCGGGTGGCCGGGCCGTTGGCATTGATACAGGGGAAACGTCATGCAGGCTGACAAACCGTCGACCATCGCTGCCGCGGTGCTCGTAAGCGTGATCGGTGGGTTCCCGATCTTCACGCTGCCGATCATTGGTCCTGTTTTGCAGGAACAACTCGGATTTACAATTCAGCAGGCGGGACAGGTCGCCCCCGTGGAAGTGTTAGGCGTTGGCCTGGCTTCCGTTCTGGCCATATTCTGGATCCGCCGGGTCAATTGGCGTATCGCCGCTCTGATCGCAGTAGCCGCCGTGGTGATCGGAAACGTCCTGACGACTTTTCAGTCGGATCCCACCGTGCTGACCGTGATTCGATTTCTGACCGGCTTTATCGGCGAAGGGACGGCATTTGCGCTCGGTCTCTCGATCATCGCTGACACTAAGGAGACTGACCGCAATTTCGCGTACGTGATCGCGGCCCAGGTTGCCTTCGGGGTTGTTACCTTGCTGACGTTGTTCAGGTTCAGCGCAGCCTTTGGCAGCATCGGCGGCATCTACATACCGCTGGCGGCATTTGCGGTCTTGGTGCTGTTGATGCTGAAGTTTATCCCCGAAGGCGGAGCGAAAGTCGTTCCGGAAGCACAGACGGCGCAAGCGCCATCCATGGCGATACCAATGGTCGGGCTTGCCGTGTTGCTGATCTGGTGCACGGGCCTCGGTGCAGTCTGGGCGTTCATGGCGTCGATAGGAATGGCTGGGGGCCTCGAGTCTACGTCCGCCGGTGATGCACTGGCGATCAGTTCAACGGTTGCTATTCTGGGTGCACTTGCGGCTTCTGTGATGGCGGACAAATTCGGACGCCTCGCACCGGTCTCGATTGCGCTGATCGTGCAGATGATCATGCTCAGCGTGCTGACCGGAGACATGACTTTTGCGCGATTCGCCGCAACCGCAGCGGTCTTCCAGATTTTCTGGAATCTGACCGGGCCTTATCTCATGGCAACCATTGCCAGCAGCGATGCCAGCGGGCGCGCGGCCGTACTGATCCCGGCGGCGCAGACCGGCGGCTTCTTTCTCGGGCCGTACATAGCGGTACAACTGGTGACCGAGGAAAACCTGTTCCCGGCAAACATCGTGGGTATTGCTGGCTGTCTCATCGCCCTGGTGATCTTCGTGCCGCTGATCATGCAGATTAACAAGGCCGCCGGTGCGAGGGCGGCTTCGCAGTAAGCGGCCTCCGGCTCGATCCCCGTTCCGCGTACCGTGGGACACGAACTGGCAGACAAAGTGAATTCAATCGATTATTCAGCTGAATGCGCCGGCCGGGGAAACGTACCCTCATCGGTCAACCGGTCCATGACTTCCGAATAGAGCTTTCTGAGTTCCGCGTGATCATGCATCGGGTCCTTGAAGCGGTTCGGCGGCGTCATGGTCTTCCGATACCCGGTATAGAGTTCCGTGCGCAGCTGCGGAATGAAGTTCATCGCATTCGGCGAGTGCCGGTAAGCACGCAACTGCTCGATGTCGATTAGCCCGCGCGCCTTGATACTCTCGCCGGCCGGTCGATGTTCTTCGAATATGGTGCCGCGATAGTCGATCAGTATGGTGCCGCCCGCGTTCGTCGATTCGAGCAGGCCCCGCTTGGTGACCCAGCCGCCCGCGTTCGTCGAAATCAGATAGCAGTTGTTCTCGAACGCGCGCGCCTGTTTGCAGGCGGTCCAGCCGGGCACGTCCGGCGAGTCGTTGGTCGGATTCAGCAACACCTCGGCGCCCTGGAGCGCATACATGCGGGCGACTTCGGGAAACACGACCTCCATGCACGGAAACATCGCGATCCGCCCGAGTTCAGTGTCGGCGACCGGAAACAGCGCATCCCAGCCGAGTTCGTCGACGTAGGCGTCGAGAAAGTCGTGCGGGGAGGGTGTGACCGGGCTGTGCAGCCGGCGATACTTGAGAATCACGTCGCCGTGCGGATCGATCAGAAACGAACAATTGAAATAGCGGCCGGGCCATTTCGGATCGTATTCGTATGCGTTCGCGCCGATATAGACGCCGGCTTCGCGGGCCGCATCAAAAAGCGGCTCGAGTTCCGGCCCCGGCACTTCGACGCAGGCGATATCGAGCCAGTCCGATGACGGTCGGTTACGCCAGGCGAGCGGCGCGAGCGTCAGGAACATCTCGGGAAAGGTGACGAGTCGGACGGCGCCGAGATTGTTGCCGAGCCCCTTTTGCATGAGGTTGACGGCGGCTTCGAGATTGTCGGCGATGATCGCGCGGCCTTCATGCCGGTCGCGCACGTCCTCGGTAATCGGCCTGATTATTGTCTGGCAGGCGAGCGCGAAATAACGCGACACCATCAGACGAAGCCCTTCTTCTCAATGGCGGCGCCTGCCGGCGGCACGAGGTCGCCCTGATCGTGCAGCCGTGAGATGACCCCCTGGCCGGCCTTGATATTGGCCATGTTGTTCGGCGGCGGCGCATCCGCCCAGAGGTTCGCGGGCCAGCGGGCATGACGCGCGTAGACCGGCGCGTGTATATGGGTCTGTAGCTGGGCCAGGAAATTCATCTGCATCTGACCGCGTTTCTGTCGCAGGCGCTCGAGTTCGATATCGGCTTGCAGAATTGTTTCCCCGGTCGTCTCGGCGAGATTCACGACCCGACCGTTGAAGTCGATAATCTGTGACCGGCCGCGCATCCGGTCGGTCGGGAAATCGCTGCCGAGAAACTGTCCCTGGTTCGCGGAGATGACATACGCGAGATTCTCATAAGCCCGGCTGCGCTTGCCGATTTCCCAGCCGCCGACATCTTCGAGCAGAAACGGCGCACGGCCCTCCGAAGTCGGGTGCAGCAGAATTTCGGCGCCGTTGAGTGCGAGACAGCGCGCCATCTCGGGAAAGTTGATGTCGTAGCACGTCAGGCAGCCGAGCCGCCCGATCGGTGTGTCGACGACCGGAAACAATGCGGCTTCACCGTAGCGGTCGATATATTCATCGAGGACGTCGCCGGGTTTGGTTTTGCTGGTCGGGTCGTAGTGCTTGTGATACTTGAGCACGACTTCACCGTCCGGGCTGCAGATGAACGCGGTGTTCCAGTAGCGGCCGGGCCAGTCATCCATGATTTCCCAGACCATCCCGGCGATGTGGGCGTCGATCTCTTTGGCCAGACTGCAGAGGCGATCGATTTCGGGCCCGGGTATGCGGACGCTCATCAGTTCCGTCGCCTCACTCGAATGGCCGATGCCGGCCGCGCCGGTCAGAAAGAACTCAGGCAATACATAGATTTTCGACGGATTCCACGCCGCGGAACGCCGGATCAGTTCGATCACCCGGTTCAGATTCTTCTCGATATGGTCCGGCACCGGCGTTCCCGATGCGCTCGCAAATACCGGCCAGATATCCGTCTGGACTGCGGCAGCTGTATACAGGGGTACCATGCACGGCCCTCCACGGCGTTGTTGTTTCGATGCAGGTCACACTATAACCGCTCACACTATAACCAAGGGCCATGATCGACCCAAGATGCGACGCCGGGGCAACCGTCTTGAGGTCAACCGCCGCCGGGCGGTTAGAATCACGATCCATGGCGCAATCAGGTCAACCGAAGGGGCATCGCATTAAGGCACATCAAATGCAGCGGCATCAGCAGCTCGGCTGGGCGGCCGGATCGCTCGGCACGGCCGTCATGCTCGGTGCGTTGACGAGCTACGGCCTGTTCTACATGACCACCTACCTCGGCATCGGGATTCTGCTGGCCGGGCAATTGATCGGCTTATCCAAATTCTACGACCTGCTGACGGACCCCATCATGGGTCAGCTCAGTGACCGTACGCATTCGAGTGCCGGGCGCCGGCGCCCGTACTTGCTCGCGGGTGCGGTCGCGTGTCCCGTGGCCCTGGTCCTGCTTTTTCTCGTGCCCGACTTCGCCAGTGAGACGTCGACGGCCATCTATATTTTTGTCGTGCTCCTGTTCTATGCGACGGCATTCACGCTGTTTAACGTGCCGTATCTTGCCATGTCGGCCGAAATGACGACGAGCGCGAGCGAACGCACCTTGATCATGACACAGCGAATTTTTTTCTCGACGCTCGGGGTCCTCATGATCAGCACGTTGGCGCCGCAGCTGATTACAGGTTTCGGCGGCGGCACCGCGGGCTATATCAGGATGAGTTGGATCATGGCGGCCGTTGTCTTTGTCGCCATGGGCGTGACGTTTCGCCTGACGCGCGGCACGACGACGGTGCCGCCGTCCCGACCGGAACAATATGGCCTCGTCAGGCAATGGCGATTCGTGGTTCGCAATCGCCCGTTTCGTTTTTATCTGTTGGCCAAGATCAGCATGTTCCTGTCGCAGTCCGCCGTGCAGGGGTCGCTCCTGTTCTTCGCTTATTACGTACTCGGCAGCGACGAGAGGATCCTGGTCGCGTTCGGTATCGGCTACACGATCGGCAGCATAGCGACGTTGCCGGTCTGGAACTTCGTAATTTCAAATTACATCGGCAAACGCAACGCGTTTACGATTTCAGCGCTCGGCCTCGGCGCGGTGTTCCTGACATGGCTCGCCGCCGGTCCGGGCGAACCGGCGGTCGCCTTGTATGCGCGCTTTCTCGTGCTCGGCGTATTCTCGGCCGGCAGTATGGTCTCGGCCTCGGCCATGTTGCCGGATATCATGGAGTATGACCGCCGGCGCTCGGGCATCAATCAGGAAGGGCTGTACGCGGCGGCCTTCAGCCTCGTCGAGAAAGTCGCGAATACGATCGGCCCGATGTTCGTCGGCGTGCTGCTCGGACTCACGGGCTTTATCTCGGCGCGCGACGGTGTCATGCCGGAGCAACCCGAGGGTGCGATCCTCGCGATCCGTCTGTGTGTATCCATTCTGCCGTGCATACTCGCCTGTACGGCCGCCTGGCTGATCCGGTTTTATGATCTCAGTGACGGCCCGGCGGATGCAGGCGCCGCAAGCGGGAACGAATAAGGCGCAGGATGCGGTGTGCCTTCGTTCGGATGCGATTGGCTCAGGCGGTTTTTTTCTTGCGTTCGTCCCTGAATCGATCGAAGAAATCCGCGCTCATGCCCTCTTCCTCGGCGAGCTCGTCGAAGAGTTTCTGGGTGACGATCTGTTCGCCTTTGTCCTTAACCCATTCCTCGGTGGACTCGGTGACCATCTTGCGCACGCCGGGCGGGATGGTCATGAGCGTTTTCATGGCTTCGGCCGACCATTCCAGCGTGGTAACGACGTTCATTCCGCGCATCGCGTCGGGCGTGTCCTGCAGTTCGTGCATGACGAAGTTGTCGATATAGCCGTGGTAATAGAATCTTCGGTTCTGGTCGCCGAGACCGATCGGTAGGTTCATGGCCCTGATCCGGTCGTCGCGGTCCATATCGATGAGTTCTTCGTCGAACACGAGTGCCTCGATCTTGCCGATGATGAGGCCGGTGCTTTTATCGAGGCGGATGATCTGGTCGACCGTGCACTCGGCGATCTGCGGGCATTCCGCGATGCTCGGTGGCTTGACCTTCTTCGAAGGTATGGTCGTGAACCGCGTATGGTCGAGTTCATTGACACCTTCGGGCCAGAAGCGTGCCGTCTCCATCATGTCGTCGAGATAATCGGCCGACGGGCAATTGATGACGAATTCGCCGGTGGCGACGATATTGTCGAAAGTATGCGAGCCTTGCCGGAAGCCGATGATCATGCGCGGATTCTTCGTCATGACGTCGTACTGCATGATGTGCGAATACGGCGCCGCGTTGACCCGGCCCTTTTTGTCCAGCGTCGTGATGATCGTAATCAGCTTCGGGAACAGCCAGACATCCGAATACCAGAACGGACGAATTTTTGCTTCTTTCTTCATTTTCGGTCTCCCTGTCCGAAGACCGGACATCTCGAAATCATTAACTGGAAACCTTAGCACAGGTGCCTCGCGGATCGCATAACGATTTGTAACGGCGGCGCTTTTGGTTCACATTGTGGGCAGTGGAGAGAAGGAAAAACTTATGTTGAGATTGACAGCCCGGGTCGTTCTGGCATTGCTCGTCGTGCCATGGACAGCAGCATCGCCGGCGACGGCACCCGAACTCATCACGGCGGACGAATTGCAGCGTTGGCACGTCGAAAAAGCGCGGGGCGGACCGACCTTTTCGGGCAGTCCGGCCTGGCATGCCCACATGCGGTTCGTCGAGGACGGGCTGCGCGCGCGTGGCGTGGTCGACCTGACGCGGGAGCCGATCACCTACCGGCGCTGGTACGCGTCGGATGAACAGGATGCGTCGGACCGGGCGCTGAAAATTGATGGTGAGTCGATCTCCGTCGCTGGCTACTGGGCCTATTCGGGTTCCACGGATGCGGAGGGCGTGACGGCGCCATTGATTTATTACAAACGCAAGATGCCGGCAGAAAAACTGCGGGATCATATCGTCGTGTTCGATGTCGGCACGGTTCCCGGATCCATGAGTTCGGCGTTCCAAAGCGGCAACGTTTATGCGACGGAGGATATTGCGGGCCAGGGCGCCGGTTTTGCGTCCGATCAATGGTACCAGGGCAATTTCATCACCCGATTCGGGAGATACGACGAGTTGTTGAAAGACAGCGGCGCCGCGGGAGCACTCGTGATTTACGACATGAGCCCGGGTCGCGCGGCCGGGCTCTATACTTTTCCGTTGCTGAACCCGGGAATTTTCGGCGTACCGGGCCTGTATCTCGACCGGGTCGCCGGCGCGAAGGCGCGCGAGGCCGCCAAGGAAGGGCGGGAGGCAACCCTGGTTCTGCAGGCCCGCGAAGAAGATGCCGAGACCTATTTCCTGTACGGCTACCTTCCGGGCCGTGACTATGGCACCGCCGACGACGAGTTGGTCCTGCTCGTGACCCATTCCGAAGGGCCGAACCTGACGCAGGAAAACGGGGTGCTCGGGATTCTCGCGGTCATCGATTATTTCGCGCAGGTTGCGCGCGAAGACAGGCACCGCAGCCTGCTGATCCTGCTCGATCCGCAGCACTATATGCCGGGCCGGCATCTCGTGCACTGGTATGAAGATCATCCCGGCATCGTGTCGAGAATCGTCGCGAGCGTCGGCGTCGAGCAACTCGGGCAGAAGCAATACTGGGAAGACGGCAATGAATACGGGCTGAACGGTTTGCCCGAACCGACGCTGATCTTCGTGCAGGACAACGCCCGCCTGATCGAGATCGCCGTTCAGGCCGTTAAGGATAACGCGCTTCCGCGCACCGAAGTCCGCGTGCCGTCGCGCGGTAACCAGGGCATGTGGGCGGGGCTCGGCGACATCGCCGTCAAGCTGAATATCCCGGGTTTCGCGACCAGTTCCGGCATGAGCGGCTACTGGACGACGACGCCGGGCCTCGAGAGTTTTGACAAGGCGCTCTGCGCGAAGCAAATCGGTGCCCTCGTCGCTTTGACGGGTGCGCTCATGTCTGCCGACCTGGCGGAGATTGCCGTCGCCGGTATCGATCCGGCCGAAAACCCGGCGCTGAGCCCGGGCGTGGCGCGGTAGCGAGGGAACGTCATGAATGTCGTCGTCGATCTGTGCGTCATTCCGATTGGGACCGGCGTGTCATTATCGGAGTACATCGCGGAGTGCGAACGGATACTGAAAAAAGCCGGCCTGTCATTCGAACTCCACGCTTACGGCACCAACATCGAAGGCGAATGGGACGAAGTTTTCGCGGCCGTGAAAGAATGCCACCGCCGGGTGCACGAAATGGGCGCGCCGCGTATCGCGACGACACTGAAGGTCGGCACCCGCGTCGACCGTGAGCAGTCCATGGCCGACAAGGTGCGCAGCGTAGAGGAAAAATTGCGGGCCGACCGCTGAGTTTCAGTTACGCACGATCTGCTTGAACAGGCTGGACTCGCGCTTGAAGAATCCTTCGGTGTGAAACGAGTCCTCGAGCTTCAGAAACTCGTAGTCGAGATGGTGGCACAGTTCGTGGAGCAGGGTCCGCAAAAAGGTCCTGAACGCGACGACCTGGTTCCTGCGTGCCGTCCGCATCCAGACCGTGATCTCGGCCGGCTTATTTGCGCGGTCGGAGTGCGTACGCTCGTATTGACCGTGCAGTTCCTCCCGCGCGGTGCTCGGGCGCTTCTTGAGCACCCGCACCCGCACCGTGGGTACGCCCGGTCCGTTGCAGATCTCGGTTACGAGCGCGTTGCATAGGCGCGCCGTTGATTTCTGATCCTCGGCCTCGAGCGCGGCTTTGAGTTGCGCGGCGATGCCGGCGATCGATTTCGGATCGCGCAACCGCAGCGATTCGATTTCGTCGCTGGCCCGGTAGATGCTTTGCTGGCGCCGCGTGAGCCGGTTGTAATAGGCGAACGGCATGCGCTGCGCCGGAAATGCTAGCTCTTGGGCCAGCTGAACGGTGTCTCGCCCTCCTTGAGGCCGCGGGCGCGCCGCTCGTCGACGAGATTTTTCGAGTGCGTCCAGGCCGTGACGCGTGCGCCGGGGGGCGTCCATTCCCGCGGCGATTCGAAATACTCGGGCGCCGTCTTCTCGAGATATCGGCGCACGGTCGGAATGACTTCCTCGACACCGTTCTTAAGCTTGTGCGCGTGACTGTGGAAAATCATCTGGCCGGGCCGGTTGCCCATTTCCATGAACGGCAACCACTCGGATATGCGCGACCACGAGGTCACGCAGCCGGCCGAAGTCACGTCGGGATCCATGATTTCGCGCAGGTCGCCGATCATGCCCCAGAGTTCGCCGGTCTGGTACTTGTCGCTCTGGGAATGCAGCGGATAGTCCCGGCGTGGCATCGGGTTGTCCTCGAGCCGGAAGACACTGATGCGGTACACGATATTGTTGCCGTGGATTTCGTACGGCCACGGAAACGTGAAGCGGCCGCCTTCGAGCGGGTAGAACCGGCTGACGTGATCGTTGAACACGTGCACGACCTCGACCCGGCGCTGCGTGAACGGGTTGTACCAGCTCTCCGCGACCTCGTTGGTCTCCGGATCCAGATAGAGCAGGACTTCGCGGTGATAGAATCGCCAGCCGCCCTCGTCGGGGCGGAATTCGACGTGACTGACGCCGACCCCGTAGGTATTCAGAATCCTGATGGTGCCTTCGTTCGGTACCCAGGCCCAGACTTCGCCCGGGAATCCGCCCATCGCGTCGGCGCCCGAGATATCCGCCTGCAGTTTCAGCAACGCGATGCAGTTGTCCGCGGCCGTGTCGAGGTCGAGCGTCCATTCCGGCGCGGCTTCGGCCCGGTTCGTCGCGAGGCCTGCGGACAACAGCCCGGCACCGCCGAGTGCGAGCCCGGAAACCGCGCTGCGACGCGTGATCCATGAATCCATATTAAGGCCGTTTTTTCTGTTCATGATTTCTCTCCGGGGACGATGTGCCTGTGGGACATACGCTAACTCAACTGTCATTTGGATGCACACGGACGATGCCATAAGATTGGCTGACATGAATATCCGCGGGCAGCTTATTGACGACCACGCGACGAGCATCGTGGCCAATCTGCTCGTGATCGGCACGCTGGCTTACGCGGCCGCGCTGCACGGCCTCGATCGCGATGCCTATTATTTCAGCGTCCAGGAAGACCAGTACCTCGAGTGGAGCAGTTTCTGGGCCTTCGTCGGCGCGGCCGTGATCTATCTGCTCGCCGGCCGGCAATTGCGGATCGCCGCCAGGCCGTACTGGCTGACGCTGATGTTGGCGGCGTTTTGTCTCGTCGTCGCGCTCGAGGAAATTTCCTGGGGTCAGCGCCTGCTCGGCTACCGGCCACCGGCCTATTTCCTCGAATACAACTTTCAGCAGGAATTCAACGTCCACAATATCCTCGACAAGGATTTCCGGAAGTTCGGCCTCCAGGCCACGATCCTCGGTTTCGGTGTCCTGTTGCCGCTCCTGTCGCTCATCCCTGTTTTTCGCAGAGTTTTCGATCGGTTCGGCGTGCCGTCACCCCCAGTCGCGTTCGCGCCGGCCTTTCTCGTGACGTTCATTGTTTATGAATGGTATCCGTGGAAACACACGGGCGAATGGGTCGAACTCATGCTCGGGCTCGGTTTTCTGTTTGCCGGGATGCATGCGTTGCAGGGCCGGCCGCGGCCCGACGCGGCGCCGCTCCGGAAGCAGCGTGCGCCGGCGACCCGATTACTCATTGCGTGGCTGATCGTCGTTGCCGCCGGCGCTGCCAGCGCCCCACTGCTCAGTGGCTGGTGGACTGATCACGCGGAGAAATCGGCTGCGACAAGGGTGGAACTCGAGGCGCTGCAAAAGGATTTTCTCGGCAGCGGCATGCGGGCGCGGTGCGGTGTGCACAAGCGCCTGTACACCTACGTCGAACAGTATGACCAGACATACTTGCTGAGCGGCGCCTACGCGCAGCTCGTCGACCGGGGGCTGCCGGCCAAGCGCGCCGAGTTTCTGCTCGACCCGTGGAATTCTCCGTACTGGTTGCGTGACACCTGTGCCGGGCAGGGCCGGGGTCGGTCGGCGTTCGTCTATTCGTTCGGCCCGAACCGGCGTCGCGACTCGACCGCGACCGAAATTCTCGATGACGATTCAGGGCTGTTTATTCTCGGCCCGTAAACGGCGCGCAAAAAAACGCCCCGGCCGAAGCCGGGGCGTCCTTCGAAAGCTGCAGGTTAAATCCGCAGATCTCTATACCACCGTAACCATCCTGTTAGTCCGAATCCGAATCCGAATCCGAATCCGAATCGGCATCGTCGACCACCTTTTGGCAATTTCTGAAGGTCCCGTCCGGGAATGGCCCGGGCGGCGAGGCGACCGGGAAGCATTCGATTTTTTTATGCTTCGTCCAGTACGGCGTACCGGCCACGATGTGGGTGTCAACCGATGGCGCCATTGAGAGCGGCCCGGCCGCGGGAGGAAGCCCGAGCTGCAGCACGGACGGCAGCAGCGGCAACGAATTGAGCATAACG
>SMVA01293308.1_pt1 | contig 23302 bp, 23 predicted proteins | sample 2456451 | NCBI WGS metagenome assembly SMVA01 (sample SAMN11095933, study PRJNA526329) | marine sediment metagenome | biome: Marine sediment; feature: Surficial sediment; material: Deep marine sediment; isolation source: Hadal surficial sediment | place: Pacific Ocean | collected 2014-05 | depth... | reverse complement strand
GTGCTGTCCGCGAGGTAGCTCTCGAGGTAGTCGGCGGTGGCATCAAGCCGCTGTTCCGTAACGCGCGCGTGCTGCGCGGTGCGGGCGCTGATCCGCTCCGCCTCGGCAAGGCGGCTGCTCAGCCCGTCGATCAGCACCTGTTGCTGTTGGATCAGCGCCCACATCTGGTCCGCCGACGGCGGCGCTTCGCCCGCGTGAACCGCGGCGGTAAGGCTGACGACAAGGACCATGCATGCTGATCGAATCACTGAGTCGCTCCTTCTGGGCATAGTTTTGACGCGTTTCGAGTGTCAACCCTCGATCGCCGTGGAAGTCCGCGTCAGCCGATATTGGTGAGCGGGATGAGTTCGGGTGGCTTTGCGTATCGGCGGCCCCAGCGAATCAGCAGGCTGAAGCCGATCACCTGCACGGCGACCATGTAACCAATCATTGCGAGCGAGTCTCGCAGCACACCCTCGGGTGCGCCGATGGCCGATCCGATCTGAAAGCACAGCACGGCCAGCGTGTAGGCCATGATCAATGACCAGGCCGTGCTGAACGTCGCCCAGAAACCGCCCAACTCCTTGTAGACGACCCCGATCGTGGCGACGCAGGGAATGTAGAGCAATATGAAAACGAGGTATGAGAACGCCGCGAGGTCGGTTGCGAAACCTGCGCGCATCGCGTCGAGCGTCGAGGTTGCAACGTCCTGATCGGCAGCCTGGGCTGCGCTGTCACTGAGGTCGCCCAGATCCAGTCCAAGGGGATCGGTCAACTGGTCGGACAACACGGCCAGGTTGACCGGAACGGTCGCCCATGCTGCGGCCAACGAAGACCACAGATCGAATTCGGGGTCAGGTTCCGCCGGCGGCCCGGAGTAGAGCGCGTCCAGGGTGCCCACTACGACTTCCTTGGCGAAGATGCCGGTGAATATTCCCACGGTCGCTGGCCAGTTGTGCGGTTCGATCCCCATGGGTGAGAAGATCGGGGTCAAGGCCTTGCCCACGGCGGAAAGGGCGGATTTCTCCGTGTCCTGGTTGCCGAAACTGCCGTCCGTGCCGACCGAACTGACGACGTTGAGCACCACCACGACCGTCACGATCGCTTTCCCCGCACGCAGCACGAAGCCCTTCAGGCGATGCCAGGTGTGCAACAAGAGGCCGCGCACCGTTGGCAGGTGATAGGCGGGCAACTCCATGACGAACGTCGAGACGTCGCCAGACATGAGGTAGCGGCGTACCAGCAATGCCGAGACGACGGCTACCGCAATCCCCAGGAAGTAGAGTCCGAAAACCAGGTTCTGACCGTTGTTGGGGAAAAACGCGACCGCAAACAGCGCGTACACGGTGAGCCGCGCACCGCACGACATATAGGGCGCCATGATCGTCGTCAGAATGCGGTCCTGTTGATTGTCCAGGGTACGCGTGGCCATCACGGCCGGCACGTTGCAACCAAAACCGACGATCAACGGCACGAAGGATTTGCCCGGTAGCCCGAGCTGCCGCATCAGCCGATCCACGATGAAGGCGGCGCGACCCATGTAGCCGGAGTCTTCGAGAAACGACAGGAACAGGAACAGGCAGCCGATCACTGGAATGAACGTGGCGACCAGCTGGAACCCACCCCCCACGCCGTCTGCGAGGAACACAACCAACCAATCGTACAACCCGGCGGCCTGCAACAGCTGCCGCGGCACCTCGACGAACAGCGCCTTCGCGCTCAGATCAAACAGGTCGATGAATGCGCTGCCGACATTGATGGTGAACATGAACATCAGGTAGATGACGGCCAGAAACACAGGAAACGCCAGCCATCGATTCAGCACCACAGCATCGATCATGTCGGTAACGGTTCGGCGCACCGGCGTGGTCCGCATGGTGCCTTTCAACAGCTGATCGATGCTGTTGTAGCGGGCGATGCTCAGCGAATCGCTGCCGATGTCGACGTCTACCTCGGGCGGAGCCACAGCTGATACCCGTGCGAATGCCTGCACATCACCGTCCAGCAGGGCCGCCGCGTGAAAGCGAAGATGTCGTGTGACACCGGCGTGTTCAAGTGCCTCGATCGTCTTTGCGATGGCACCTTCAAGGTCTGGAAGGCGAAGGCCGGTCTGGACGGTCGGCTGATCGATACTGTTCGACAGCACATCCTTGAGTATGCCAAGGCCTTCGCGACGGCTTGCTACCATTGGTGCGACCGGGCAGCTCAGCGATGTCGACAGCCGGTACGGGTCGAGGTGCACACCGTGGCGATCGGCCACATCCATCATGTTGAGCGCCAGAACGACCGGGATGTCGAGCTCCAGCAGCTGGCTGGTCAGGAACAGGCCGCGGGTGAGGCTGGATGCATCGACCACGTTGATGACGGCGTCTATGTCCGCGGTCAGCAGGAAGTTGCGCGCGATCTGCTCGTCGAGCGCGTCGCCGGCATCGGTACTCAGCAGATTGTATATCCCCGGCAGGTCGACCAGCTCGAAATCGCTGGTGCCGTGGTGAAAGGTCCCGCTCTTGCGTTCGACGGTAACGCCAGGCCAGTTGCCGACGCGCTGATGTCCCCCGGTCAACGCGTTGAACAGCGTAGTTTTACCGGAGTTCGGATTGCCGATGAGTGCGATGCGGATCATTGCTGCAGCTTCAGGGCGGCAGCTTCACTTGGCCGAAGCGCCAGACGCGTGCCACGGAACTCGATTTCCACCGGGTCGCCGAGTGGGGCGTACCGGGTCACGTAGATCTCAGTGCCGGGGATCAGGCCGAGGCTCAATAGATGCCGCGCGTAGCCGGACGTCGGGTCCGAGTACCCGAGAACGGTCGCGCGCTCGCCGGGCCTGAGTGTGGCCAGCGTTGCTGACATGCCGTCGCCTTTAGGAAGCGGAGACGGGATTGTAAATGATAATAATTCTCATTAGCAATACGAGATTGCCGATATTGTGAACGTGGCCCCCGGGATTCTGCCTATAAGTGGCCTTGTTACGAGGGTTTGCGCACATACAGCACGAGCTCGTGATCAACCAGTTCGTACCCGTGTTCCGCCGCGATCTCACGCTGCAGCGTTTCGATTCGATCGTTCACAAACTCCAGAATTCGACCGGTGTCCACGTCCACCATGTGATCGTGATGCACGTTTCTGGAAACCTCGTAGACGGCGTGCCCGTCGTCGAAGTTGTGTCGCTCCACAATGCCCGCGGCTTCGAACTGCGTCAGGACCCGATACACCGTCGCCAATCCGACCGATTCGTCCGCGCCGATCAGCTGTTTGTAGACATCTTCGGCGCTGAGGTGGTGTGGCTCCGCCCGGGTCAGTATTTCCAGTACCTTCAACCGCGGGTGGGTCACTTTCAGACCGGCGTTTTTCAGCTCCCTGCCCGACACGGTACCTCCCCAGGCGGTAGTGCCGCGAACATTAGCAGCCGGACCTCGAACTAGCAAAACGCTGCAGCGCTGGATGCGTGCCGACGTTGTGCGTATCTTTTTCACCCGGCAGTCACGTTGGATGAAAGCTCGATGGCGGATCTCAGAAACAAGGTTGCGGTAGTAACGGGGGCCAGTCGCGGTGTCGGCAAAGGGATCGCCGAAGGTCTGGCGGAGGCTGGCGCGACGGTCTACGTCACAGGGCGGAGTTGGGACGACAGTGCCTCGCCGCGTGAACGGACGGTGAATGCGACTGCCGCGGCGGTCGATGCGCTGGGTGGGATCGGGATCCCGGTGCGCGTCGATCATGATGACGATGGAGCGGTGCGGGCCTTGTTCGAGCGGGTGGAGCGGGAGCAAGGCAGGCTCGACGTGCTGGTCAACAACGCGTACAAAATACCCGATCCGCCGATCTGGGAGGGCGGCTTCTGGGAGCATGGACTGTCGGCGTGGGACGACCAATGTGGGGTCGGGCTACGTGGTCACTACGTTGCGTCCGTATACGGCGCCCCGCTGATGGTGCGTCAGAACAGCGGGCTGATCGTCAATATCTCGTCGCGGGGCGGGGCGCAGTATGTGTTCAGTGTCGCCTACGGAGTGGGCAAAGCCGGAGTGGATCGGATGGCAAAGGACATGGCGGTTGAATTGGAGCCGCACCACGTGGCGGCGCTGTCACTGTGGCCGAGCTCGGTACGAACCGAATTCATCGTCGATGCCGTGGCGTGTGGCGAGCACAAGATTGATCCGAGGGTCAGTGAATCGCCGCGGTTCACCGGACGGTGCGTGGCGGCGCTCGCCATGGATCCGGATGTGATGGAGAAATCGGGTGGCGTTTACCTGGTAAAGAAGCTGGCCGAGGAATATCGTTTTTCCGATCTGGACGATTGAACCGCAGCTTTTCATTGGGAGGGGGCAACACCACATGATCGAGCGCGACGTAGAGATCCTGACCAGAGACGGTTCGATGAATTCATTCATCACCTATCCGGACGAGGGGGGACCGTTTCCGGTGGTGATGTTCCTGATGGACGCGCCGGGTAAACGCGAGGAACTCCACGACATGGCGACGCGCCTGGGTACCGTCGGATACTACGTGGTACTGCCGAACCTCTACTATCGCCAGGTGGCTGAATTTGTGATTGAAGAGGACGGCCGGGAACGGATGGGCGAGCTGATGGACTCGCTGACGAATCGATTGGTCAACGCAGATTGTCAGGCGATTTTTGATTTCCTGGAAGGCGAGGAAGATGCGCGCGGCGGACCGACCGGGTGCGTCGGATATTGCATGGGTGGACCCTTTGCGTTTGCTGCTGCGGCTGCGTTCCCGGACCGTATCGCTGCCGCAGCCTCGCTGCACGGCATACGGCTGTGTACCGATGCCGAGGATTCGCCCCATCTCGATGCGGACAAAGTACGCGGCGAGCTGTATTTCGGCTGTGCCGAAACCGATCACTGGGCACCGCGGGAGTTGATCGACGACCTCGACCGGCATCTGGCGCAGAGCGGCGTCAACTATCGCATTGAATGGTATCCCGGGGCCGAACACGGCTTCGTATTCCCGCGCCGGGAGGGCAAATACCACCAGGCGTCGGCGGAACGGCACTGGGAGCGGCTGTTCGCGCTGTATGCGCGCAATCTGCACTGATCGTCACGCGAATTTCGGCGAACCCGTCAGTTGTGCAACCTTCTCCTGACTGAGTCCGACATGCCGGGCCGCCCGGAGAATTCCTGCCCAGCTGTTGTCATCGATGGGTACGCCTGCGGCACTGCGCGCCGCACTCGATTCGAGCCCGCGCTCGCCGGGTACTCGCACTTTGTCGAATCCCTTTGCCGGGCTGGTCGAACGCAGATACTCGATCATCGCGGCCGCCTCGGCGTCGAACGCCGCGCGACCGCCGAAGGCATCCGGATCGATCACGAACATCAACATGTTGTTGATGATGGTGTTGTTCGGCCGGCCTTCGGTCTGGGCGGTCCAATGTCCGACCAACGCACCACCGAGTAGTTCGCACATCAGCGCCAGGCCGTATCCCTTGTGTTGTCCGAACGGACTCAGCGCGCCGAACGGTGCTTCGAACATGACGCGCGCATCGGTGGTGGGCAGCCCTTCGGAATCCACCAGGGCACCGTCGGCAACCGGCTCGTCCTTCATATGTGCCATGCGCACCCGGCCCCGGGCCATGGCACTGGTCGCCATGTCGAGGACGATCGGTGTCGTGCCAGGCCGCGGCACCACGCAGCAGAACGGGTTGGTGCTCATACGGCGACCACGACCCCCCCAGGGTGACACCTGGGGGGCGTGCCCCACCTCGTTGACGAAGTGAATGGACACGTAGCCGGCGTTGCCGCACTGCTCCCCGTAGCTGCCGATGCGGCCGAGGTGGTGGGCGTTGCGCAGACCGACACAGACGATGCCGGTGTCCTTGACTCTTTCCAGGGCGAGCTTCGTCGCCTGTGCACCGACCACCTGGCCGAACCCCGCGCACCCGTCGATGAGCAGAATGGCGCCGTTGTCCTTCAGGACTTTGATCTCGGCGTTTGGCGACATCGATTTGGCGAGTAGATTGCGAATGTAGTGGGGAATCATGCCGACGCCGTGTGAGTCGTGACCCTTCAGATTTGCGTCGACGAGGTGGCTGGCAACGATGGCCGAATTTTCGGCGGTCACCCCGGCGCTGGTGAACAGCACTGTCACAAACTGCGTCAAGGTGTTGGCAGCGATGAGCATGTCGTGGGGTGCCGGGGGCGGTTGGACAGTGTTGCCGTTTGCGCGGGGCTGTGACAAGGTCCTTGCGCTTTGGGGGGAACCGATCATGGAGTTGGACATCGATGCGCTGGGGGAGGACGTCGGGTTATTCGACGCCATCCGTACCTGTCGGCACATTCGACGCCTCAAACCCGACCCCGTTCCGAAGGCCCTGATTCGCAAGGTCTGTGAGGCCGGTACGTTCGCACCCAGTGGCGGCAATCGCCAACCATGGCTGTTCGTTGCCGTCATGGACCCGGAGCGGCGTCGGTTCATCGCCGAGCGCTATCGCGAAGCCTTCATGAGCTACATCGAGCCGGCTCGGCAGGCGGCTCGCGCGCCTGACTATCCCGATGCCAAGCGACGCAACATGAACGCCGCGATTTACCTCGCCGAACATCTGCACGAGGCGCCCGTGCACCTGTTCGTTGCCGGCTGGAAGCGGCGCGGCGAGGCGCAGGTGCAGGCCCTGTACCCGGCAATTCAAAACGTGTTGCTTGCCTGTCGGGCGGTGGGGCTTGGTGCCAGCCTGACCAGCGTGCATCGGGCATTCGGGGAAGAGATCGACGAATTTCTTGGCTTGAGTGAAGCGACACCGAGCTGCGCGCTGTTGCCGATTGGTTGGCCGAAGGGTCGCTATGGCCAGCCGCCCCGGGCGTCGGTCGACGAAAAATTGTTCTTCGATCGGGTCGAAGGCGTTGATCTGACGGCGCGCGAGCGTCGTGCGGATGCGCCTCGCTGAAAGCTCGGTCGTTGCTTGAGGGAGAAGTGGATGGACGCGCTGTGTAATGGTTACACCCTGATCGAGGGGCCCCTGTGGGTTCCCGGTCGGGGACTGATGTTTGCCGACGTGCTCGCGGGGGGCGTGTTCTGCCTCGGCGAATCGGGTGCCGTAGAGACGGTTTTTGAACATCGGCGCGGGATCGGCGGGATGTCGTGGCACGAAGCGGGCGGGCTGGTCGTGAGCGGCCGGAACCTCTCCTTCAAACCCTTTGGCGAGGGCGCCACGCTGACGTTGATCGAACAGCAGGAAGACGGCCGGGTGGGGTTCAACGACATCACCACCGACGCAGCGGGCCGTGTCTATGCGGGTTCGCTGGGGAACAGTCCGGTGTTCGCGGACGGCCGGGAGCCGCGCTCGGGCGATCTCTATGTGGTGGACCTCGATGGGTCGTTTCGAATCGTCGGCCGGGACATACAGCTGACCAACGGGCTGGGCTTTTCGCCGGACGGGGGCACCCTGTACCACTCGGATACGACGCGTGGCGGGGTGTTCTGCTATGAGGTTTACGACGACGGTAATCTCGGTGAGAAACGCCTGTTCGCGGAAATCTCGGACGCGGACGGACTGGTTGTCGCCGAGGATGGCTCGGTGTGGGTCGCCTGTGCGGGCCGCGGCGGTGTGCAGGTGCTGGCTGCGGATGCGACACTGACCCGGTTCATCGAAATTCCGAAACCAATGTGTACCAGCCTCTGCTTCGGCGGTTCCGACTTGCAGGACTTATACATCGTTTGCGGATCGCGGGGCACCGACAGCGAAAATGCGGGTGCCGTATACAAAGTGCGGGTCGACGTGGCGGGAGTTCCGGTGGCCCCGGCCCGGGTCGCGCTGCCAAACAGCTGAGCGGAGGCGAGAACATGACTCGAAGGACCATAGAAACAGGCACGGAACATCTGCTGGCGTACGAAGATGCAGGGGTCGCAGTGCTGACCTTGAATCGCCCGGAGCGTCGCAATGCGATGTCGGGGGAGATGCTGGACGGGCTCGCCAGCGCGCTGGATTATGCGGAGCGTGCGGCTTCGGTGCGGTGCGTGATTCTGACAGGAGCCGGCGGCGCGTTTTGCGCCGGTGGCGACGTGAAAGGCATGGCTGAGCGTAGCGAGGGTGGCGACGGGCCGACGCTGGATGAGCGAATTCACAGCCAGCGACTGTCCCAGCGCAATACCGCGGGTCGTATCTATCTGATGCCGAAGCCGGTGATCGCGATGCTCCCGGGTCCCGCAGCCGGCGCCGGGTTGTCGCTCGCGCTGGCGTGTGATCTGCGCACCATGGCGGATTCGGCCATCATCACCACGGCGTTCGCCAGGGTTGGATTCAGTGGCGACTATGGCGGGACCTACTTCCTGAGCCAACTCGTGGGTTCAGGCAAGGCGCGGGAACTGTACTACCTGTCCGATCGGTTGGACGCGGCGACTTGCGAACGATTGGGCATTGCCAACTTCGTTTTCCCGGCCGACGCGCTGGAGGCAGAGACGTTCGCCATCGCTGCGCGGCTGGCCAGCGGGCCCCCCATCGCGTACCGCTACATGAAGGAGAACTTCAATCGGGCCGCGGGCGGTGACGTGATCGAGTGCCTGGACCTCGAAGCGACGCATCACGTCCATGCCGGGCTGTCGGCCGACCACCGTGAGGCGGCCAAGGCGTTCGTCGAGAAGCGCGAACCGACCTTTGTTGGCCGCTAGACGGTTCCCCCTGGTGGGGCCGGAGTGGCGGAATCGTCGCCGCCGTCTTCCTCGGTAGCAGAGAGCCGATTGAGGGTATCCAGCAAATTGATCGGGATCGGAAAGACGATCGTCGAACTTTTTTCTCCGGCGATCTCGGTCAGGGTCTGAAGATAACGCAGCTGCATCGAGCTGGGCTCGCGGGCGAGCTGCTCGGCGGCCTCGACCAGGCGAGTCGAGGCTTGAAACTCGCCGTCCGCGTGGATGACCTTCGCGCGGCGCTCCCGTTCTGCTTCGGCCTGCTTGGCGATGGCACGGATCATGCTTTCGTCGATGTCCACGTGTTTGATCTCGACGTTCTGGACCTTGATGCCCCAGCTGTCGGTCCGTTCATCGAGAATCGTCTGAATGTCTACGTTCAGCTTGTCGCGTTCGGCGAGTAACTCGTCGAGTTCGTGTTGCCCGAGCACGGAGCGCAAGGTGGTTTGCGCCAACTGCCCGGTGGCCTCCATGTAGTCTTCGACGTTGATGATCGCCTTTTCTGAATCGACGACTCGGAAATAGAGGACGGCATTGACCTTCACCGAGACGTTGTCCCGGGTGATCAGGTCCTGGGTCGGGATATCCAGGACGATTAATCTCAGATCCACTCGCACCATCTGCTGAATGATCGGGATGATGATGATCAACCCCGGGCCTTTCACCGCGTACATACGTCCCAGCATGAACACGACTCCTCGTTCGTATTCGCGCAGCACGCGCAACGCGCTGAACAACAGTGCGACCAGGATCGCGGCAATGATGGCGATGAAAATACCCATGCTTATCAAACTCCCTCGTCTTCCTTCGGTTCCACGCTCAGGACCAATCCGTCTATACCAGAAACCCGTACCGAGCTACCCCGGCTCAGGGGTACGTTCGCGCGGGCCTGCCAGATCTCGCCGAACGCGCGCACCCGACCCAACCCGTCAAAATCGTCGAGCACCTCCGCGGGCCCGCCGATCATACCTTCCGAACCGGTGCGCACCCTGCCTGTCCGGGCTTTGAATGCCGCGCCGACGACAAACACGAACAGTCCCGCGGAGGCCGCCGCAAGTGCGGCAATGATCGGTAAAGAAATCTGATACGCCGGGAGGTCGGTGTCCATCAGGATGATCGAACCGATCACGAACGCCACTACGCCGCCCAGCCCGATCACACCGAGGCTGGGGGTCAACGCTTCGCCGACCATCATCGCGATGCCGGCGATGATCAGCGCCAGGCCCGCATAATTGATTGGCAGCATCTGCAATGCGTAGGCGCCGAGCAGCAGGCAGATCACACCGACCACTCCGGGGGCGCCCATGCCGGGATTGTAGAACTCCAGGATCAGCCCGTAGACGCCGATCATCAGCAGAATATAGGCGACGTTAGGGTCGGTGATGACGGCCAGCAGCTCGTAGCGCCAACCCGGTTCAAGGCGCGTGACCTCAACGTCGGCGAGGTCGAGCGTCACCCTCGTATCGTGGTCGATCGAAAGTTCCAGGCCGTCGAGCTGCGCCAGCAGGTCGTCGAGGTCCTCGGCGATGAAGTCGATGACGTTCTGCTCCAGGGCTTCTGAGGCGGGTAGATTCGATGCGTCTCTGACGGTCTGCTCGGCCCATTCGATGTTGCGTCCGCGCAACTCGGCAAGCCCGCGAATGTAGGCGACAGCGTCATTGATCACCTTGCGCTCCATGGCCGTTCCCGGCTTGGCGGTGCTGTCCGCGTCCTCGTCACTCGAATCGCCGCTCTCGTCAGGCTTCTTGTCCGGTTTTGGCGCCGGTGCCGTCGGAAACGGGGTGGGGCCACCGATGCTTACCGGGGTCGACGAACCCACATTGGTTGCTGGCGCCATCGCGGCGACATGGCTCGCGTAGAGGATGTAGGTGCCCGCACTGGCCGCACGAGAGCCGTTCGGCGCCACGTACGTTGCTACGGGAATGTGCGATGCCAGGATCTCCTTGATCATGTCTCGCATCGACTTGTCGAGCCCGCCGGGTGTGTCCAGGCGGAGCACGAACAACGCGACGTCGGCGTCGTGGGCGTCCTGCAGCGAGGTGATGAAGTAGTCAGCCGTAGCGGGCCCGATCGCGCCTTCCAGTTCCAGCACCCATACCTTGGTGGGTGCGGCGCCGGCCGCGGCTGACGGGATCGCGAAGGTCCAGGCCAAGGCCGCGAGCGCGAGTAATCCAACGCGGTGTCTGAGCCCTGCCGTGGTCGCGTTGACAGCTGATCCGCTGATCATCGCTCGATCATACGTTACTCACACTCAAGCTAGCCAGTGGCTCGATCAGGCGGTCGAAAGTCCGCGTTCGGCAAGCCAGGGTTCGTTGAACAGCCGCGAGCGGTACTTGCTGCCATCATCGCAGAGCATGGTGACGATAATGTGTCCGGGTCCCAGCCGCTCGGCAACCTGGACGGCAGCGGCGAGATTGATCCCCGTTGAGGAGCCGAAGAACCAGCCTTCGTCGCGGAGCAACTGATAGACCATCGACACCATCGCCTGATCGGTAACCTGCACTGCATCGTCGATCTGGGTGTCGGCCAGGTTATCGGTGACCCGGCTGTTGCCGATGCCCTCGGTAATCGACGGTCCTTTGCTCATGTCGGCCGTCCCCGTCTTCACGTAGCTGTACAAGGCGCTACCCATAGGGTCCGCCAGGACGATGCTCACGTTCGGATTCTCCGCTTTGAGATAGCGACTCACCCCAGATAACGTCCCGCCCGTGCCCACGGAGGTGACGAAGGCGTCGAGCCGACCGTCGGTCTGCCGCCAGATTTCGGGGCCCGTGGACTCAAAGTGCGCCAATCGGTTGGCGAGGTTGTCAAACTGGTTGGCCCAGATGGCGCCGTCCAGGCTGTCGGCGAATCGTCCGGCCTGCTTCTGGTAGTTCATCGGGTCCTTGTACGGTACGGTCGGAACGATTCGGACCTCGGCACCCAGCGTTTCCAGCAGGTCGATCTTTTCCTGAGACTGGTTGTCGGGCATGTAGATCACGCAGGAATAGCCGCGGGCGTTGCAGATGTGTGCGATTCCGATTCCGGTGTTGCCTGCGGTTCCCTCGACTACGGTTCCGCCTGGTTTGAGATCGCCGGCGACCTCGGCTTCACGGATCATCCACCAGGCCGCCCGATCCTTTACCGACCCGCCGGGATTGAGAAATTCGGCTTTGCCCAGGATCTCGCATCCCGTCGCCGCGCTCAACTTGGAGAGCCGGATCAAAGGAGTGTCGCCGATGGCGCCGATAAAACCTTCGCGAATGTCCATGAACCACCACTACCCAACGGAGGCTGGATTCTAACGATAAGTGACGGGCGACCCATAGATGCCCTCGAACTATCCAAATGCCGCGGGTTAACATATCGGTGAAACTGGATGGGGTACTTGAGACAGACGTGAAACGTTGGCGCGCGATCTGTTCGATCGGTCTGGCCTTCGCGATTCCTTGCGAATCGCTTTACGGAGAATGGTTCAGCGATAGCCAGCCGATCATGGGTACGAACATCCATGTCGAGTTCTGGCACGAAGATCCCGCTGCCGCGCGCGATGCCCTGGCGGCGGTCATCGACGAGATGCACCGGATCGACGAATTGATGAGCCCGTTCCGGGAATCGAGTGAACTTTCCGCGATCAACCGTGGTGCCGGAGCGGGCCCGGTTGCAGTGTCGGCCGAACTTTTGGCGTTGCTCGAGCGTAGCGCCGAGGTCTCGCGCATGACCGACGGTGCCTTCGACATCACCTATGCCTCTGCGGGTCGGTTCTACGATTATCGCAAGGGGGTCCGACCGGACGAAGCACAGCTAACGGCGGCTGTGCAGGCGATCGACTATCGATACGTACAGATCGATCGGGAAGCGGGTACGGTGCGTTTCGCGCACCCCGAGGTGTATGTGGACTTGGGCGGGATCGCCAAAGGTCATGCCGTCGATCGAGGCATTGAGTTGTTGCGGGCACGGGGTATCGATCAGGCGATGATTGCGGCCGGCGGCGACAGCCGGATCATCGGCGACCGACGCGGTCAGCCTTGGACCGTGGGCGTCCAGGATCCGCGCAAGTCGGGCACGATGGCGGTGCTGCTGCCGCTCGAAGACACGGCGGTTTCAACGTCCGGTGACTATGAACGATTCTTCGAGCGCGATGGGGTGCGATATCACCACATCATCGATCCGAGCACCGGAGACTCTGCACGCGAGGTCCGGAGCGTCACCATCCTTGGACCCGAGGCCACCTTGACTGACGCCCTGTCCACCAGCGTTTTCGTGCTCGGCGTCCGCGCCGGGTTGACGCTGATCGACTCCCTCGATGGCATCGATGCCATCATCATCGACGGTGATGGACGGCTGCACTACTCCCGGGATCTCCTCCAAGTCGAGCCCTGATCGGGGCTGCTCCTCGCGGCGGTCAAATGTGATCGCCGCCACATTAACCAGGCCCCGCCTCGTCTAACGTTCGCGCAACGACGGGTTTTGTACACGACGGGAACTAAGGATGCGTTTCGGCTTCCGGCCACGCGATGGACGGTCGAACCAGTTTGCGAACTGGGGCTCGCTGTCGTGGTCGGCGGGGCATGCCACACCTTGCGCCGCCGCTGCGAGCAGTCGGCGAGTCTTGGTTCCTCTTCCCGCTGCTGGTACCTGTCGTTTCCGGACCTCGCGTGATGCGAGCGTAAAGGATCACCCTCGCGTCGATGCGTCCGCACGGACCGCGGCGTACAGCGGAGTCCGGACAACCCCCGCGATCGATGCCGGTAGTTCGAAAGTTCCACCGAACGGGAACTCGGAGCAGCCTCCAGTTGGAGCAGTCGGAGTTGCTGGACCTTTCGACGGCAAGATCGATCACGCCAGATCCCTGCAGATCGCGCTCAGCGGATAGGCGCAGGTCCGGCTGCAGGTGTGGATATGAACAACTTAAGGGTACCGATGCGCTGGCTGATCGGCGTTGTCCTGTGCGTACCGCTGATGGTTCAGGCCGTGTCCAGCCAGGAGATGGCGCCGGACTTCACGCTGAAGAGCCTCGAAGGTTCGAACCTCAGGCTCGACGAGTACAAGGGTCAGGTCGTGTTGATCAATTTCTGGGCCACCTGGTGCGGCCCGTGTCGTCAGGAACTGCCGCTGTTGGATCGCATTCACCGGCGCTATCAGGACGCCGGATTCGCGGTGCTCGGCATCAACGTCGAGGGTGTGGATAAAACAGACGAAGCCCGGGCCATGATCAGCAAGGCAGGCGTCACGTTCCCGGTGCTGGTTGATGAAGGACAGAAGATCAGCGAGCTGTATGCGCTGGAGGCCATGCCGACCAGTGTCGTTGTCGACCGCGATGGTGTCGTTCGTTATGTGCACCTCGGCTACAAGCCGGGCGACGAAGCGAAGTATCTCGAAGTAGTCAAGAAGCTCATTCGCGAGTAGCTGCGCTAGCCAGGAGTAACCCCGGTGCCACGGACCACATTGATTTGGATCGCGTTGCTTGTCCTGTCGTTGACGGGAACCGTGGCGCGTGCTCAGACAGGCGTGGACAGATCTCCGACCCCGCCCGAGCAGCCATCTGTGTCGTTTGACGTGCAGATGGAGGACATCAAGCGATCGCTGGTCGAGCTGAAGCGGGACCTCGTGGTTCTCGAAGAGGATCTGCTGTTTCCCGCCAGTTCCCAGGTCGCGGTATTCGTGGCGATGGATCTGGGTGAATTTTTTGCCCTGGACGCGGTCACCCTGAAGCTCAACGGCAAGGAAGTGAGCCACTACCTGTACACAGACAAGCAGGTCGATGCGCTGTACCGCGGCGGTGTGCAACGACTGTATGTGGGCAATGTGCGTCAGGGGAACAATCGCCTCACGGCGTTCTTTACCGGGCGCGGGCCGAGCGGGCGAGACTATCGAAGGGCAACGACCGTTGAGTTCGAGAAAACCTTCGAGCCGATCTTCGTTGAGCTGAAGATCACGGATTCCACGGCGAAATACCAACCAGAGTTTGTCGCCACAGTCTCGCCCTGACGGCGAGGGCTGCCCATGAAGTCCTTCCTATGTGACCTGATTTTGAGCTGCACGCTGGTGGCGCAACCGGTCACGCTCGTGGAGGATCTCTACTACGGCACAGTTCTCTACGCCTACTATCAGGATGACTTCCAGCAGGCGTTGCTCGATACCTTGGTCGCGGAGCGGTTGGAGCGGCGTGGCCAGGATGTCGTGCGGTTCGAACTGGCGAAGGGTAGCTTCGCCTTTGCGGATGGTATGTATCGGTACGCCGAACAGACCTTTGCCGATTTGCAGGCGGATCAGCTGACCGGGCTGGATTCCATGCGCTTGACGTTTCACCTCGCCCGGGAGCACTTCCGGCGGGAAGATTTTGCCCGTGCGGGCAACGATTTGCAGGCCATCGATCTCGGTAAAACCTGGTTCGGTCGGGAACGTTTTCATCCCGAAGTCGAGTTCATGCGCGCCGAGCTGGCGACCCAGGCAGGTGACTTTGATGGCGCCCGGCGCGCCATACAGCGGATCGATGAAACCGATGGGTTGCGTGCCTACGCGCTGTTCAATCTGGGGGTCGGTTTACGCGCGGCCGGTCGGTTGCAGCAGGCCGAGACCGCGTTTCAGCAGCTCGGCGAAACGCCCGCGTACGATAGCGAAACGCTCGATCTCCAACAGCGCGCCCAACTGGCGCTGGCCTTTGTCAAACGCGAGCGTTCCGAACCTGCGTCCGCCGAGGCGATCCTCGGCGATCTGCCCGCGGCGGGCCGATACCGCGACCTGGCGCTCACCAGCTACGGCGGCCTGGCGATGGACCGCGGTGATTACCGTCTCGCGGCCCGAATCTGGATGTCGCTCCAGCAGGAAGATTACTGGACCGAGAGCACTGCCACTGCGCGCCTTGCATTCCCCATGAGCCTCGAGCAGATGGCATCGGGCGAACTGGCGTTGATTGAGTATCGGGCTGCTGAGCGCAGCTTCGAAGGCCGGCTCGACGAGCTGACTGCACTGTCGATGCGTGCGGACGATCCGCGCTGGGTGGGTGGTTTGCTCAAGGTGTTCGCCCCCCCGGAACACAGTTCGGCCGAGATGAATGATGTCGTCGCACGCTGGCGTGCGGAGCTTGGCCACACGGATTGGTTGCAGTGGCTGTCGACGGAGCGGGTACATGAGCTGCTGTTGGAGTGGGATGAACTGAACGGTATTGCGGACTGGCTCGAAGATTTACCGGAACAACTGGCGATCTTCGATGCGCTGGCCAATGAACAGCAACGCCGCGCCCGGACCGCCGGGCAGCAGATTGAAACGAACGGGTTGGCCGAGAACCGGGAGCGGCTTGGCAAGACGATTCGCGCGGTGCACAGCTCACTCGTGGCATTGCGCGCGGTGCCGCCGAGCAGAACCTCGGACTGGATGTTCCGGCTGGCCGATCCAGCGCAGCGCGAACTGCTGATGCAGTTGCAGATGCAACGGCAAAGGGTCCACCGGTTGCCCGAAGGTCAACGGGACCCCTGGATAGAACGGATCGATCGACTCGAAGGCCTGGTGTTCTGGGACCTAATCGACCAGAGCAGCCAGCGCACGCGTGCGTTGGAAAAGCTCGTGCGCGACGATACCCGGGCGCTTGCTGAAGTCGACGCGCGTATCGTCAGGGTGCGCACGGCCGAAGAAGCCCTGGTGGCTGGCGTGAAGATGGACTTTCTCGCCTTCCAGACCCGCGCGGATGCGATCACCCGCTCGGTCGGTGTGGCACTCGCACAACGCGAAGCGATGCTGGGCAAGGAACTCAAAGCGGGTATGGCGCGCGAGATTCGGCAGGTCCAACACCATCTGCTGGTCACGCGCATTGCCATCGCCCGTGCGACCGACCGGTTGGCGATGAGTGAACCCTGGTGAGGCGAGTCATAGCACTGGGCGCCGCCCTGGCGCTGGCCGGTTGCGCATGGCTTGGTGGCGGCGATCGCCTCGAGCTTCGTGGTCCGGACGTTGCCGGGGTTGTGGCAGACCTGCCAGACGTTGCGATGCCTGAAGTGCGACTGCCGCCGCCGAGCCGAGCCGAGGTCATGGCGGCCTATCAGCGCGTCTACGGTGCGATCCCGAACGTTGCGCAGAACTATCAGATCGGCAAGCGCCTTGCCGATCTGGAGATGGAAGGCGGCGTCGAGAATGACCTGGAAGGTCGCGATGCGCCCTACACCAAGGCGATCAGCCTGTACGAGTCGCTGCTGCTCGAAGCCGATGGCGCGGATCGCGACGCAATTCTCTATCAGCTCGCCCGGGCCCACGACGTGGTCGGTCAACAACGAGCCGCGGCGGGCTATCTCGATCGCCTGGTCGAGATGCATCCGAACAGTCAATACATCGTGGAGGCGCGATTCCGGCGCGCGGAGATCGCATTCTCCCGGGATCGTTATCGAGAGGCCGGCAGCGACTACGCGTTCGTCGTTGCCAGCGGCCAGGACGGTATCTATTGGCGCAACGCGGTGTACATGCTCGGCTGGTGCCGCTTCAAGACATCGGACGTGGACGACAGCCTGGTAAGCTTTTTTCAGGTCGTCGAATCGGTCATCGATCAGGAACGGCAGGCGCCGATCGGCCGCGGCGAGCAGGAATTGCTGGATGACGCGTTGCGAGTGGTCGTCCTTGGGGTTTCCTACCTGGATGGCCCGGACACGCTTGCCCAACACATGGATCGACTGGCGAAACCAAGCTGGCAGCATCGAGCGTACGAGCGGCTGGCCAGCGACTACCGAGCAAAGGAACGCTACCTCGACAGCGTCGCGACCCTGGAGACGTTCATCGCGCACAACGCGCTGGACCGGCGCGCGCCGGCGTTTCACCAGCAGGTGATCGAAATCCTCCTGGAAGGGGATTTTCCGAGCGAGATCAGGGTGCGCAAGGAAGCCTTCGTCACTCGTTATGGTGTGCGCAGTGAATTCTGGCAGGTTCACGACAAACCCGAACGCGCCGACTACCTGCCTACGTTGAAGAGCTACCTGGACGAGCTCTCGACCCTTGCCCACAGCGAGGCGCAAGACAGCGGCATTAATGCCGACTACCTGAAGGCCGCGGATTGGTATGAGCAGATCGTCGTGACGTTCCCGGAGGATCCGGCCGTGGCGGAGCACGTGTTTCTGCTGGGCGAGGTGTACACAGAAGCTGACGAGCACGCTCGCGCGCTGCCGGCCTACCAACGCGTGATGCGCGAATTCCCCGAATATCCGAGGGCCAACGAGGCGGGTTACGCCGTCATTCTGGGTCTCTCCACGTTGCTCGGCGAGGTCGACGAGGCGGACCTGGAACTCTGGCAGCGGGCCAAGATCGATGCGCAGATCGAATTCGCCATGCGCTTTCCCGATGATGAACGGGTTCCGGCCGTCCAGGCCAATGCGGCGGATGCGTTGTTTGACCTTCGCGAATTCGTGCAGTCCGTGGATCTGGCCGAGCAGCTGTTGCGGGACCACCCAGCCGTTGAGGTTTCGACGCGACGGACGGCGTTGCTGATCATTGGCCATGGTCGCTTCGAGCTGGGCGATTACGTAGCGGCGGAGCAAGCCTATCGTAACTTGCTGACGTTGCCGGTCGATCCGTCCGGCAGCGCGATCGCCGGCGAAATCGACCAACGGCTGCTCGCGACGATCTACAAGCAAGCTGAATCCGCTGAATCGTTGGGCGATGCGGACGCTGCCGTCAGGCATTTTCTGCGCCTGCATGACGAGGCGCCAGACTCCGAGTTGGGCATTCAGGGCTTTTACGATGCGATCGCGGTCGAGGAAGGACAGCAGCACTGGGTGCGAGCCGCCGAACTACTCCACGGGTTCCGCGCCAGTTATCCGGATCACGAATTGGGCGGCGATGCGGACAAGCGCCTGGCGGAGCTCTACGAACGAGCCCAGGACTGGGATCGTGCGGCCGGCGAATTCAGCCGTATCGCAGCGTCTGACCCGGATCGCGAGGTTCGCCGTCAGGCGCTGTACCGCGCCGCGGAGCTGTACCTCGAGGTGCAGGATGTGGCCAATGCGGTCGCGAGCTTCGAGCAGTACGCCCGCGGCTATCCGCAACCCGTGGCGATTCAGGTGGAGGCGATTCAGCATCTCGACGAACTGTTCCAGCAGACCGGTGATCAGGCCCGGCGTCGCGTATGGCTGCGCCGCAAAGTCGAGCTGGCAGACCAGCTGGGACCGCAAGCCATTCCACGTTTGAACTTTCTCGCGGCGCAGGCGCAGGCTCTGTTTGCGGCGGAGGATCGCGCGCTTTTTGATGCGCTCGAACTCGAACACCCGCTGCTGCAGCACCTCACGGCCAAGCGCGACGCACTCAAACGCTGCGTAGCCGCGTTCGAAAAGATGGCGGGATACGGCGTCCAGCAGTTTGTAACCGCGGCTACTTTCGAGATTGCCGATCTGTACGCCGCGCTGAGTCGCTCACTGTTGGAATCGGAGCGGCCCGCGGGCTTGAGCGATCTGGAACTCGAACAGTACGGAATACTGCTCGAGGAACAGGCGTACCCGTTCGAGGAGCAAGCCATCGCGATCCATGAAATCAACGTGCGGCGCAGCTGGGACGGAACGTACGACGCATCGGTGCAACGAAGTTTTGCGGCGCTGAGCGTGCTCATGCCCGCACGCTTCGATAAGCAGGAATTACAGGTGAGTTATGTCGACTCGATTCAGTAGAACTGTCTGGTTGGCCGCCGTGCTGGTCATGGTCGGCTGCCAGGGCCCGGGCGTGAATGGTCGTCCGTCGGCAGGCAAACCAGCGGCGAAGGTCGAAGTGAGCCGGCGCAGCGCGAACCTGTTCGCAACGGCGGTACGGGCGGTGCAGGAACAGCGCTTCACCGATGCCGAGGTGTTGCTGCTGGAACTGACCACCCGGGAGCCGGACCTGTCCGGGCCGTGGGTGAATCTGGGAACCGTGTACCTGGCGTTAGATGATTCAGAGGCCGCCCAAGTGGCTTTTCGACGCGCGGTCGAGATCAATCCGGACAACTGCGCCGCGTACAACGAGATGGGTGTGATGTCGCGGCAAAGCGGAGATTTTCTTACCGCGGAAGCGAATTACCTGGCCTGCGTGGAGCGGGTTCCCGATTTTCGGGAAGCCTATCTCAATCTGGGCATTCTTTATGAGTTATATCTAGGCAGGCTGCCCGAGGCATTGGCGGCCTACCGGACCTATCAGTCCTTGCTGGAGGCTCCGGACCGTCGCGTCGAAGGCTGGGTGATGGATCTCGAACGACGATTGAAGCGGGCGGAATCATGATGATTCGGAATGCCTTGTTGACGATGAGTCTGGCGGCTCTGAGCGCTGCATCAGCTATGGCCGACGCCGAGCGACGCGGCGTCATCCGATTGGACGAAACAATCATTTCGGGTAACCAGGAACTGCCCAAGGTGCTTTACATCGTTCCGTGGAAGGACCCGGACGGTATGCCGAACATCGAGCTGGACCCGGAGTTTGCAGAACTCGAGGTGTTCAGAAGGTTGTATCCGCCGGCCTACCGGCGCGAACTGAACTACTACGAATTACTGAATGCCGTTGAGAACCAGGAGTAACCATGGACTTTTACACGACGCTAGTAGGGTTTTTTCAGAACGGCGGACCGTTCATGTACCCGATTGCCGTGGTGCTGGGCATCGGTTTTGCCATTGCCGTTGAACGCTTCGTCTATCTGGCGAAAGAAATGCGTGCCAACCGGCGCGACTATGACCGCATCATTCCGATGCTGCGCCAGAAACGTATGCGCGAAGTGGCGGAGACGGCGCGAAAATCGCAGTCGGCGGTCGGCCGAATCGTTGCGGACGGACTGGCGCGCATGAATGCGTCGCGGCGGCGCCAGGATCTGGAATACGCGATGGAGGAGCAGTTGCTCGAAGTACTGCCGAGCATCGAGCGACGCACGCCTTATCTTGCGACCTTCGCCAATATCGCCACCCTGCTTGGGCTGTTGGGAACCATCATCGGCCTGATCGCAGCGTTCACAGCGGTTGCGAACGCGGACCCCGCGGAGAAGGCGACCTTGCTGTCCCAGAGTATTTCGATCGCGATGAACACCACGGCGTTCGGCTTGATGGTCGCGATTCCATTGCTGCTTGTTCATTCCATACTGCAAAGCAAGACCAGTGCAATTGTCGAAAGCCTTGAAATCGCGGTGGTGAAGTTCCTGAACCTGATGGAAGAGGGCGGCGCGGCGTCGCAGAATCCCGCCGTGGCTTCCACCGCCGGCGGCTCTGTCAACAAGGCCAAGAACGGCTGATCCGTTGGAAGATCGAGCAGAGCCATACCAATAACAAACGGATCGATCTATGGACAGGGTGAGGCTGCGACGCCTGCAACATAAACAAGCCGAAGACCTGGACGTGACGCCCTTCATGAACCTCATGATCGTGCTGGTCCCGGTGCTGCTGCTGTCGATGGTGTTTACCCATACGACGGTCATCGAACTCAACTTCCCTGCCGGTGACGCCGGGAGTGAGATCGATCCCGAGAATGTGCACCTCGAGGTAATCGTCCGGGACGATCGGCTGATCGTCGCGGATGGACGAGGTGGAACCATACGGTCCATTCCCGTGGTGGATGGCGCACACGATTACGAGCAGCTTTCGTTGGTCATGCGGGAAGTGAAACGCCGCATGCCGGAGAAGCGGGATATTGCCGTGCTGCTCCAAGCCGATACGGACTACCAGACGCTCGTTTCCGTTATGGATCGGGTGCGATCCTACAAAGCGGTTCAAGGACTGGAGGTGGTTGATGCGGAGTTGTTTCCGGTGATCTCGTTGGGAGATACGCCCCGTCCCGTGGGTGCGCAGCTCGTTGCTGACGCGTCCTGACGATAAGGATTTTCGATGACTGCGCACCGATTGAAACTGCGTCGCGACGGCCAGAAGAAACGCACTAGAGGTGCGTCTCTGAACCTGGTTTCCCTGATGGACATCTTCACGATTCTCGTGTTCTTCCTGATGGTGAACTCCTCCGAGGTCGAAGTGCTGCAGACCACCTCGAACATCGTACTGCCGGACTCGAGTGCGGAGAAACGGCCCAAAAATCAGTTGATGATCACGGTCAGCGACACTGACCTGATGGTGTCGGGCCGATCGGTGGCGAACGTCGCGGAGTTGCGCAACGACGGCGCGTCGACCATCGCGGGGCTCCAGGAAGAGCTGGCCTATCAGGCGAGCCGTAAGGGTTCCCGCAAGGGTCCCCGCAAGGGTTCCCGCAAGGGCGTCATTCCGGAGGACGGCTTTGCAATCACCATAATGGGTGACCGGGAGATCCCCTACTGGCTGCTGAAGAAGATCATGCTGACCTGTCAGCTGACCGATTTCGCGCGCATTTCTCTGGCGGTCAACAAGATTGAAACGGATGATCCCCAATCGAATGAGGGGTCGAATGAGGCGCTGGTGGGTTCGAGGGACGGTGCCGCGTCGTGAGTGCTGTCATGTCCGTCAACCCCTACGGATTGCCGTGGTCGATCGGTGAGGCAGAATCGCGCCGTCTGCGCAAACTCGTTTCAATCTGCCTGCTCGCAATCCTCGCGTTCGGGCTGATCATCCCGATGCTGCCCCTGCCGGAAGTCGAACGGGAGGCGCTGGAAGAGCTGCCGCCGCAGCTTGCGCGGATCGTGCTCGAGAAGCCGGAACCGGTCATTCCGCCGCCGCCAAAGGTGGAGCCGAAGAAGGAACCCGAACAGAAGACAGTCGAGCCGGACCCAAAGGTGGAACCCAAGGTGGAGCCGAAACCGGAACCCGTCCCAACGGTTGCCGATGCCCGGGAAAAAGCCGAGATTTCCGGGCTGCTTCAGTTCAAAGATGCGTTCGCCGACATGCGTGATGCGGTCGACGTATCCAAGCTGAACGACACGGCATCGTTGCAGCGCGGGGCGGGTGAAGCCGCCCGTCTGGATCGATCGCTGCTCACGTCCAGGCACGCCTCGCGCAGCGCCGGGGTCAATGTTGCGGCGCTGTCGAGCAACACCGGTGGCGTGGCGTTGTCAGGCAGGGAAACGACCAAGGTCGAGGCGCCCGAGGGCGTATCCGGACAGAACGGCACGCGTAAACGCCGCGTGGCCGATCCCAGGCAGCGCAGCATCGAGGACATCCGGCGCGTGTTCGATTCGAACAAAGGGGCCATCTTCGCCATATACAACCGTGCCCTGCGTAAGGACCCGACGCTGCAGGGTCAGGTCGTATTGGAGTTGTCGATCGACCCCAGTGGCCGGGTTGTGGATTGCAAAGTTATTTCCTCGGAACTGTCAGACGCGGCGATCGTCGCGAAGCTGGTGAGCCGCATCCGGCTGTTCGACTTCGGCGCGCGCGACGTGGCGATGACGACCATCAGCTACCCGGTCCACTTCCTCCCGACCTGATCGTAAGAATCGATCCCGCCCCGGTACGGTGTCGCGTTACCGGAAATTGCCCTTTGCCGGGATCCACGGCAAAGTAACTCTCGACCCGGGTTGGGAGATTCACCAGGATGATCCGATGCAGAGGCGTTGCCGCGTTGCTGTTGATGTTCGTATGCGCCTCCGCCCACGGGCAGTCAGAGGCGGCTCCGGGGAAGTCACCGGCGCAACGGGTGGAGACCCGGACCGAGCAGGCGATCGCCATCGCGGCTGAAATCTGGGCCCTTGCCGAATTGGGTTATCTCGAAACTGAAAGCTCGGCGCGGTTGCAACGCTATCTCGCGGACGCCGGATTCGACGTGGAGGCCGGTGTTGCGGGTCTTCCGACGGCATTCGTTGCCAGCGCTG
>SMVA01215364.1_pt1 | contig 23340 bp, 17 predicted proteins | sample 2456451 | NCBI WGS metagenome assembly SMVA01 (sample SAMN11095933, study PRJNA526329) | marine sediment metagenome | biome: Marine sediment; feature: Surficial sediment; material: Deep marine sediment; isolation source: Hadal surficial sediment | place: Pacific Ocean | collected 2014-05 | depth... | reverse complement strand
TACGATATGCGGAAACAAGGCGACGACCCAAAGGCGGCACCAAACACAACGGCGACGCCTTCAGTTTCCAACAGATAGCCTGCAACATCTTCGTCGGACCTCAGCACATTGCCGTCAGGCATTTTTTTGCCGATCATGCCGCTGCAATCTGGGTACACGTAAAATGCACCGCGTGGCGTTGGACATGTCAGGCCGGTCGCCTGGTTCAGCATGCTGACGACCAGGTCGCGACGGCCTTTGAAGGCTGCGTTGCGCTCAATGATAAAGTCCTGGGGGCCGTTCAGGGCTTCCTGTGCGGCCACCTGGCTGATGGACGACGGGTTGGACGTGCTCTGCGACTGAATTTTGGCAATACCTTTGATCAACTCAACCGGGCCACCAGCATAACCGATGCGCCAGCCGGTCATCGCGTAGGTCTTGGCCACACCATTCATTGTCAGCGTGCGGTCATACAGGCCGGGTTCCACCTGGGCCATGGTCGAAAACTCAAAGCCGTCATAGGTGATGTGTTCGTAAATATCGTCCGAAAACACCCAGACATGAGGGTGCCGCATCAGGACATCGGTCAGGCCCTTGATTTCAGTACGTGTATAGGCCACGCCAGAGGGGTTGGACGGCGAGTTAAAGATCAGCCATTTGGTGCGCGGTGTGATCGCAGCGTCCAATTGTTCTGGCGTGATCTTGAAGCCTGCCGCAATCGATGCCTCGACAATGACGGGCGTGCCCCCGGCCAGCAGCACGATATCGGGATATGACACCCAATAAGGTGCCGGGATGACGACTTCATCGCCCGGGTTAATGCTGGCCATCATGGCGTTATAGATTGTGTGCTTGCCACCACAGTTGACGGTAATCTGGTCAAGCGAATAGGTCAGGCCGTTTTCACGCAGGAACTTGCTGGCAACGGCTTCCTTCAAGGACGGCATGCCATCGACATTGGTGTACTTGGTGAAGCCGTCTCTGATGGCCTTGATGGCGGCTTCTTTGATGTGGTCTGGCGTGTCGAAATCGGGCTCGCCAGCGCCAAGGCCAATAACGTCCTGGCCAGCCGCGCGCAGCGCTGCTGCTTTGGCGGTGACGGCCATGGTTGGTGAGGGCTTGATACGCCCTAATGCATCAGACAGAAAAGTCATCCGGGAACACTCCGCAGGCTAGTAACGGTGGAACAAACGGCGCGCAGATTACGCCCGCTAAGGCCAAGGCACAAGCACCAATCCGCAATTCTAACAGACTCGCGTTGCAAGGCCTTTCCGGCCTATAAAAAGACCATGTCTGATATTCTGATGGCCGACAGTAATTACCCGATGAATCCCGATAAAAATATCAGGGTGAAATCCGAAGGTGGCATCCCTCTGGAGCTGGTCACAGACTTCTCTCCTGCGGGTGATCAGCCCAAGGCAATTGCTGACCTGGTGCAGGGCCTTGCCGACGGTGATGTCAGCCAGGTGCTGCTTGGCGTCACCGGGTCCGGTAAGACATTCACCATGGCCAAAGTGATCGAGGCAACCCAGCGACCAGCGCTGATATTGGCGCCGAACAAGACATTGGCGGCCCAGCTTTATGGGGAGATGAAAAACTTCTTCCCCAACAACGCTGTGGAATATTTTGTGTCCTATTACGACTATTACCAGCCAGAAGCCTATGTCGCACGCACCGACACATTTATCGAAAAGGAATCGCAGATCAACGCGCAGATTGACCGCATGCGGCATTCGGCGACGCGGTCTCTGCTGGAGCGGGACGACGTGATTATTGTGGCGTCGGTGTCGTGCATCTATGGCATCGGGTCGGTCGAGACCTATTCCAACATGACCATCGACATTAAGGTTGGCGACACGATTGAGCGATCTGCCCTGCTTAAAAGATTGGTCGAGCTGCAATACAAGCGCAACGACGCGGTGCTGGCCCGTGGGACATTCCGGGCGCGGGGCGACGTCATCGAGCTGTTCCCCAGTCATCACGACGACCGCGCCTGGCGTATTTCGCTGTTCGGAGATGAAGTGGAAAGCCTGACCGAGTTTGACCCGCTGACCGGTGAAAAGACCTCAAAACTGGAATCGATCAAGGCCTATGCCAGCTCGCATTATGTAACGCCGCGGCCGACCTTGGATCAGGCCATCAAACAGATTAAACGAGACCTCGAGAAGCAGTTGGAAGTCTTCCGTGGCGATGGCAAGTTGCTTGAGGCTGAGCGGTTGGAGCAGCGAGTATCCTTTGATATTGAGACGATGATGGCGACCGGGGTTTGTGCTGGCATCGAGAATTATTCCCGTTATCTGACCGGACGTAATCCGGGCGAACCGCCGCCGACCTTGTTTGAGTATCTACCGGACGACGCGCTTGTTTTTGTTGATGAAAGCCACGTCACCATTGGCCAGTTGAATGGCATGTATAATGGTGACTTCAAACGCAAGGGCACATTGGCGGAATTTGGCTTCCGCCTTCCCAGTTGCATCGACAATCGGCCGTTGAAGTTTGAAGAGTGGAACGCCATGCGGCCGCAGACGATGTTCATTTCGGCGACGCCTGGACCATGGGAACTACAGGAAACCGGTGGTGTTTTCGTCGAACAGGTTATCCGACCCACTGGGCTTGTGGACCCTCAATGCATTGTCCGGCCGGTCGAAAGCCAGGTCGATGATCTGATCCACGAATGTAAGGAAGTGGCGGCCAAGGGCCAGCGTGTTCTGGTGACAACCCTGACCAAGCGCATGGCTGAGGACCTGACAGAATATCTGCACGAAAATGGGGTGCGGGTGCGCTATATGCATTCCGACATAGACACGTTGGAGCGTATCGAGATTATCCGTGACCTGCGCCTTGGTGTCTTTGATGTGCTGATTGGCATCAATCTGCTGCGTGAAGGGTTGGATATACCCGAATGCGCCCTTGTGGCCATCCTGGACGCCGACAAGGAGGGCTTCTTGCGGTCGGAAACGTCGTTGGTGCAGACGATTGGTCGGGCAGCCCGAAATGTCGACGGTCGCGTAATTTTGTATGCCGACAAGATGACGGGCAGTCTGGAAAGGGCGCTGGCTGAAACCAAACGCCGGCAAATAAAGCAAATGGCCTATAACAAAGAACACGGCATCACGCCCGAGACCATCCGGAAAGAAGTCAGCGATATCCTGTCAGGCGTTGCCGACGGCGACTACGTTACTGTTGGTATCGGTGACAGCGAAGTCGACCATCTGGTGGGCGGCAATATGAAGACCCATATCGCCGATATGGAAGACCGCATGCGCAAGGCGGCGGGTGATCTGGAATTTGAGGAAGCAGCCCGCCTGCGCGACGAAATCCGTCGGCTGGAAGAAAACGAACTCGCAGTTGCCAATGACCCCCTGGCCAGAGCAACGGGCGGCAAAGCCGTTGCATTGCGACGCAAGGGCCGGTCAAAATCTGGCAAGCCCGGGACCCGTCAGATCAAAGCGAAATCACGCGCGACAAAAATGCGGTTCTAAGCCCGACAACATTTCCCCAAAGAAATTATGTAAATTGATTGGAGTCAAAGAAACTGGCGGCCATTCAGGCAAATATCATGGTGTTCCCCAAGCCAAAGGAGGCACCCATGAGTGAAATGATCCTTGTTGGACCCATTATCGTCTTTACCATATTGACCCCAATTGTGCTGGTCACAATTCTCAGCCGCTTTTTGCGCGCCCGAGAGAATGTACCGCTAGAGCACTAGACTTCGGGTCATATGGCGAGATGTAACGCCTGTTCAAATGGACTGATGCCAGTCCTTTTGGATGGGCGTTTTCCTTTCCCTTTGGATGGGCATTTTCCTTTGATTTTCTCCCAAAAAGAAAAAGCCAGGCGCCCTAGTTTTTTGTCGAATTGGTTGCTTGGATTGACCGCAGAAAAGAAAAAGACAGGCGCACTGGTTTTCGACAAATTGGTTGCTTTGGTTAACCGCAGAAAAGAAAAAGCCAGGCTCTTGGGGGAGAGCCTGGCAGTATCTTAGGGAAGACTTCACGTCTTGGGAGACAATGAAGGGAGGGCCCGTCAACGGGGAGGGAGTGGGCCGCTCCAGGAAACTTTCAATATGAGGAAAGCTACCGTGTCGTTTCGATGTTAATCATCGTGTCGACGGACCTTATGTAGCCTTGGGGTGCCACAATCACCAACGTGAAGAACTCAAATTAGGTATGCGTTTTATGCATACCTATAGGTTTATGCTGTAAGACCATAAAGGGCAATTATTTCAGCGATTTATCACGAAGTTCATGTGGCTGATATCTATCAGTTATTCTGAAAAATGGGCGCTTTCAACCTGCGCAATGAGGAAATCGCGGAACAGCGCAATACGTTTTACATTCCGCAACTCTTCGGGATAGACAAAATAGGTCTGGAATTGTGGCCCTTCGAGATCTGGCAGCACCCGAACGACCCGATCATTGGTCTGGGTGATGTAATCAGGCAAGGCCGCCAAGCCGACACCACATTCGACTGCCTGCAACAGACCATAAACATTATTCACCTGCAATACGGGGTCGCGGGGTGGTTCTGCCCCACCGGCATTGATAATCCAGTTCAAATCTCGCAAGGGGCGCGGTGCTTCGGGTCCATAACTGACGATGGCGTGATCATCAAGGTCGCGGACATCGGTCAGGTTGCCCTTTCGGTCGAGATATTCTTGCGAGGCATATATGTGGTAGTTCACCATGGCCAGGGGCCGTTGGATCAGGTCGGCCTGATGCGGGGCATGAAAGCGAATGGCCACATCTGATTCACGCATCGAAATGTCGATCTCGGTATCCGACAACAACAGATTGATCTTGATGGCCGGATGTTCTTCCATAAAGTCCCGCAGATGGGGCACCAGCCAGGTCGACCCAAAGGCCACCGTGGTTGTCACATTCAACTGCCCGGCCTCTTCAGACCGACTGTCCTTCAGGGCAGCCTCTGTGCGTTCCAGCTTGACGAAAACATCACTGACTGTTTTGTGCAGCGTCTCGCCCTGTTCCGTCAGGATCAACCCACGAGGATGCCGGTGAAACAAGGGGAAGCCCATGCTGTCTTCCAGCCCCTGCACCTGCCGGCTGATTGCCGATTGTGACAGGTTCAGCCGTTCACTCGCATGGGTGAAGCTGCCCGCTTCGGCGACGATGTAAAAGGTTCTCAGCTTGTCCCATTCCATCGTCGTCTCTTTCTGTTGTTATCGGTGTTGCAGTTATTCAGCGGCCTGTTTTTCCAGGGCTTTATTCTCGGCATTGAACTTCTCAGCCTCCAGCGCCGCCATGCAGCCCATGCCCGCCGCCGTTACGGCCTGACGGTAAATTTTGTCGGTCACATCACCGGCGGCAAACACGCCCGGCACTGATGTCTGGGTGCTGTCGGCGGCCTTGATGATGTAGCCGCCTTCATCAATATCCAATTGGCCCGTGAACAGCTCTGTCGATGGGGAATGACCAATGGCAATGAAGACGCCGTGGGCCGGGATGATCGATGTCTCGCCAGTCTTGACGTTCTTGACGCGTGCACCCGTAACGCCGAGTGGGTCTTTGTCGCCCAAAATTTCTTCGATGACATGGTCCCAGACCACCTCGATCTTTTCGTGCGCAAACAGGCGTTGTTCCAAAATCTTTTCCGACCGCAACGCATCGCGACGATGCACCAGCGTGACCTTGGACGCAAAATTTGTCAAAAACAAAGCTTCTTCCACCGCCGTGTTGCCACCGCCAACGACGATTACCTCTTTTTCGCGATAGAAAAAGCCATCGCACGTGGCGCAAGCCGACACGCCAAAACCCTGGAAGGTGTGTTCGCTGGGCAAGCCCAACCATTTGGCCTGGGCACCTGTGGTGATGATCACACTATCAGCAATATACTTCGTGCTAGAATCGCCGACCGCGATGAACGGGCGCTTGGACAGATCGACCGACACAATGATGTCAGAGATCATCTTGGTACCCACTTGTTCAGCCTGGGCTGACATCTGTTCCATTAGCCATGGGCCCTGGATGACATCGGCAAAGCCAGGGTAATTTTCTACATCAGTGGTAATGGTCAATTGCCCGCCAGGCTGCAGTCCCTGTACCAACACCGGGTCCAGGCATGCACGCGCAGCATAGATGGCGGCCGTATACCCGGCAGGGCCACTGCCAATGATCAAAACTTTGGTGTGGATATCATCTGTCATGCGTTGATGCTTTCTGGTCTCGGAAGCTAGAGTTTGTGTATCTGTGGGTGCAATGTAGTGACCTTCAGGCCGGTCAACAAGATGCCGTGTGCAAATGTATGCAATAATTGCACGGAATAATCGGACAGAGGGGGCCAATGGAGGGGAAAGCCACCCCTTAAAGTAGTCGAATATTTCTCTTCTTAGTAATTAAATTCCAAGGTATTGTTCGATTCGAAAGGTTTAGGACCTTTTCCCCTCATTATCGCGCTGTAAAACAGGTTGAACTCATGAAACTCGACGCAACAGATCTGAAGATTCTTGATTTACTGCAATCGAATGGCCGTATCACCAATGTTGAATTGTCGCGGCGTGTCGGCATATCGGCACCACCCTGTTTGCGGCGCGTCCGGGCGCTCGAGGAAAACGGCTATATTGTGGGCTACCACGCCCGGCTTGATCATGCAGAACTGGGCTATGGATTAACTGTCTTTGCCATGGTCGGGCTGCATTCTCAGGCAGAGGCCGACCTCGTTGCCTTTGAAACTTTGGTCGCTGGATGGCCGCTGGTGCGGGAATGCCATATGTTGAACGGCGAAATTGATTTTATGCTCAAGATCGTGGCCCACGATCTGAATGCCTTTCAGTCCTTCCTGACATCTGCGCTGACGCCGGCACCCAACGTGGCCAGCGTCAAGACGGCGCTGACAATCCGCAGCTCGAAGGTGCTGCCCATCGTCCCATTTGATCACACCAGCTGATGGGGCCACTGGCCCATAATCCGTTAGACTTTGACCCACAAGCTTTGGGGCTGGTAAAGGCCAGTGGATTGCAGCGCACGATCGGTGCCTCATTGGATCGGGTATGGGAAAATGTCGCCGATTGGGAACATCTGTCCTGGCTGCATAGCAGCAATTTTTCTGGCGCGGAACTGCAAGACGCAGGCGATTGGGGTTGGCGTATCGCATTGCAGTCCGGCGCATCTTCATCGACCATCGAATTGGTGATTGACAGACCGAACAACCACTATGTTGCCCGGACGCTGCAGGGTAGCCTGCAGGGCATGGAAATTTGGACGACGCTGGCGCCGAAAGGCGACCACCAAACGGATATCGATGTGGTCTTCCATGTCCCCGCCATGGCTGAGAGCACCTTGCAAAAAGTCGGCACCGCCCTGGTGTCCAGCTATCAGACCTTGTGGGACGAAGACGAAGCCATGATGGCCACACGTCAGGCCTATCTGGATGGCCTGCCTAGCCAAAATCTCACTGAAGCCCAAAATCTCAGTGAAACTCATAACTTAGGAACAGTTGAAAGCCTGCGACCTCAGCTGCCTATGCGGGTTCAGCACAATGGCCATGGGGTGCAAATTGCGGAAGTCGATGGGCAAATAGTGGCTTATGCTGCGTCTTGCCCGCACATGGGTGGTCCGATTGGCGATTGTGCAATTGAAGGCGGTATCATCACCTGCCCATGGCACGGCTATCAGTTCAACGTCACCAAAGGCACGTCGCCGAACTCTTCATGGTCATTGCCAAAGCGGGTTCACCTGCAGGTGGATGAGGCAACGGGGCAGGTTACCCTGTCGGGCCCCACGGGTTAGACTGGTTAGATATATTTGACAGAGAGAATTTCGTAGGATTTCTGGCCGCCTGGCGCGTTAAAGTCGACATCGTCGCCTTCGGCTTTACCGATCATGGCCCGCGCAAGGGGCGAAATGATCGACAGGCGACCTTCTTTCACATTGCTCTCAACTTCCCCAACGATCTGATAGGTACGCTCGTCATCTGTGTCGATATCGACAACGGTAACAGTCGCACCAAACTTGATGGTGTCACCAGACAGTTTGGAAACGTCGATGACTTCGGCACGGCCGATCAGGCTTTCAATTTCAGTGATCTGGCCTTCGACAAAGGACTGGCGTTCTTTGGCGGCGTGATATTCCGCATTTTCTGACAGGTCGCCATGGGCGCGTGCTTCAGCAATCGCCTGAATGATCGACGGGCGCTCATCCATCTTGTAGTGCTTCAAATCTGTTTCCAGTCGTACCAGACCGGCAACTGTCATCGGAACCTTTTCCATTTTCACCTCAGTTTGCCCGTCTCTAAACAAGGGGCAGATAATACAAAAATAGTGCCGGGCCTTTTCAACCCGGCATTATCAACACAGGACTAGCTAGAATAGGATTGCAGGCTGGCTACTTCAAGCGTTCCTGTGCTCAATGTTTTGATAGCTGCCGCCGCAGCAATAGAACCCGATGCCGTCGTGTAATACGGGATCCGGTCCAACAGCGCTGTGCGACGGATCGAAAAGCTGTCGACTATCGCCTGGGTGCCCGCCGTGGTGTTGAACACCAGGTCGATATCGCCATTTTTCATGGCGTCAACAATATGGGGCCGGCCTTCCAGCACCTTGTTAATACGTTCAACCTTGATCCCTTGTTTGATCAGGAACTCAGCCGTCCCGTCGGTGGCAACGATCTTGAAGCCCAGGTCTGCCAAAGTACGCACAGGTTCGACAAATTGTTCCTTGTCGCCTGGTTTAACCGACACAAACAGCGTGCCGCTTTGTGGCAAGATGGTGCCAGCCGCGATTTGCGACTTAGCGAAGGCGCGCTCGAAACTTGTGTCCAGGCCCATGACTTCACCGGTCGACCGCATTTCCGGCCCCAACAGCGTGTCGACGCCGGGGAAGCGGGCAAACGGGAAGACCGCCTCTTTGACCGCAACATGGTTCATGGGTTTTTGCTTCAGTTTGAACGAGTCGAGCGGCTCGCCGACCATAAGGCGGGCGGCGATTTTGGCCAAAGGCATGCCGATGGCCTTGGCCACAAAAGGCACGGTCCGGCTGGCGCGTGGATTGACTTCCAACAAGAAGATTTTGTCACCCTGAATGGCGAACTGGATGTTCATCAGGCCCACCACATTTAGGGCCAATGCCAGTGCCTCGGTCTGCTTGTGGATTTCGGCAATGATGTCGTCTGATAGCGAAAACGGCGGCAGCGAACAGGCCGAATCGCCGGAATGCACACCGGCTTCTTCAATATGTTCCATGATGCCGGCAACAAACACTGTTGTGCCGTCGGACAAGGCATCGACATCGACTTCGATGGCGTTGCGCAGGTAATAGTCGATCAGCACGGGGCTATCACCAGAAACCTGCACGGCCTCTTTCATATAGCGTTCCAGCTGGTTTTGGTCGTGGACGATTTCCATCGCGCGACCGCCCAATACGTATGATGGGCGGATCACGACCGGATAGGTGATTCTCTCAGCAATGGCGACGGCCTGTTCGGCAGATGTCGCGAGGCCATTGGGCGGCTGGCGCAACTTCAGATCATTGACCAGCGCCTGAAAGCGCTCGCGGTCTTCGGCCAGATCGATGGCGTCTGGCGACGTGCCCAGAATTGGCACGCCCGCCGCCTCCAGCGAACTGGCCAGGTTCAACGGCGTCTGCCCGCCAAATTGCACAATCACACCCAACACTTCGCCATTGCTTTGTTCCTTGCGGATCAACTCCAGCACATGTTCGGTCGTCAGGGGCTCAAAATACAGGCGGTCGGCGGTGTCATAATCGGTCGACACCGTTTCGGGGTTACAATTGACCATGATGGTCTCGTACCCAGCCTCGGTTAACGCATAGACCGCGTGCACGCAGCAATAGTCAAACTCGATGCCCTGGCCGATGCGGTTGGGGCCACCCCCCAGGATGATGACCTTTTTGCGGTCTGTCGGCTGGGATTCGCAGCCATCGTCATTCATGACATGTTCGTAGGACGAATACATGTACGGCGTCTTGGCCTTGAATTCCGCTGCGCAGGTATCGATGCGCTTGAAGGTCGTATGCACGCCGGCGTCGATCCGCTGTTGCGAAACCTCGGCGGTGGTCTGGCCGGTCAGCTCGGCCAGGCGCGCGTCGGAAAAGCCCATGCTTTTAAGATGCACCAATTCGTGCGGTGCGCTTGGCAGGCCGTTTGCGCGCACGCCGTTTTCGGTCTCGACGATCTGTTCCAGCTGTTCCAGAAACCACGGGTCGTATTTGGTGATGCTGTGAATGCGCTCCAGGCTCAACCCTTCACGAAACGCCTGCCCGATCACCAGCAGACGGTCTGGCGTGGGGCGGGCCAGCGCCGCATGGATTGGGGCAAATTCGCCACTGCCGGGCACGTAGCCGTCGATGGCGATTTCGTTCAGCCCAGTCAGGCCTGTTTCCAGCGAATAGAGCGCTTTTTGCAGACTTTCCTGGAACGACCGGCCAATGGCCATGGCCTCACCAACCGACTTCATGGACGTGGTTAACAGCGGCTCGCTCTTGGGGAATTTCTCAAATGTGAAGCGCGGGATCTTGGTGACAACATAGTCGATGGTCGGCTCGAACGACGCGGGTGTCACGCCGGTGATGTCGTTGTCCAATTCATCCAGCGTATAGCCGACGGCCAGCTTGGCAGCGATTTTGGCGATGGGAAAACCCGTGGCCTTTGACGCCAGGGCTGATGACCGCGACACGCGCGGGTTCATCTCGATGATGATCAGCTCGCCATCCTCTGGGTTCACGGCGAACTGCACGTTAGATCCGCCGGATTCAACGCCGATTTCGCGCAGGCAGGCAATCGAGGCGTTGCGCATGATCTGATATTCTTTGTCCGTCAGCGTCAGGGCAGGGGCCACCGTGATGGAATCGCCTGTGTGCACGCCCATGGGGTCGATATTTTCGATGGAACAGACGATGATGCAATTGTCCGCCTTGTCGCGGACAACTTCCATTTCATATTCCTTCCAGCCCAGGACCGACTGTTCGACCAGCACTTCGGTAATCGGCGAGGCGTCCAGGCCACCCCGAACGATGGTCTCAAATTCTTCGCGGTTATAGGCAATGCCGCCGCCGGTGCCACCCATGGTAAAACTGGGGCGGATGATGGCGGGCAGGCCAACGATGTCCAGCGCCTTGAAGCCTTCTTCCAGCGTGTGGACGACTTCGCTGGTCGGGCAGTTCAGGCCGATTTTACGCATGGCATCGCGGAACAACTGACGGTCTTCGGCCTTGTCGATGGCTTCCTTGTTGGCGCCGATCAACTCGACACCAAATTCTTCGATGGTGCCGTCTTTCACCAAAGACAGCGCCGTGTTCAACGCCGTCTGGCCACCCATGGTGGGCAACAGGGCGTCGGGCCGTTCCAACTCGATAATCTTGCGGACCATCTCGGGCGTGATGGGCTCGATGTAAGTCGCGTCGGCAACTTCGGGATCGGTCATGATCGTGGCCGGGTTCGAATTCACCAGAATAATCCGATAGCCCTCTTCGCGCAGCGCCCGACACGCCTGGGTGCCCGAATAATCAAACTCGCACGCCTGCCCAATAATAATCGGGCCAGCGCCAATGATCAGGATGCTTTTTATGTCTGTGCGCTTAGGCATGGTCGGCTACTGCCTTCATGAATTGGTCAAACAGGTAATGGCTGTCTTGCGGTCCGGGCGAGGCCTCGGGGTGGTGCTGGACCGAGAACACGGGGCGGTCGGTAAAGGCCAGGCCGCACAGGGTTTTGTCGAATAGGGACACATGGGTCATCTCGACATTGTCGGGCAGGCTGTCGATGTCGACGGTAAAGCCGTGGTTCATCGACGTGATCTCGACCTTGCCATTGCGCAAGTCCTGCACCGGGTGGTTAGCGCCGCGATGGCCCTGGTGCATTTTCGATGTGGTCGCGCCGGCGGCCAACGCCAGCATCTGGTGACCCAGGCAAATGCCAAAGATTGGAATGCCTGTCTCGACGAGTTCTTTGATCACTGGCACGGCATATTTGCCGGTCGCCGTCGGATCGCCCGGGCCGTTTGACAAAAAGATACCGTCGGGCTTGTGGGCCAACACGTCTTCGGCGCTGGTATTGGCGGGCACAATGGTGACCTTCGCGCCAGACGAGGCCAGGCAGCGGGCGATGTTGTTCTTCAGGCCATAATCAATGGCAACAATATGATGTGCCGGGTTGTCGGCGGTGCCATAGCCGTCTTCCAGCGTCCAACGTGTCTGGTCCCAACTATAGGTCTGGGTGCAGCTGACGCCGGCGGCAAGGTCCATGCCCTCCAGGCCGGGCCATTCCTGCGCCTGGGTCATGAGGGCAGGGATGTCAAATTTGCCATCGGGTGAATGACAGACCACACCATTGGGCGCGCCGCCTTCGCGGATGACATTCGTTAACAGCCGTGTGTCGACACCGGTGATGCCGATCAGGTTTTGGCCCTTCAGCCATTTATCCAGATGGCTGGTGGCGCGATAGTTTGATGGTTCCGTAATCGCCTGGCGCAAAACAAGACCGCGGGCAGCGGCTGTGTTTGTCTCCAGGTCTTCGGCGTTGGTGCCGACATTGCCGATATGGGGAAAAGTAAAAGTGATGATCTGCCCGGCATAGGATGGGTCGGTCAGAATTTCCTGATAGCCTGTCATCGATGTATTAAAGCAGACTTCGCCCACTGCATCGCCCGTAGCGCCGATACCGTGTCCCCAAAAAATGTCGCCACTCGCCAGTACCAATACGGCAGTAATCCCCCCATGGGGTGGTGTCGATTTGTCTGGCGACGAATTGGGCATGCATTCTCCAACCTGTAGGACCATCAAGGCGAACCAGTGTAGTTGGCTGCCATTGGCTGCAATTATCTGCAAAGGCTTGGCCCCTTGGGCAAATTGCACGGGACCATAAGCAAAAGATACCCTAAGGTCAAGTGATTCAAAGCTTTAATTAACTCAATAAAATCAATGGGTTATGATGGGCCAACTTGTTTGCCATCTGATAACATTTGGTATAGAGTCATCGACCTTTCCCCGAGTATGCGTTTGATGGGGTGATCCTGCCGAGTGTTGCACGTGTAAAAACTGCAGCAGGCGTTACTAAGGGGTGAAGCATGCTGCGTAAACAGCTTGCGGAATCTTTGGCCGATGCAATGCGTGCCAGGGACAAGTTAAAGACAGGGACTTTGCGGTTGATCCTGGCCGCCATCAAAGACCGAGACATTGCCAGCCGTGACGGTGACAACCACGATGGCGTAAGTGACGAAGAAATTTTGCAGATCCTGCAAAAGATGGTGCGTCAGCGCCGCGAGTCCATTGTCACCTACGAAGAAGCCGGCCGTGCCGAACTGGCCGAGCAGGAACTGGCTGAAATTGTCGTCATCGAAGATTTTTTGCCGCGCCAGATGGAACCGTCAGAAATTGACGAAGCCGTCAAAGCCACCGTTGCCGACCTGGGTTGCGAATCGATTCGCGACATGGGCAAGCTGATGAGTGCGCTGCGCGACAAATATAATGGGCAGATGGATTTCGGCAAAGCCTCAGGCCTAGCCAAGGAAATGCTGCAATAGCGACGCTTTTCGTTTCCTTGTGACATCATTCTACAAATTGACTTTGGTCCACCCTGCCAGGGGGGATAAACTGCGGCCATGCGATTCCAGCCAGACTTTTTAGATGAACTGCGAATGCGGCTTTCCCTGGCCGACTATATTGGCCGTCGCGTTCGGCTGACGCGCAAGGGGCGCGAACATACTGGCCTGTGCCCCTTCCACAGTGAAAAGACGCCGTCCTTTACGGTGAATGAAGAAAAGGGATTCTATCATTGTTTTGGTTGTGCGGCTCATGGCGACATCATCAAATTTGCAATGGAAACAGAATCCCTGTCCTTCCCAGAAGCCATAGAGCGACTGGCGGATGAAGCCGGGCTGGCCCTGCCCGTGCAAACCGAGGTTGACCGTCAGGAAACAGCAAAAAGGGGTGAGCTGCATGATGTGATGGAAGCGGCAACCCACTGGTTTGAAAGCCAGTTACAGTCGTCCAAGGGCCAACAGGCGCGGGATTATCTGCGCGATCGAGGGCTTAGTGCTGAGACAATTGCCAATTTTCGCCTGGGCGTGGCCGTGAGCGGTCGCACCCATATGCGTGATGCCCTGTTGGCTCGCAAATTTACAGAACAGCAATTGATCGACACGGGCCTGGTGATCAAGCCCGAAGATGGCGGCCAGGCCTATGACCGGTTTCGGGACCGGATCATGTTCCCCATCACGGATGCGCGTAACAAGATCGTCGCCTTTGGCGGTCGTGCGCTGGGCGACGCCAAGGCGAAATATCTGAACTCGCCCGAGACCAGCCTGTTCCATAAAGGGCACCTTTTGTACAATTTGCCCAAAGCGCGCGAGACGTCTCGTTCCAAAGATCGGCTGATCGTCGTCGAGGGCTATATGGATGTCATCGCTATTACCCAAGCGGGCTTTGGCGAATCGGTTGCGCCCTTGGGCACGGCGCTGAGCGAACAACAGATCCAGCAATTGTGGCGCCTGACACCAGAACCCATCCTGTGCTTTGACGGCGACAACGCAGGCGTGCGAGCATCCGAGCGGGCCATGGAACGCGTGCTGCCTTTGTTAAAACCGGCCCATTCGTTGCGATTTGCCTATCTGCCCAAGGGGGAGGATCCAGACAGCTTGGTGATGACAGCTGGTCCTGGTGCCTTTGAAAATATCCTTGGCCAGGCCAAGTCATTGATCGACGTGTTGTGGGATACAACCTTGGCGCAAGGGTCCATCGACACGCCAGAACGCCGTGCGGGCTTTCGGTCGCGCCTGATTGATGCGGCCAAGACCATCGGCGATGACGATGTCCGGCGTTTTTACCTGTCAGACCTGGGTGACCGGTTCAAAGATTTAGGTCGGCCTGGCAATAAATGGCTGGGCAATAATCGGCTGGGCAATGGCGGGTCCTTCGTGCCCCAGCGCGGCGGGCAATTTGGCCGCAATCGACAAGGTAAAGGTGGGTGGCATAATGGCGGTCGCGGCAACCGGTTCGAGCCTGCTGTCAGCCCCGAGCTGTTGCGGACCAATTTGGCGCAAAAAGAATCGTCCATGGCGCCTCGGCGTGAAAAGTTACTGATTCGCGCCATTCTTAACCATCCGGCTTTGCTGGAAACGCTCGAGGAAGACCTTATAAAGGTAGAGTTTTCCAGTGTAGAGCTTGACAAAATGCATGCAGCAATCATAGGTATTGCTGTAGAATCTAGGGCGAATAGTGTCGACCTTGAAAGCAGCACCCTTAAGAACCATCTAATGGAGCGTGGTTTTAGCGAAGAATTAGCGCGCCTTGAAGCGGACCGATCGCTGATTAGCGATGGTTTTGCCAGTGCCGATGCACCGTTGGAAACAGCAGCACAAGGAATTGCACAGCTGATCGAAGCATCCCAGTTGCACATGTTGCAGGGCGAATTGCAGCAGGCCGAACTGGATGCAGCGGACGGTCTGGCAGACACAGAATTAGAACGCGCAGCCTTGCGGATACGCAAACTGCGAGAACAGATAGTGGTCTTATCACAGCGAATTGCCGATGCAGGTGACGTCGCATTATAGGTCCAAACCAGGTAGGGAATTCTACCGCGAAGATATGTCAGCCTCGGTTGGCAATAAAGTTGGCGAAAGCCTGTGGAAGCGAGTGATCTATGGCGAAAAATACAGCTGAGGCCGTCAAAACCAATGACGAACCTGAAGAAACCGGTGGCAGCCCGCTAGTTGATGCTGGCCAAGAGGCCGTCAAAAAAATGGTGACTGCCGCGAAAGAACGCGGTTACGTCACCTATGACCAGGTCAACAAGGCCCTGCCACAGGACCAGCTGTCTTCTGAACAAATTGAAGACATTATGGCGATGATCTCTGAAATGGGGATCAACATCGTCGAAAATGATGAAACAGAAGAAGGTGCTGAAACCACACCTACTGCGGGTAAACCAGCCAAAGCTGAAGAAGTAGATCGGACGGATGACCCTGTGCGCATGTATCTGCGCGAAATGGGCAGTGTGGAGCTGTTGTCCCGACAGGGCGAGATTGCCATCGCCAAGCGTATTGAGGCGGGCCGCAACGCCATGATCGATGGCCTGTGCCAAAGCCCGATCACGTTTGAAGCCATGACCGACTGGCATGACCACTTGGCCGACGAAACAATGTTGCTGCGCGACATCATCGATCTGGACGCCACCTATGGCGGCGGCCCCAATGCCAAAAACCCAAACAAAACCCTGGGTGCTGTGTTGTCCGGACGCGGCCTCAGCATCGAAGAAAACGACAAGGCGCCAGCGACGGAAGAACAAGAACGCAAGGACGCTGAAACAAAAGCCAATGGCGGCGTCGAAAAAGAACCTGAAAAAGAAGACGAAGACAAGGATGACGAAGAAACCAACGTTTCGCTGTCCGTCATGGAAGAACGCCTGAAGCCCGAGGTCATCCAAAAATTCGAACAGATCGCCGGTATCTTCAAAAAGCTGAAGAAGCTGCAACACGACCGTATTGAAGCCCATGTGTCTGAAGTCACGTTTTCTTCAGCGCGCGAAAAACGCTATCAGGGCCTCAAACATGATCTGATTGCTCTGGTCGACAGCGTGCATTTGAACAACAACAAGGTCGAATCGCTGGTTGATCAGCTTTATGGCTATAACCGCCGCATCATGAACCTACAGGGCCAATTGTTACGTCTGGCCGAAGGCCACAAGGTCAACCGGATTGACTTCCTGACTGAATATCGCGGCCGTGAACTTGATCCAAGCTGGATTAATTATGTCGCTGGCCTGAGAAGCAAAGGCTGGAAGGCCTTCGCCTCCAAGGAAGTTGAAAAGATTGTCGATATTCGCCATTCTATTGCCGAGGTTTCCAAGCTGGCGGGTCTGCCGGTCGTCGAATTCCAGCGCATTGTCCGTGCTGTGCAAAAGGGTGAACGCGAAGCCCGCATCGCCAAAAAGGAAATGGTGGAAGCCAATCTGCGCCTGGTGATCTCGATTGCCAAAAAATACACCAATCGTGGCCTGCAATTCCTTGATCTGATTCAGGAAGGCAATATTGGCCTGATGAAAGCGGTTGATAAGTTTGAGTATCGCCGCGGTTACAAATTCTCGACCTATGCTACATGGTGGATCAGGCAGGCGATTACCCGGTCCATTGCCGACCAGGCCCGGACCATCCGTATTCCCGTGCATATGATCGAAACGATTAACAAGCTGGTGCGCACGTCGCGTCAGATGCTGCACGAAATTGGTCGTGAGCCGACGCCGGAAGAACTGGCTGAGAAGCTGTCCATGCCGCTCGACAAAGTGCGCAAGGTTCTCAAGATTGCCAAAGAGCCGATCTCACTCGAGACACCCATTGGTGATGAAGAAGACAGCCATCTGGGCGACTTCATCGAAGACAAGAATGCGATCCAGCCGGTGGATGCGGCTATTCAGGACAATCTGCGGTCGACCACGACCCGTGTTCTGGCCAGCCTGACCCCGCGTGAAGAACGCGTGTTGCGCATGCGATTTGGCATTGGTATGAATACCGACCACACGTTGGAAGAAGTTGGCCAGCAATTCTCGGTCACACGCGAACGTATTCGCCAGATCGAAGCCAAGGCTCTGCGCAAGCTCAAGCATCCAAGCCGGTCACGCAAACTGCGCAGCTTCCTCGACGTTTAATAATTCGCGGTCTATTCGGCACTAAAAAAGCCCGCTGGTGAGAGCCAGCGGGCTTTGTTTTTTCTGAGGGTCGCGACTGCGGCACATGGTACCGCGAGCGAAATGGACCTAGACCATCGAGCTCAGAGTGTCCCGCGTGCCGACCAGCTCGGCCATCATCAGTATTGTCTGTTCGTCCTTCGATGAAATCGAAATGCCAGTACAGCCAGAGCTTTCCCATGGGGCATAGCGTTCTTTGATGCGCTCGACAGGACCGACCAGGTTCTGGGCATCGAGATAATCATCAGGCACGGCTTCTTCGGCTTCTTTCTTGTGACCGGCCAGATACAGTTCCTGGATACGCTTGGCTTCGTCGGGGAAACCAGCATTTGCCATGCGGTCATTATGGAAGTTTTTGTCCTTGTGACCCATGCCGCCAACATAAAGCGCAACGCCTGGCTTCATGCGTGCAAGGGCGTCCTTGACATCGTCCTGGATGATGACACCGATACCGGCCTGAATTTCAAAGTCATCAAAGCCTTTGCCATTGCCCGCGCGTTTGAATCCTTCTTCCAACCAGGGGCGGAAGGTCTTCATGGCGTCTGGATGCCAACCAAGGGGCAGCCAACCCTGGCACTTTTCAGCAGTCAGTCGCACCATGATTTCAGTGCCGGACCCTGTCCAGATCGGGATATTCGGGTTTGGGTGCAAAATCGACATCAGTGGCTTGCCGATGCCCATGGTACCTTCGCCATGATACGGCAGCTGGATCTGCTTGCCGTCATGGGACACGGGTCCCTGACGGGCAAAGACCTTTTGCATAATCTCGATATAATCTTTCAGCCAATTATAGGGGCTGCCCCAGGGGCGGCCATACCAGCCCTCAACGATTTGTGGTCCAGACAGGCCAAGACCGGCAATCATGCGGTCGCCGCCAGCCATGGCATCGATGGTCGCTGCCTGCATGGCGGCCATGGTGGGTGTGCGGCCAGAACACTGCATAATCGCGGTGCCCAGGCGAATGCGGTCAGTAATGGCAGCAATATAGGCCAGGGGGGTTGTAGCGTCCGAGCCGTAGGCCTCGGCCGTCCAGACGGAATCAAAGCCCAGCTTTTCTGCCAGCTTCACGGTCTCAAACGGGATATCCATATGCGCGCCGGAATAACCCAGCATCAGTCCAAGTTTCATCAGATCCTCCAGATCAAAAGGGCCCGCCGCCTGTCTCAACAAAGCGGCAAGGCCTGAAAAAGTCTGCCCCAAGCCTAGAGCGATCCCTGGTTGAGCGCAATATAGCAACCACAGGCAAGTGGCATCAATTCAGCTTGCATTTTCACTGTGCCTTTATGCTTTGCCTTGCGCGACCAAACTGCTATCCACTGCGACCAGACCGATTGCTATGGGGGCCTGTAGCTCAGCTGGTTAGAGCCGTCCGCTCATAACGGACTGGTCGCAGGTTCGAGTCCTGCCGGGCCCACCATCATTTTCGGAGAACAAAACGACGGCGATCCGTCGTTTTGCGGAAATGATCCCCCGGAGGGACGTTGATCATGGAAATCCGACTATTCACCCATCAGGATTGTGCCGTCATTTCTGCCGCCTTCATGGCGCTGGGGTGGAACACGCCCGTCGAGCAATACGAGAAGTATTTCGAAGAACAACAGTCGGGCGAACGCGATGTGTTCATCGCGACGGTTGGTGAAGAATTCGCCGGCTACGCCACCATCCATTGGTCACCTCCATATCAGCCTTTCAAGGATGCCGATATTCCAGAGTTACGGGATCTGAATGTTTTGCCAAAGTTCCGTAGGCAGGGGGTTGGGACTGCGCTGATCAAGCATGCAGAAGATGTTGTTTCACCACGATCTGACACCATTGGTATTGGCGTCGGCATGTATCCTGACTATGGCAATGCCCAGCGCCTCTATGTGCAGCTGGGTTATATCCCTGATGGCCGGGGCCTGACCTATAGGGCCAAGCCTCTTTTGCCGATGGAGGCGACCGTCAATGACGATGATCTTGTGCTTTTTTTTACAAAGGAACTGAAGGTCTAGGCCTCGGCGCTTGGCCGTGCTGATACCGCGGCCAGCCATCGATGGGTGTTTTCGTGGGCGTCAGTGGGGCCCTGTTTGATCCAGCGGGCAAAGCCGCACAACACGAAGGCTGTAATGTCAGCGATAGTAAAACGATCACCGGCGATATATTCGGATTCGCCGAGACGCGTGTTGATCCACTCAAAAGATTCCGTTGCTCTGGCTTGACCACGATCAACCAGATCGGGCAATTGATCATAATTGGTGGTGCCCGTGAGCGAGCGGTTCACGAATCCGGGGTTAGAATTGCGGAAAGCCTCGGCGACGGCACCCATGGCTTCCAACTCGATCCGCCTGTCCCACATCATGATCTGCGCCCGCTCTAATGGTGTTGTGCCCAATAGGTTTGGTTCGGGGTGCAGCCCTTCCAGATAATGGCAGATGGCGGTTGATTCGGATAGAATGTCCCCGTCGTCGGTTTCCAGTGCGGGCACCGCGGCCGAAGGGTTGATCGCCAAAAATTCCGGATTCAATTGAGCGCGCGTGCCCAGATCCACTTCCTCTACAGGGATGTCCAGGCCCTTTTCGGCGATAAATATGCGGACGCGGCGGGGGTTGGGGGCTTGGGCATAGTCATACAGTTTCATCGGCGTAAGCTCCTTGAGGCAGAACGAAGGGATAGTAGACACGAACTTTTTGGAATTGGCCAGTGTCTCAACGGCTTAGGGGGCATAGTCAGACAAAGGCTTTTCTTCCGGATACAGGTCTTCAAGCGCGTGGGTGCGCCCGTCTTCACCGACGATACGCGCATGCATACGGCTAAGCTCCCTGGGTTCTTTGACCCCACAAGAGTGGGCGATCATGCCGACTTCGTAGTTCATATTCTTGACATAATTGGCGACCCGTTCGGCCTTGTTTGTCGGGTCCAACCCCTGTTGCAGCTTTTCATCATGGGTCGTGACGCCGGTGGGGCAAGTATTTTTGTTGCACTGCAAGGCCTGGATACACCCCAGCGCAAACATGAAGCCACGAGCAGATGTGATGTAGTCTGCGCCCATACAGATGGCCCAGGCGACTTCGGCCGGGGTAACCAGTTTGCCCGACGTAATGATCCGGATGCGGCCCTTCAGCGCGTGGCGGTTCAGGACATCGACAACGATGGGCAGGCTTTCGCTGATCGGCAGGCCGACATAATCCATTAACGGGGCGGGGGCCGCGCCCGTGCCGCCATCGGCACTGTCGATGGTGATGAAGTCCGGCGCGCTCTCGGGGCCGCGCCGCAGTATCTCGACACACAGTTCATCAACCCAGCCATAGGCCCCGATCACGACTTTGAACCCGGTTGGCTTGCCGGTGATCGAACGCACCAGCTCTATTGCATCCAACAGGTCGCTGATCGAGTTGATCTCGGGGTGCCGGTTGGGGCTGATCGAATCTTCGCCAGCCGGAATGCCGCGAATGGCCGCAATTTCCTCGGTGACTTTCTCGCCCGGCAAGATGCCGCCTTTGCCTGGCTTGGCACCCTGACTTAGTTTGATCTCGAACATTTTTATTTCGTCATGGGCGGCGAGGGCTTTTAGTTTGTCCCTGTCGAAACCACCTTCGGCGTTGCGCACCCCATATTTAGCGGTACCGATCTGGAAAACCAGGTCGCATCCTCCGTCTAGGTGATAAGGCGACAGGCCACCTTCACCGGTGTTCAACCAACACCCGGCTTTCTTGGCGCCGTTCGACAGGGCCAAGACGGCGGGCTTCGAGATGGCACCAAAACTCATGGCCGAAATATTAAACAGAGAACTTGTTGTGTAGGGGTGTTCACAATAAGGGCCAAAGGTCAGTGGCCCGGGGTCCAGGGCGTCAACCCGCATGGTCGGGAAAAGGCAATTAACGAACATCACCGTGCCGATGGGCGTCAGCAGGCGCGTTGACCCAAAGGCCACCGTATTGTCCAGGTCTTTGGCCGCCTGATAGACCCAGCCCCGCTGGGCCCGGTTGAACGGCAATTCCTCTCGATCGGCAGCAAAGAAGTATTGCCGAAAAAATATTCCCATATCTTCAAAGACATAGCGAAGGTGTCCCAAGACGGGGAAGTTTCGCAGAATGGCGTGTTGGCGCTGGGTCTTGTCATAGATGTAAAGACCAATGATGCCCAAGACGGCCAGCCCAATGCTCAGGACAAATATAGACGCCGTCAGCGAGAGCCCTCGCTCTACAAATGATGTGAATCGGTCGCTAAACATGAACGGTCTCCGTCAAGGGGGTGGTTGTTACATTGTTCAATATAGATAGGCGAAATTAGCACAGTTTCTTGTTTTTATCCGCAGTCCCTATGGTATCTATGGGCCCAACGTAAAGAATCAAAAACAAAGGATTAGTCCATGACGATTAGTTTTGAAGGTAAAGTTGCCATTGTCACCGGTGCCGGTGGTGGTTTGGGCCGCTCTCACGCGCTGGAACTTGCGCGCCGTGGCGCCAAGGTTGTGGTGAACGATCTGGGCGGGACGCTTGATGGGACCGGTGGGTCCAGTGACGCTGCCGAGGCTGTTGTTGCAGAGATTAAAGCCCTGGGCGGCGACGCCATTTCAGACGGTTGCAGCGTTACCGATGAAGCCGGTGTTGCCAATATGGTGCAGCGCACCATGGACACCTTTGGTCGCATTGATGTCCTGATCAACAATGCGGGCATATTGCGCGACAAAAGCTTTGCCAAAATGACCATGGACGACTTCAGAGCCGTCCTGGACGTTCATCTGATGGGGACAGTCATTTGTTCCAAGGCGGTTTGGGCCATCATGAAAGAACAGCAATATGGTCGTATCGTGGTCACCACGTCTGTGACCGGCCTGTATGGCAACTTTGGTCAGACCAATTATGGTGCGGCCAAATTGGGCATTATCGGCTTCCAGCATTCGCTGAAAGAAGAAGGACGCAAAGACAATATCCGGGTCAATACAATCGCACCAATAGCTGCGACCCGCATGACCATTCCGCTGATGGGCGAAGGGTCGGTTGACATGTACAAGCCAGAACAAGTGACGGCTGCAGTGATGTTCCTGGCCAGTGAAGATGCGCCAACGGGTGCCATCCTGAGTGCTGGTGGCGGCATTGTGGCCCGCCCCATCATGGTCGAGACTGAAAGCAAGTTCATCGGCCGCGACCTGACCGCTGAAGACGTTGCCGCCAATTTCGATGCGATATCTGATCTGTCGACTGCGCTGCCACTTGAAAACGGGGGTGCCCAGGGGGCCAAAAACGGTGCTGCCATCCAGGCTGGCATGGCGGACGCCGAATAGGTTGTCCGCTTAAGCGAGAATACAGATGTCCCTTCGCCTCATAGAAATTTATGTAGACGCGGGGCATTCAGATACATTGGCCGCCATTGCTGAACAGCAAGAGGCGGTCGATTGCTATGTGGGGGCTGTCGCTGAAGACGGTCGGCAGACGGTCCGTATTCTGGTCAGTCCCTCTAACCAGCAAGCAATATTGGACCAAATCCAGACGGCGTTGTCTGGGTCTGATGGATGGCGCGTCGTCTTGCTGCCGGTCGAAGCCGCCTTGCCAGAGCCCCCCAAAAGCGAGGGGAAAAAGATATTACCCAGCAGTAAAACAGCAACCCGCGAAGAATTGTTGAGTGATATCCGAACAGGCACCAGGATGGACCGCGCCTATCTGATGCTGACATTTTTGTCGACTATTGTGGCGGCGATTGGGCTCTTGAACGACAATGTCGCCGTCCTGATCGG
>SMVA01470413.1_pt1 | contig 23344 bp, 22 predicted proteins | sample 2456451 | NCBI WGS metagenome assembly SMVA01 (sample SAMN11095933, study PRJNA526329) | marine sediment metagenome | biome: Marine sediment; feature: Surficial sediment; material: Deep marine sediment; isolation source: Hadal surficial sediment | place: Pacific Ocean | collected 2014-05 | depth... | reverse complement strand
TCAACCGAAACGAGCATCAGATACACCTTACGCAGTGGAAGTAGAAGTTGGAAAAACCTATTTTTGGTGCGCTTGTGGTCAAAGTAAGTCGCAGCCGTTCTGTGATGGCTCTCATAAAGATACAGATTTTACACCTGTAAAATATGAGGCACTACAATCCGACAAGGTATTCTTCTGCGGTTGTAAAAATACAAAATCACAGCCGATGTGTGATGGTAGTCACAAAATATAACACGTGTGGGTAGTACGCTCCCTTCGGTCGCCGGACGCGCTGACAGCGCGCCCGCTGCCACAGGCGTTATTGCGCAATGCCGCTCTAGAAATTCTTTCGAGTTAACCAGGAAGGGTGCCGCATCAGTCAGAGTTACCAGCATCAAATCCGCCACGTGGCGGATCAAACTTTTTGTTCTATCCTGGTGCCTCTTATAACCAGAAAACGTTCCCGCGGGAACGTGCCTCCGATTCTGGGTGTGCTATCTTGAAGTTCATGGACTATGGCAAGCGCAAGGAATTTTTCATTGGTGCCACTCGTTGTTTGCGGCTTCGCGTTCGCTTCGCAACGTGCACTGCCGTGATTTCACAGTGGTGCCAAATAACAAGAAAAGGAACTGGACGGTTTCGCCGCCAGTTCTTTTGGCGTTATGTTTTCGCTCAATGTGAGCAGCTAAAATTATCCACCATGATGTATTGTGTAATCTAAATCACTAGGAGTGTATATGAAATCAATTCTCACCCTATTAAGCATAATGGTATTGCTTACTCTTCCTGGATGTAAGCTGCTTCAGGTGAAAGGAGAAGTCGGTGGCGTAGAAGTTGAGGCTAAAACTAAAGACAGCAAAGCTGATAACGAGGGAATATTTTGTCCGCCCGGACAAGCTAAAAAGGGTAATTGCTAATATGCAACTTAACAAGTGCAGCAAGCAACGTCCAAGCAAGCTTGCGCTGGACCTCTATTTTGCGGCTTCGCCGCTACAGTTCGGTCGCTTCTGCAGGCGTTAACATCAAGCTGGTAATCATTTTGGGCAGAAAGAATGAGATTTGTAATCGCAGGAATTTTAATAGCCCTTTATATATTTATCATTTTGGCAAATTCAAAGGGAATAGAGGGTATTGATACACTCGTAAGCTATCTCCTTGGAACAATTATAGCGCCAGCTATCATTGCGGCATTATTCTGCATACCCAAATATGGAAGGAATAATAAACGTTTTTTCAGAGTATTTAACGTTATTCTTTTATTGGTAGTTCTCGGTCAATTTGGGAAATTGGCTGAGGTTATTGAAGCATCTAACAAGCCCCCTCAAACAGTACTTGGAGCAAATAATAAAGTTGAGATAATTGTTCCTGGATCGTGGAATATCAAAGAACCGCCGAATGAAAACATAGTACTAAACCTCAGTGACAGCTCAGGTTATTTAAATATTATCGTAGGTTATGAACACACAGGAGACGATCGCCTTCAATTGGAACACTATGCTCAGCTTATCGGGAGTCATTTCAAGGAAAGCGCACCAGATTTTAGGTCTTTATCTGATATTCAAAAATGTGATTCAACTAAATTGGAATGTGTATTTCAGGTTGCGAATACAATCAACGGAGAAAAAGGCACTATAACCATTTTAGCATCTCTAAGCGCAGAAGACGGATACTATAATTTTATGGCTATCACTAATCCCGGACTATTTGAAACTTATAAAGATGATATTTTTAATGCTCTGATATCTTTGGATGAGATTCAGAAATAAATGTTAACAAGCGCAGGTGCATGTCCCGCTTCACTGACAGCTACCTGCCAGCTGTGAGTAGTATCACTGAAAGCGAGACGGACTACCTATACCACGTGGCGGATCAAGCTTTTCGTTCTATCCTGGTGCCTCTTATAACCAGAAAACGTTCCCGCGGGAACGCCGCCCGCCGGGCTGCGATCAGCGAAACGCCGTCGGGGACGCCCAGTCCCTACAAACGTCGATAATCCAGTGGCGGCGTCCGGTCTCCCAATAGCGGCTGGTAGTTGAAATCCGCACCGCGTTGCTCAAGCCACTCCTCGTGCGCCTGCTCTACGATAGCCGGGTTTTCGAACAGGGTGATGGCGGTTAAGGCCATGCTTTTTGCGGCCAGCAGCATACCCTTATGGCCTATGCTGGTGCCGCCGGCTGCCACGGCTTGCCAGGTGTGGGCAGAGGTGCCCGGTACCCAGGTGGCGGTGTTAAGACCCACCGTAGGCGCCATCCAGCTGACATCACCCACATCAGAAGAACCAGAGCTGTGGTCTATTTCCTCGGAGAACTCTGTGATGGTCTTTTCAGAGCCCAACTGACGTGGTGGTTTGTCGGTATAGGTTGCCACCAGTGCCTCGGCAAAGCGCTGCTCCGCGGCGTCGTATTCAATGCCGCCGTAACTCTGCAGGGCGTCGTTCATAACCCGGGCCAGGGTGACATTGGGAAGAATATTGTAGTTGCCATGGATGACCTCCCACTCTACCTCGGTATCGGTGCCCAGGGCGGCGCCGCGAGCGGCATTTTCAACCCAGCTCCATATGGGCCGCAGTTGTTCCGGGTTGGGAGCGCGCACATAGTAAAAGGCCTCGGCTTCCTCAGGCACCACATTCGGGGCGAGGCCACCCTTGGTAATAACGTAGTGAATGCGCGAACTGGTGGGCACATGTTCGCGCATTAAATTAACCATATGATTCATGGCTTCGACGCCATCCAGTGCCGAGCGGCCGCGCTCCGGTGCCGCTGCGGCGTGGGAGGCCACGCCCTTGAAGCGGAATTTCGCCGAGCGGTTGGCCAGGGTCGTGCCGGGCCGGGCATTGTTCTGGTCACTGGCATGCCAGTGGATAACCGTATCAACATCTTCAAACAGGCCGGCGCGCACCATGTATACCTTACCCGAGCCACCTTCTTCCGCCGGGCTGCCATAAAGGCGAATAGTGCCGGGGGTGCCTGAGGAGGCGAGCCAGTTTTTGGCGGTGATGGCGGCAGCCACGGAGCCGACCCCAAACAGGTGGTGCCCGCAGGCATGACCGGCGCTGCCATCTTCAATTGCCAGTCGTTGCGGCAGTGCCTGTTGTGAAATTCCGGGCAGGGCGTCGAATTCAGCCAGTATGCCGATGACCGGTTTGCCGCTGCCGTAGCTGGCCACAAAGGCGGTGGGAATGCCTGCCACTCCGGCGCTGATGGTAAATCCCGCATTGCGCAATTGCTGTTGTAACAACTGGCTGCTGCGCGTCTCCTGGTAACCGACTTCCGCCCACTCCCAGATCTGTTGGGCCATATCAATATAGGAGCTGCTGCTTTTCTGTATAGTTGCGGCCACTTGATCTGCATTTACTGAACCTGCTTGATCACTGGCGTTGCTGGTCAGGGATACGGTCAGCAGCAAGATAGACGTGAGGAAATATTTTTTCATTTTTTGAATACCCTGTTATAGGCTGATTACATGCATAGTGTAGATGAAAAAGTTCTGGCACAAGTCCTTGAATGGCTGCCGACGCAAGCTCCCGTGTGGTTGTGTACGATTGTGGCAACCTACGGTTCTTCGCCGCGCCCGGTCGGCTCGTTGTTTGCCTGCAACGCTGCCGGTGAGACGGTGGGTTCTTTGTCCGGGGGTTGCGTAGAGGAAGACCTGGTGGCTCGTATAGTCGCCGGCGGGGAAGATGTTCAGCACACACAGGTGCTGGAGTATGGTGTCAGCGCCGAGGAAAACGAGCGGCTGGGCCTGCCCTGTGGTGGCAAACTGGAAGTGTTGCTGGAGCCGCTGGACAACTTGGCACTGGCACATATTCAGGAATTACACGCCGCCGTGCACAACCGCAGCGCCCTGCGCAGAGAGGTTTGTGTTGAAGATGGCAGCCGCAGCCTGCATGCCACGGACGGCTATGCGCCCCTGCAATTTGCAGACGGTACGCTGCGTCACGTGTTTGGGCCGCGTTACCGGCTGTTGCTGGTCGGGGCTGGCCAGTTGTCACAAACCATTTCCGAACTCGCCGTGGCCATGGATTACCAGGTCTATGTGTGCGATCCCCGCCGCGAATTGTTGGCCAATTGGGGCGGGGCCGATGTACAGTTAATCGGTGGTATGCCCGATGATGCGGTGCGCAACTACGCCACTGATACCGACAGCATCGTATTGACCCTGACCCACGATCCCCGCATCGACGACATGGCGCTGATGGAGGCCCTGCAGCACGATCTTTTTTATATCGGTGCATTGGGTTCGGCCCGCACCAGTGCCGCCCGTCGCGAGCGCCTGTTGCAGCTTGATATCAGCGCAGCAGAACTGGATAGGTTGCACGCGCCGGTGGGCTTGCCCATTGGCAGTAAAACACCCATGGAAATAGCCATTGCGGTGTTGGCTCAATTAACGCAGTTACGCTCAGCCCGGGTAAAGGCAATGGCATGAACACGGGAGTGTTGGTGCTGGCGGCGGGCTTTTCACGTCGTTTCGATGGCGACAAACGCTTGTTTCAAGTCGAAGGAGGCAAGCCGCTGCTGCACATGACCGTGGAGAATGTATTGACGACTGGCCTGCCCTGCCGGGTATGTATCAGGCCCGATGACGAGCAGGTGCGCGATTTATTACTGACCATGGGCGTGCAGTCCATTGATTGCAGTGAGGCGCATCTGGGTATGGGCGCCACCCTGGCCCAGGGGATCACCGCCGTAACCGATTGGGATGCTGCACTTATTGCACTGGGCGATATGGCCTGGGTGTTGCCGGAAACATACCGGCAACTGGCCGCCGGCCTGCAATCAGCCGCTATTGTACAACCCGAGTACGATGGCCAGCCGGGTAACCCGGTGGGTTTTACCCGCCGTTATTACCCGCAATTGCGCACCCTGACCGGCGGCGATGAGGGTGGCCGCGCTATCTTGCGCATGCATGCCGACAGGGTACTCAGGGTGGCCGTTGGAGACCCCGGCATCCATCGCGATCTTGATTACATCTCTTAACGAAAGGCGGGTGTCATAATTGCCCCGTCAATCTTATAATCCCTACCTGGATTGTAGAATTCTGAGGTTTTCATTTGGATACTCATTGGCTGGATTCTGCCAGTGATCGACTGGCGCAGGCGCGGCGATTGGCATTACTGCAATTGCAGCGCCTGGCCGACCCCCGGCGTGTCAGGCAGATAAAGGGCGCACTGTATGCGCTGGCCGGGCTGTGGCTGTTGCTGGCTGTGGCAAATATGGTGTGGGCGCTATTGCCACAGCCGCAAGCGGTTGAGATTGCCGGGCCCAGCCTCAATCCCCTGCAGAGCTCACCTGGCAGCCAACAGCGCGTGGACGTCAATATAGAGGAAGTGGTGGCCTGGAATTTATTTGGCACGGCGGCCAGCAAGCCTGTACCCAGGGCGCAAATTGAAGAGCAGGGTGCCGGTAGCGACTCGGGCGACCTCAACGGTATTGAGAATACCGCCAAGGAAACCAAACTAAACCTCAAGTTGCAGGGCATTGTTGCCTCCAGTGATGTGGACTCGGCGCGGGCCATTATTGAAAACAAGCGCAAGCAAAAACAGTACGCTGTGGGCGACAAATTGCCTGTGTCCGGCAAGGTTACCGTGGCCAAGATTCTGCTCGATCGGGTGGTGCTGGACAACGGTGGTAAATATGAGCTGCTGATGTTGTTTGACAAGAGCGCTCTCGCCGCTGCCCCTATGCAATCGGCGCGGACCCCGGCCAAACCAGCGCGCAAGCTGGATAGACGTGGCAACAGGGATGTTACCCAAATGGCAGAGGCCTACCGGAAGCGCCTGTACACTAATCCGCAGTCGCTGTCAGATGTGGTGAAAATTGCCGCTGTGCGGCAGGATGGCCAACTCAAGGGCTACCGGGTCAGTGCCGGCAAGGACAGAAAGCAGTTTGAAAGCCTGGGTTTTCGCGCCAATGATATTGTTACCGGCGTCAATGGTGTCGAATTGACTGATCCGGGCAAGGCCATGGAACTGTACCGCATTATGCGCAGCGCGGAAGAGGCCAGTTTCAGTGTGCTGCGCGGCGACGAAGAAATAACCCTGGTAGTCGGACTGGGGGATGTCGCAGACAGCAAGTAACAGAGCTGTCATAATCTGAAAAATAATATGAGTGCTTTTTTTGTCTACATATAATCAATCTCGCTACATGATCAAACGCATACTGGGTGTTTTCCTGCTGGGCTTTTGCTGCTCGACTGTTTTCGCCCAGGATTTTACGGTTAATCTCAAGGAAACCGATATCCAGGAGTTGATCAAGTTCGTGGCCGAGGCAACCGGTACCACTATCGTGGTAGACCCCAAGGTCAAGGGCACGGTCAAGGTGATATCCTCCAAGCCAGTCTCCAGCAGCGAACTGTACGATTTGTTTCTCTCCATTCTCGATGTGCACGGCTATACCGCGGTGCGCAGCGGCAACGTGGTACGGGTTATCCCGTCCAAAGATGCCCGCTCGTCGCCGGTGCGGGTGACCAGCGGCAGCCTGGACCCCAGTGATGAGTACGTTACCCAGGTCATCCGGCTGGAGAATATATCAGCGGCCAAATTAATACCGGTGTTACGCCCCCTGGTGCCGCAGCAGGCGCATATGGCCGCCTATGCACCGGCCAATGCCATAATTATTTCGGATGTGGCGGCCAATATAGAGCGTATCCGCCAAATCATCCAAAGCATAGACCTCAGCGCTGTCTCCGAGACCGAGATTCTAACCCTGCGCTACGCGGTCGCTGAAGATGTTGTGCGTATTCTTGACCAGCTCAACAAGACCCAGGCCAAGAAGTCCGGAGCACCGGAGCCCGAGGTGTTGTTGGTGGCTGACAAGCGCACCAACAGCGTGCTGATTAACGGCGATGAGCTGGAGCGGGCGCGTATGCGCGAGTTGATAAAGCATCTGGATACACCGCTGGAACAAAGCGGGAACGTCAAGGTTATCTACCTCCAGTATGCCGAGGCCGCGACCCTGGCCGAGGTGTTGACCCGGGTCATGCAGAATATCTCCAAACTGGATCCGGAGGACAAGGGCCGTCGCTCCACCAGGGCCAGCGCCACCATTGAGGCAGATGAAGGCACCAATGCATTAATCATCACCGCTGAACCGGATCAAATGGCCTCGCTGGAGGCGGTGATTCAGCGGCTTGATATTCGCCGTGCCCAGGTGTTGGTCGAAGCCATCATCGTTGAGTTGGAAATCACCGATGGCCAGGACCTGGGTATACAGTGGTTGTTCCGCAGTTCCGGCGGTGCCTTCGGTAGTAATATTGTCGATGGCGACAACCGCGCCCAGGGCATTGCCAATGGCCTGTTTCGGACCGATCGGCCTACGCCCACTGACGGCGACAACGGTGGTGATTTTGATACCTCCGATCTGCTCGGTGCCCTGGCCGGTACGCCTGGTTTCTCACTGGGCTGGGGGCAACTGGATGACAACCTGGATATCGCCGTCATTCTCAATGCGCTGAACTCCCAGACCAATGCCAATATTCTCTCCACGCCCAGCCTGCTCACCCTGGATAACGAGGAGGCCTATATTACCGTGGGGCAGAATGTGCCCTTTATTACTGGCTCCTTCTCCAGCACCGGTAGTAGCAGCAATCCTATTAACCCATTCCAGACCATAGAGCGCCAGAATGTGGGCATTACCCTCAGGGTGACACCGCACATCAATGAAGGTGACTACGTGGTGCTGGATATATCCCAGGAGGTGTCGAGCTTGACCGGGGCCTTGAGCCTGCTGGCCTCTGACATTGTGACCAACGAGAGAAAAATTGAAACCAAGATACTGGTCGGTGACGGGCGTACCGTGGTGCTGGGTGGCTTGATCAAGGAGGATCTGCAGGACGGCCAGCAGAAAGTGCCTTTCCTGGGGGATATCCCCTGGTTAGGGCGCTTGTTTCGTTCGGACTCGGTCAGCCTGACCCATTCCAACTTGATGGTTTTTATCAAGCCGACGATTATCCGTGAAGATAAAAAGCTGGAGGGTGCTACCGCAGAAAAATACCGCTATATCCGTGCCCAGCAGCAACTGCGCCTTGATGCGGGCATAAAGTTTATGGACGAAGTGGATATACCCATCCTGCCAGAATGGGAGGAGCAGATTAAACAGCTGCAGCTTATGAAGGAGACCACCGCAGAGGAGTCCGTCAGCGAGGATTCTCCCGCAGCAGACGCGGGCGACTGATGGAAGCGCCGGCCCGCTCACTGCCGTTCACCTTTGCCCAGCAAAATGGCGTGTTGTTGCAGGCCGGTGACGCCCTGACGGTATTGCACCGCAACTCTCTGTCGCTGCCAATACTAAGCGAGCTGCGGCGTGTTCTGCAGGCGCCTTTTGAATTACAGCAGTTGTCTGAGGCTGATTTCCAGCGTCGTCTTACCCAGATCTACCAGCGGGACAACAACGAGGCGGTGCAGGTTGCGGAGGATCTCAGTGCCGATATAGACCTGATGCGACTGGCGGATGAAATTCCGGAAACTGGCGACCTGATGGATGCGGAAAATGACGCACCCATTATCCGCCTCATCAATGCCATCCTGTCGCAGGCGGTGCGTGAGCAGGCCTCGGATATTCACGTGGAGACCTATGAAGACAAGCTGTCCATTCGCTATCGCGTCGATGGTATGCTGGCGGAAGTGCTGTCTCCCAAGCGCATGTTGGCACCGCTGTTGGTATCGCGCCTCAAGGTTATGGCCAAGCTGGATATAGCAGAAAAGCGCGTGCCCCAGGATGGCCGCATTTCCGTAAAGATCGCCGGCCACGCCATCGATATACGCATGTCTACCATACCCTCTGCCCATGGCGAGCGAGTGGTGCTGCGCCTGCTCGACAAGCAGGCAGGGCAGTTGCAGTTGGAACAACTGCATATGAACGAACAGGTTCTGTCTGGCTACAAGCGCGGTTTGCGCAGTGCCTACGGCATTATCCTGGTAACCGGGCCTACCGGCTCGGGTAAAACCACTACCCTGTACGCGGGGCTTACCCATATCAATCAGCCGATCCGCAATATCCTGACTATCGAAGACCCCATAGAATACATGTTACCGGGTGTCGGTCAGACCCAGGTCAATACCAAGGTAGACATGACCTTTGCCAGGGGGCTGCGCGCTATATTGCGGCAGGATCCGGATGTGGTGATGGTTGGCGAAATTCGCGATCTGGAAACGGCGGAGATAGCGGTGCAGGCGTCTTTGACGGGCCACCTGGTGTTGTCGACGTTGCATACCAACACCGCTATCGGTGCGCTCACCCGCCTCCAGGATATGGGCATAGAGCCGTTCCTGTTGTCCTCCAGCCTGATTGGTGTCATGGCTCAGCGGCTGGTGCGATTGCTCTGTGAGAAGTGTAAGCAGGCGCAGCCGGCTAATGAACTGGAGCTGGAGTGGCTGGGGAAACCGGTTGGCAGTGAGCTTGTTATTCACACACCGGTGGGCTGTGAATACTGCAATGCCTCCGGTTACCGCGGCCGTACCGGCATTTACGAACTGATAGAAATGGACGAAGAGCTGCAGGCGATGATTCACGCCGGTCGCAGTGAACCGGACATGCTCAGGCACGTGCGCGTGAATACACCGGGTATCATTGAGGATGGGCACAGACGAATATTGATGGGTGACACCAGCGTGGAAGAAGTCATGCGTGTGACCAGTGTGACCTGACATGACGGCTTACCGATACCGTGCACTCAATGCCGAGGGCAAACTAGTAAAAGGTGTGCAGGAGGGGGATTCCGAACGCCAGGTTCGCAGTAACCTGCGATCACAACAGCTGCGCCCGGTGGAAGTGAGCGAGGCCACTGCACAGCTCTCCGGACCCAGTATGGGGCAGCTGTTCCGGCCACGGATCAGTCCTTCAGAGTTGGCGTTGGTGACCCGGCAGTTGGCTACCCTGGTAGAGTCCGGCCTGCCACTGGATGAATGTCTGCAGGCGGTCGCTGAGCAAACCCGCAAAGCCAGGACCAAAGGCTTGTTGTTGCAGGTGCGCTCGCGGGTAGTAGAGGGTCATGCGCTGGCCTATGCCATGGGGGAATTTCCGCAGGTGTTCAGCAGCATGTACCGGGCCATGATCAGGGCCGGCGAAGCCGCCGGGTTCCTGGGAGCGGTACTGGAACAACTGGCGGACTACAGCGAACAGCGCCAGTACACACAACAGAAGTTAAAAATGGCCATGATTTACCCGTTTATCTTACTCGGCGTAGCGGTAGCCGTAGTGGTGGCCTTAATGGTGTTTGTGGTGCCAGAGCTGGTGGGTATTTTCGCCCATACCAAAGCAGAGCTGCCGCTGCTCACCCGCATCCTGATCGCCAGCAGCGATTTTATTCGCAACTACGGTTACTGGATGTTACTGCTGGTGGTGGCATGCGTGGTGGGCGTCAATCAGTTATTGCGCAACGAGAGCCGGCTGCGGCGTTGGCATCAGCTATTGCTGGGTGTGCCGGGTATTTCTGGTATTCTCACTACCATTGATACGGCGCGCTTTGCATCTACGCTGAGTATATTAATGGCCTCCGGGGTACCCCTGCTGGAGTCACTGCGCATCGCCGGAGAAGTCTTGAATAATCGCATATTGCGGGAAAGTACAATGGAGGTGGCAGAGCGGGTACAGGAAGGCTCGAGCCTGCACCGGGCACTGAAGCAGAGCGGTCGTTTTCCGCCCATGATGGTGCACATGGTGGCCAGTGGTGAGGCCTCTGGTCAACTGGAAACCATGCTGGAGCGTTCGGCAACCAACCAGGAGCGGGAGCTGGAAATGGCTCTGGGCACGTTGATGGGAATTTTCGAGCCACTGATGGTCGTTTTTATGGGTGGAATGGTGCTGGGAATCGTGCTGGCCATTCTGCTGCCCATATTCCAACTCAATACAATGGTGAACTAAATGAAAAAACAGGCAGGTTTCAGCCTGGTAGAAATACTGGTGGTGCTGGTGATTATGGGTTTGCTGGTCAGTGTCGTGGCGCCCACGGTACTGAACCGGGCTGACGATGCGCGAGTGCAAAAGGTGTATGCAGATTTTGCCAATATCCAAACGGCGCTGAAACTGTATCGCCTGGACAATTATGTTTATCCATCCAGCGAGCAGGGCCTGGAGGGCCTGGTGAGTGCCAGCACCCTGACTCCGGAGCCTCGCAACTTCAAGCAGGGCGGCTACCTGGATCGCCTGCCTGTAGATCCCTGGGGCAATACCTACCTGTACCTGAGTCCGGGAGAACATGGTGAATTTGATCTCTATTCCCTGGGTGCCGACGGACTCTCCGGTGGCGAGAGTCAAAGCAAGGACCTGGGTAACTGGGATGGCGACACCCGCGAGTAACGGCAAAGGCTTCAGTTTACTGGAGCTGTTGCTGACCCTGGTTATTATCGGGCTGATCACCTCTCTGGCCGGTCTGGGGGTCAGCTCTGGCAGCCGTCCCTATAAGGTGGATTCTGCGCTGCGCAACTTTGCCGATGTGGCTGAGTACGCTCTCGATGAAGCCCAGTTGAGTGGCACGGATATGGGCCTCTTTATTGAGCAGCGCAGTGAATCCCAAGGGGTGGTCTATAGCTATCAATGGATGCAGAGACAGGAATTTGGCTGGCGCCTGGCACCTTTTGACGAAGATGCCTATGGTCGGCGGGATATGCCGCGGGATATTGATGTGTTGCTGGAAGTTGAGCAGGGGGCGGCACTATTTCCTTCCAGCGAAGAGGTGGTTGATGACGATGATGATGAGCCAATACAGCCGCAGGTTATTTTCTATAGCAGCGGTGAAACCACGCCCGGCATCATGACCTGGGTGGATACCGAGAGTGGCGATATACTGTGGGAGCTGGAGTGGGATTTGTTGGGCAGGCTGAGTTTACGCCGCAAGGGACTGGCCGATGAAGAGTAGAGCCCTCAGCGGGTCTGCAACAAGAGCCCTCAGCGGGTCTGCAAAAAGAGCCCTCAGCGTGTCTACTAGAAGAGGCTTCACGTTGATCGAGGTCATGGTGGCCCTGATGGTCATCGCCATTGCCCTGCCGGCGCTGCTGGGCGCCGTTTACCGGCAGGTTGAAGGTACGGCGCATTTGCGCGACAAGTCGATTGCTCAATGGGTGGCCAGCAACAAGTTGACCGAGACCCGCATCCAGCAGTTTCGCAGCGGCCAGGTTTTTCAGGGTACCCGCAGCGGTGTTACCGAGATGGCCGATCGCGACTGGTATTGGTGGCTAGAGAGTACGGCCACCGAAGTTGAAGATTTCTATCGCATCGAAGTGCGGGTGGCCGCCGCGGAAGATCGCCAGCAGCAGCCCTTGTATACACTGGTTGGTTTTACGGTGGTGCCCATTGCCAGTGGTATTGCCGGTGCGCCGTGACATGAGGGGCTTTACCCTGATCGAGGTGCTGATCTCCATGGCGATTACCGCACTGGTGGCCATGCTGTCCTTTAGCAGTCTCAGCGCAGTGCTCGACAGCGCTGAGGTACTGCGCGACCGTGGTCAGCGCGTTTCAGAAATTAACCGCGCCTTCACCCTGGTGTCGCGCGACCTGAACAATTTCGCGGCACGACCGGTACGGGATCAATTTGGCGAGACTGAGTCCGCCATGATGGGCGGGGCGGCAGTAACTGGCGGACTAAGTTTTACCCGCAGCGGTTGGCATAACCCCAACCAGCAACCGCGCAGCTATCTGCAGCGGGTGCAATACCGGCTGGAAGATGATGTGTTATGGCGCGAGAGCTATACCGTGCTGGATCGCACGACAGAATCTGAGCCGCAGCGCGTGCAGTTACTCACCGGCGTGGACAGCTTTGAGATTTTCTTCCTGGGTGAGGCAACCGAATTGCGCAGTGAGGAAGAACTGAATACGGAGCAGTGGCCAGACAACTGGGGCGTCAGTGCCAGCTCGCGCGCCGTGGTAGCGCCGCCACAAGCACTGGAACTGCGGGTGCAGCTGCAAGACTGGGGTGAGCTGAGGTGGTTATATGACCTGCCAGCCCAGCCATAAATTGCAGCAACGGGGTGCCGCCCTGATCGTGGCCATGCTGGTGTTTGCACTGGCGACCACCCTGATTGTTGCCATGGGCAGTGAATTTACCTTGTTCCTGAAACGTGGCGCCAACAGCTTTATTGCGCAGCAGGGCTATGCCTACCTGCGCGGCGGGGAAGCGTTGGCCGGGCTGGTGTTGCGACAGGATCAGGAAACCGATAAGCAAGCACAACAGCAGCGCGACGACCTGACGGAATTGTGGGCACAGCAAATGCCACCTTATGCACTGGACGAGGGCGGCTGGTTAGTGGGTTCCCTGGAAGATTTACAGGGCCGCTTCAATATTAATAGCGTGGCGGGTACTGCCCCGAAGGGCAAGCGTTTTACCGCTGCCCAGGAGCAGTTTATCCGCTTGTTACAAACTCCTGATGATCCTCGGGTCAGTGAGCAAGATGCCGTTCTCATCACCGAGGCATTGATGGACTGGTTGGATAAGGACAGTGAGCCACGGGATTTTGGCGCTGAGGATGATTACTATTTTGATATGACGCCATCGTACCGGGCTGCCAATCTAAATATGCATAGTGTCAGCGAGCTGCGACTGGTGGCCTACATGACCGCTGAAATTTATAACGCCTTAGCACCCTACCTCAGCGTATGGGGAACAAATGCCAGTATCAACATACATACCGCACCGCTGGCGGTTTTGCGCACTATAAATACTGCCGGAGATCTTCGGCCGCTGACCATACAGGAGGGGGAAACCCTGTTCGAGATGCGGGAGGAGTCGGGTTTCGACAGTTTGCAGGCGATGTTGGACAGCCCGGTATTTGCAGGTCGCGAAATAGCCCCTGAATTACAGGCCAGGCTGGGTGAGACCAGCGTTTGGTTTTTATATAGAGGTGAGGTGGAAGTTGCCGGCCGGAAAGCACGAATGTACAGTGTATTACGGCGTGATGGCATTAAGGTACAGGCCTTGATGCGCGGTAGTGCTGAACTATGAAGAGGATTGTGTGTGCGTGAAAGTGCGGTAATTCGCTTAGTGGGCGAAGAGTTCGTCTGGTACCCGGCGGGCGCAGGTGGCAGTCCAAAATCACTGTCGGATCCGGGCCATGTTGCCGAGCTGGAAGCGATTGCGGCGGCCAGGCGGGTGCCATTGGTGTTCGCTGTTCCCGGTGCTGATGTTATTCTCAGGGAGGTCAGTTTTTTTGCGACTGAGAAGCGCCATATTATTAAGTCGCTGCCATTCCTGCTGGAAGATGAGTTCGCCGAAGATATAGAAGCACTGCACTTTTCATCTCGACCCCTGTCGCGCCTCAGTGTCGGTGTGGCTGCCTGCAGTGATGAATGCATGCAGCGTTGGCGCGAAATGCTGGTGGGCTTACCAGAACTGCCCCAGTGGATACCTGAACCCCTGCTGTTGCCCTGGCAAAGCGGCGAGCTTTGCATAGTGATTGAGGCCGACCAGGTAATCGTGCGAAGCGGTGTTAACAGCGGTTTTTCGGTGGAGCGTGCGCTGGCGCCCTTGACCCTGGCCGCGCTAGCCGGGGAGACAGAATTTGATGCTGTGATCGTGTACGGAACGGATCAACAGACCGACCAGGGCCTGTTGCCGGATACGCTACAGGCAAACGTGCAGTGGCGCAGTGGTGATTTTGCCTCTGCCTTGATGTTGGCGGTGGAAGAGCCGCAGCCACTCAATCTCAACCAGGGGGAATACGGCGCCAAGTTGCCGCTACGCCGCTGGTGGCTGCAGTGGCGCCTGGTGGCGGGCCTGTTTGTGGCCGCCTTTGGTTTGCAGGTGGCCAGTACCTGGACGGATTACAGTAATCTGCAGGATCGCAACCTGTACCTGCGACAACAGATCGAGGCGGCCTACCGGCAAGCTGTGCCGCGCGGTGCAATAGTTGACCCGGAAAAACAATTGCAGCGGCAGCTCGATACCTTGCGCGGCGGCGCACCGGGGGCGGGTTTTGTCAGCCTGCTTGATCGTATCGGTCGAGTTGTGCAGGCGCAGAAGGGCGCGCAATTGGCGACCATCAATTTCAATGACAAGGTGGGCGATGTGCGTTTGAACCTGGTAGTGCCAGACTTCAAGGCCGTGGAATCGATTCGCACTGAGCTGGACAAAGTCGGTCTGTTGGCACAGATGGAAAACAGCAATACGCAGGGCGACGTGGTGCGGGCCCGTCTCAAGGTGCGCGAAAAATGAACATCAAGGACTGGTTTCAGAAGTTTACCCCACGCGAGCAGTTGTACCTGATGGGGGTGGCACTGGCTGTTACCCTATACGTAATGTTGGTAATGATTTGGCAGCCACTGGCGCACAAGCGCGATGAGATGCAGACGCGCAATGTGCAGGTCGCAGAGAAACTGGCGCGAGTGCAAGCCATGGCCAGCGAGGTGCAACAACTACGGTCCAGCGGGACACCGCGCAGCAATCGCAATATGAACCAGCTGATTAATAGCTCGACCAACAAGTTTGGCATTCGGCCCAGTAGAATTCAGCCCAATTCCCGCGGCGAAACCCAGATTCGCTTCGAGGACGTGGCTTTTTCGCCGCTGCTGCGTTGGCTCCATCAGATCGAAAATGACCAGGGCATCCTGATACGTGAAGTAGCGATCAACCAGGGTGACCGGGGCGGGCTTGTTAAAGCTACCATTCGGCTCGGTCAGGGCGGTTAGCTATGTCTCGATTCGTCCTCGCTGCCGCCTGCGGTGGCCTGTTACTGCTGATTTTGTTGATTACGGCTCCGGCCAGGCTGGTGGGTTATTGGTTGCCGGACCAACAACTATCGGTGCAGGGCTTTTCGGGCTCGCTGTGGCGGGGACAGGCCAGCCGGGCGGCCGTCGCCGTACCCGGTGGATGGCTGCAGCTGGGTGAAATTGAATGGCGCCTGTCGCCATGGTCCCTGCTGTGGCTGTCTCCTCACGTTGAGCTGAAAGCCCGGTGGGGCCGGCAATTAATCGACGCATCCATTATTGTTTCGCCTGCTGGCAGTATTGAACTGGAGCAAACCAGTGTTACTTTTTCCGCTGGCCTCATTCAGCAATGGCTGCCTGTGCAACTGGGCGGTGTGATAAACCTGCTGGTGCCAAATATGGAGCTGGCACAGGGCCGGCCGATTAGTGGGGAAGGACGCCTGGTGTGGCAGCATGCCAGTTGGACTGGCAATAGTGGTAGCCAGTTGCTCGGTGACTACGTGATTGAATTCAAGGTGCAGGCAGACCGACAGTTCAGCGGGGTAATTTCCACCCTGGCTGGACCGGTGCAGGCCACTGGTACGGTCAGTCTGCAGGGGCGCAACTACACGGTAGATGTGCAGTTGGAGAGCGAGCAGGGATTCAATCGGGAGATTGCCAACGCCCTGCAACTAATGGCGGCGCCAATTGAAAATGGCTATCAGCTAAAATTCAGCTCAGAATTTTGAACTGCAGCCCCGTCAGGGCGGCAAGGCTTAGCACCCGCGTCGCTGCTGGGTTATAGTGAGTTTTTTTAATATTGGATATCAGTATTCATGAGTGACAGTGAGTTTAAAAAGTACGAGTGTGTGATTTGCGGCTATATCTATGATGAAGCCCTGGGCATACCCGATGACGGCATTGCGCCGGGCACCAAGTGGGAAGATATTCCGGAAGACTGGGAATGTCCCGATTGCGGAATCAGCAAGTCTGATTTCGATCTCTACGAAGAATAGCCATCCTGATTACTGACATCATTGGTATGGCCGGCACTGGCCTGATAGTGCTGGCTTATTACCTGCTGCAATTGGAGAAAGTTGATCCGAAGGGGCTCAATTACAACCTGATGAACTTCTTTGGGGCGGTGTTCCTGCTTATCAGCTTGTCTTTTACCTTTAATCTTGCCAGCTATGTTATTGAGTTGTTCTGGATTGGAGCCTCGCTGATTGGCTTGTGGAAATTCTATCGCCGCTGAACTAATGTAGGGAATGAATTCGACCCTACATGAGGAGCGAAGGATCATGAGCACCGCGCTTGCCGAACTGAGAAACACCATCCGACTGACCACCCGCGTCGACGAGGCCGTGGCTGTCGATGCCCTTATGGCTGGCACAGTACTTTCCCCGGAGCGCATGGCAAGGGTGCGCCAGAATTCCATTGCATTGGTAGAGCGCTGCCGCGCCAAGAGTGACAAGGCCGGCACACTGGATGCCTTCCTGCAGGAATTTGGTTTGTCCAATAACGAGGGCATTGCCTTGATGTGCCTGGCGGAGGCCCTGCTGCGGGTGCCCGATGAGGAAACTGCCGATAAACTGATCGCCGAGAAGATCCAGTCCGGCGACTGGGGTGCACACAAGGGCAAGTCCAGGTCAGGTTTTGTAAATGCCTCGGTCTGGGGGCTGATGCTGACCGGAACTATTGTGCGCCTCGATGAAGACATTACCGGTGACACTGCCTCCTGGATGCGCCGACTGGTGAGTTCGCTGGGAGAGCCGGTGGTGAGGCAGGCTGTGTTGCAGGCCATGCGTATCATGGGTGGGCAATACGTGCTGGGTCGCACTATTAGCGAGGGCCTGAAAAAGGGGGTCGCCGCAAACCGGCCTGGTACGCGCTTCTCCTTCGATATGCTGGGTGAGGGCGCGCGTACCATGGCCGATGCGCAACGCCATTTTGAGTCTTATGTGTCTGCCATTCGTACCATTAGCGCGACGGTAAAAAGTGCCTCGGTCATTGATGCCAATGGGATATCGGTCAAGCTGTCTGCCCTGCACCCGCGCTACGAGTACCGTCAGAAAAAGCGGGTTATGCAGGAACTGCTGCCCCAGGTCAGGGAATTGGCGCTGTTGGCCAAGGCTGGTGGCATGGGATTTAGCATTGACGCGGAAGAAGCTGATCGGCTGGACTTGTCACTGGACCTGTTTGAAGCCCTGGCCAGGGATCCGCAACTGGCGGATTGGGATGGCCTGGGTTTTGTTCTACAGGGCTACCAAAAGCGCGGTTGGCCGGTGGCGCAGTGGTTGATTGAGTTGGCACGGGACACCGGACGCCGCTTTATGGTGCGACTGGTCAAGGGTGCTTATTGGGACGGGGAGATCAAGCACGCCCAGGAACAGGGCCTGGTCGATTACCCGGTATTTACCCGCAAGTGCCACTCGGATGTTTCCTTTCAGCTGTGTGCAGAGCGACTACTAGCGGCGCAGGATGTCATTTATCCCCAGTTTGCCACTCACAATGCCTACACGGTGGCGCTGGTGCTGGAACTTGCCGACAGCGGCCAATCCTACGAATTTCAACGCCTGCACGGTATGGGGCATTTGTTGTTTGACGAAATACAGGCGGACAATCCTGAGGTGGCGGTGCGGGTTTACGCGCCCATAGGCAATCATAAAGACCTGCTGCCCTACCTGGTGCGGCGCTTGCTGGAGAATGGGGCCAACAGCTCTTTTGTAAATCGGTTTCTTGATGCCAAGGTGCCAGCCGATGAGTTGCTGGAAGATCCTTTTGCGCTGACCCGGGCCCAGCCTCTACGGCGCCACCCGCAAATTCCCGTGCCGCGTGAATTGTTCCGCCAGGAAGAAAATGCCTGGCTCAACGCCAGCGGTATTGATTTGACGGAGCCGCTGGAAGTTGTGTCCCTGTTGGAAAAGATCGCCGCTACAACATCTGTCCCGCAGTTGGCTACTCCTATAGTGGCTGGTGAGTGGCTGGACGGTGACCGGCTGGATGTTATCAATCCAGCCCATACTGATAGCGTGGTCGGCCAGGTTGTTGAAGCGGATTCCCAGGCCATAGAAAAAGCGCTGGCCTGTGCCAGTGCGTCCCAATTCGATTGGGACGGGGCGGGTGTTGAGCGGCGGGCGGTGTGCCTGGAGCGCATGGCCGAGCTATTGGAGCAGCACTGTGGAGAGTTGATGGGCCTGATTGTCGCTGAGGCGGGCCGCACTATAGACGATGCACTTTCCGAAGTGCGGGAAGCAGTGGATTTCTGCCGTTATTACGCCCAGCAGGGGCGGGCAGGTTTTGCCCGGCCGGTCAGTTTGCCCGGGCCCACCGGTGAAATCAATGAGCTGTCCCTGCACGGGCGCGGTGTGTTTGTTTGTATCAGCCCGTGGAATTTTCCGCTGGCCATCTTTACCGGCCAGGTTGTTGCCGCTCTGGTGGCGGGCAATACGGTCATAGCCAAGCCCGCTGAACAAACCCCCCTGATCGCGGCGCGCGCCGTGGCCTTATTATTGGATGCAGGGGTGCCGCCAGAGGTGTTGCAGCTGTTACCTGGCGATGGTGCCAGGGTTGGCGGGGCACTGGTTAATGATGCGCGTGTCTCCGGCGTTGTATTCACCGGCTCAATGGCGACGGCGCAATTAATTAACCGCCAGTTGGCACAGCGCGATGGTGCCATCGTGCCACTCATTGCCGAAACCGGCGGCTTAAACGTGATGCTGGTCGATGCCACGGCTCTGCCCGAACAGGTGGTAGACGATGTGATTACTTCAGCATTTCAAAGTGCCGGCCAACGTTGTTCTGCGCTGCGGGTTATTTACCTGCAGGAAGATATTGCCGATAGCATCATCGAGATGCTGGCGGGAGCCATGCAAGAGCTGGAGATCGGCGATCCGGCGGCGCTGGCTACCGATGTCGGTCCGGTTATTGACCTGGACGCACGGCAGTTGCTGGAACAGCACGAACTGCGCATGCGCAAAGAGGCAAAGTTACTGGCCCGTTGTGAGCTGCCCTCAAACCTTGACAAGGGTTATTACTTCGCGCCGCAGGTGCATGAAATTCAGCGGCTTTCAGAATTGCCCGAAGAAGTGTTCGGCCCCGTGCTGCATGTTATTCGCTACAAGGTTGCTGATATGCCGCGCGTGCTGGGTGACATTAATGCCTCGGGTTTTGGGCTGACCCTGGGCGTGCACAGCCGCATCGATGGTTTTGCCCGGGAAGTATTCAAGGGCACCCGGGTGGGCAATACCTACATCAATCGCAATATCGTCGGCGCGGTGGTGGGCGTGAATCCCTTTGGCGGCCAGGGCCTGTCGGGCACCGGCCCCAAGGCTGGCGGCCCACACTATCTGCTGCGTTTCGCCACGGAGAAAACCCGCACTGACAACGTAGTGGCCAAGGGTGGTAACACCCAGTTGTTTACCCTGGAAGATACCTGATCCGATGAAGTTCCGCCGCTGTCAGCCAGACGATGTGGATGCTGTCCTCCCGCTTATGTACAGCTCGGGTCCCGAAGCCTTTAGATACGTGTTTTCTGTAGGTAGTGAACTGCAGGTACTCGATTTTCTTCGTGCGGCATTCGTCAAGGGTGATGGCGAGTTCGGTTACAAGGACCACATTGTCGCCATTGATGACGATGAGATTGTCGCCCTGGTGGGAATGAGAAGCGCCAAGGATCAGTTCCACTACCTGTTGGCCATCATTCGAAATATATTTGGATTTTACGGCTTACTCGATGGCATACGTGTGGTAATTCGAGGGCTTCGATTCGAGAGGATCGTGGCACCACCCCGCAAAGATACCCTGTCCTTGCATAACCTCGGTGTTAAGGAGCAAGTGCGCGGCAAGGGTTATGGCCGGCAACTGATCGCGTATTTTCTGGAGCAGGCCAGGCTGCAAAAAGTATCAGCGGTGGGCCTGGATGTGGCTGAGACAAATCCCAGGGCCAAGGCCCTGTACCTGGGTCTTGGTTTTGAGGTGATGCGCGCCAGCGAGGGCGGGCTTGAAAATACCTTTGGTCGCGGCGTCAGCCATGAGTATATGGAGTATCCTCTCTAAGCCATGTGGGCCGGTGTCTTCAATCCACTGGCATTGCGGAAGTGCCATTGACCGCCGGCGCCGGGTTTAATCTCGAATCCACCCTCGTGGAGTAGCCGGTGGTGTTTTGAACACAACATCACCAGGTTTTCCGCTGTGGTTTCACCGCCGTCGGCCCAATGCACCACGTGGTGCGCGGTGAGCCATCTCTCATGCGTGCAACCCGGGAAGCGACAGCCTCTGTCGCGACTGAGCAGTTTTCGACGCAGCGAGGGGTGCACCACGCGGTGCTTTCGACTTGTGTCTTTGGTATTGCCATTCGCATCGTCGATAGCAGCCACCAATGAGCTATCACAGCAAAGCCGCCTCACGGTCTCAATCGGCAAATCACTCTTGCTGTTCACATCCGATGCACCACGTAGTGCATTTTCATCGACATGCACCGTAACCTGGTAGTGATCTGCAGTGCACAACTTCTTGCCACTCCCACCGGAAAGATAACATTTGGCTAATTCAACCAGCGCATCCGCTTGCTGTTGCATTAACCCTGTTGCACCACATGAAGCACTTGCTTCTTCACCCTCGTACACATCCTTCGCTTCCAATTGCGGTACCGCCATCTCCAATGCTTTCATCACGAGAGCAGCAGTCTCCTTTGGCAGTTCTACACTCAGGGTAACGCTACCATCACTATGAGGTGAACAACTCAGATAGCGATTCTCATGCAGGCGGTTAGCATCCTGTGTTGAAGTGTGTCGTTGCACATTGCGTAACTCCATACAGTGTCTGTCCACCTGGGCGGCTGTGGCTTTTAATGCAAAATCCAGTAGATGTTCCTCTGTTGTGGGTGTGGCGATTCGCGAGAGGTAGCGCGCCTTTGAATACGAAAGATCACCTTTCTGAAAAGCAGTGGATGTCTGCGGCAAATCAAACAGGGCATTGGCCACGCGTAGTTTTTCACGTGCCGTACCTGGTGCCATGCCACACTTCATATTCAACCACTCGGCGCAGTTGTTAAAAAGGTATGGCTTCCATCCCTGTCGCAGGTCGAACTCGCGCAGCAATACCAGGAACTCGTATTCCATGGAATTGATATGTGATGAGAGAGAGATAATATCGGTTTCGAGTTGGTCGAGGCTGCGGCGGGTGATGAGACTGGTAGCGTTCATGATGGTGCTCCTGGCAAGAAAATAGCTAGAATTGCTATCAAAGAGAGTTTTTACGTAAGCTAGATAACTCCTTGATAATCAATGCTATTTTACCAAATCACGGTGCCTGTTTGGTCGCTGTTTTACATCATATGTGCTCAATGTTTACAAGTGAGGGGGCCGCAGGTAGGGTCGCCCACACCTTATTCATCGCCGTCTAAGCGCACGTTGGCCTGAGCCGCGGCAATGCGCGCAACCGGCACCCGGAAGGGGCTGCAGCTGACGTAATCGAGACCGATTTCGTGGCAGAACTGGATGGAAACCGGGTCGCCACCGTGCTCGCCACAGATGCCGTACTTGATGCCTTTCTTGCGTGACTTGCTGTCCTTGATGGCGATTTTCATCAAGCGCCCCACAGCGCGTTGATCCAGTGTAACGAAGGGATCGTGTTCGATCAGTTTCTTGTCCAGGTAGACGGGGATGAACTTGCCCGCATCGTCCCGTGAAAAGCCGTAGGTCATCTGGGTGAGATCGTTGGTGCCAAAGCTCATAAACTCAACCGCTGGCGCCAGGCGTTTGGCGCCCAGGCAGGCGCGCGGAGTTTCCATCATGGTGCCGATCTTGTAGGGAATGGAAACCTGCTTCTCGGCCATGGCCTTGAGAATGCCGCGCTGGATAATGTCAGTGATGTAGCGAATTTCGCGCACGTTGATCACCAGTGGGATCATGATTTCCGGGTAGGGGTTGTGTCCGGCTTCGTGTGCCTCTATGGCCGCCGAGATAATAGCCTCAACCTGCATCTCGGTAATTTCCGGGTGCACAATGGATAAACGACAGCCACGAAAGCCCAGCATAGGATTAACTTCCTGCAGTTGCCGGGCGGCTTCCCGTATGACATCAGCCGGCTTGCCTAGGCGCTCGGCCAACGCTAGTAAATCTTCCTCGGAGTGTGGCAAAAACTCATGCAGCGGTGGATCCAGCAGACGCACGGTGACCGGCAGATCGTGCATGATTTCAAACAGCACTTTCATGTCGGCTTTCTGAAATTCAAACAACTGGTCCAGATAAGTCTGTCGCTCCTCCTTGTTATCCGACAAAATCATGCCGCGCATCAGGTCGATGCGATCAGCTGCAAAAAACATGTGTTCGGTGCGACACAGGCCGATACCTTCAGCGCCAAGCTCGCGCGCCTTGGCAGCATCCTCGGGTGTTTCGGCATTAGCGCGAACCTTGAGACGACGGTATTTGTCTGCCCAGGATAATAGTGTCTGAAAGTCTTCGCTGGACGAGGCTTCGGTTTTGGGAATGTCCCCCAGCATGACATCGCCAGTGGAACCATCCAGGGTGATGGTGTCGAGGCGTCCAAAGGACGTGCCGTCGGAAGTTTTTACCGTGCCGTTAGCAGTATCTATAGACAGGCTGTCGCAGCCAGTGATAGCGCACACACCCATGCCGCGGGCCACTACCGCCGCGTGGGAGGTCATACCACCGAGTTCCGTAAGAATACCCTGGGCGACACGCATGCCGTGGATATCTTCCGGCGTGGTTTCACGTCGTACCAGGATTACC